>JGI26060J43896_10000056_pt1 | contig 36672 bp, 23 predicted proteins | sample MarorgKNORR_S2LV_6_FD_43896 | JGI IMG/M metagenome (IMG submission 43896) | reverse complement strand
CCCGCATCAAGGGCATTATTTTCGGTACCATTAATTTTTGAATAATCATTACTGCCTTCAGAATACTCCCAATTATCACCATTAGGATCTTCAGGATTTACATCATTTGATGTATTTATCAATACCGATTCATTTAAAGCAACAAGGTCCAAATAAGAAGGCCCATTCAGATCCAAACAGTTCCCCCAACCATTTTCATAATTATCAGAACATCCATCTAAGCCAATATCTTCAGAATCATCTAGGATACCATCACCAATAAGTCCTCCGACTGGTACATCTTCAGTATTTAATGTACCATTTCCATCCCTATCTTCACTAATTTGACCTAAATCAATTGTTATGGTGCCGTTTTCACCATTAAGCCAAATCTCAAAAAACTTAGTTTGAGTTTGGTCATAATCACCTGAATAAAAAGGTGTAATTATTCCACCCCAGACTGAATCATCAGCTACGCCTTCCTGATGAGCACGCTTATCAAATTCAAGTACCATAATATCAGTGGTTTCATTTTGTGCTTGGATTGAAGTAGACAAATTTGGCCAAATATCTTTTGTTCGAATTTGAACAAATGGATTAAACCATTTAAGTTTTCCTCTCTTTCTTTGACTTAAAGTTTTACCAGATTTCAAATCAATTGGAGCTGAAGACTCCCTCCAAAATCGACGTAAAATAGGTATTGATGTAGTTCGCTTAGAACCTTCAAAATCATCAATGTAAGCAACACCATTGAAATCTCCCGTAGCCTTGTTATTNATTGAATTAGGGTTAGGTAATATTTGGGCAAATTCACCTTCAACTGAAAAATTNGATGGCTTATCTGTATCAATTACCGGCATCTTATCTAAAGTTTGAGTAATTATAGGTANATCTTGTTCATACCTACCATTTAATCCCCAAATAAAATTTCTCATAGGCTCATAGCCAACTTCAACTTTTTCATTAACAACTGATTGGTTATAATAAAGTGCTGTGCCACCAATAAACGAATTTTTTCCAAAATCCATTTGTGAACGCACTCCAAGAATTGTTTTTTTATCAAATGTAACCAATTGATGTTTATCATATGTTACTTTAATCTCAGCATTTGGATCTACATCATCAGCTAAAACAATTGTTCCACTAAAATAATCAACTTGATAATCAATACTTCTTTTCAAAGGGACTCCACCTTTATATACTTGTTCACTACCTTCAACAATCATAAAACCAAGGTTGATTGTTGCACTTTGATTAGAATAATCAACTTCAATAGTAAATCGACTATCATTTGTAATCTGAGTTCGCTGAGTTGAAAAATACATTTTACCTTCCCCTAGAGAACCTTTTAATCCTGATGATTTATTTCCATCAGGAAGTGAATCAGCCGCAAAAGGATGATAATTTGGGAAAAATAACTCTCCATCATTTATACTTAATATATTAGGATTGGCAAGGTCAATTTTTTGATCAGAAGACCTTACGCCACTTTCATTTAAACTATCTAATCCAAATTGCGTTATGTAAGGATTTCCCTGGGGATCTAAATGACTTGGTACTGGTAGTCGATCATTTACAATTCTAAGCTCAAACCCATCTCTATTAATATTGGTTGTACCTAAATAATATACATTTTTAAACATAAGTGGCCAGACAGGATGAGCAGGGTTCAAGTTTTTAGGTTTTAACATTTTCATTTTTAGATAATCATTTGTTATTGATATTCCTTCTCCAACAACTAAAAGAGTATCTCCAGTAGTTCTGTCTGCAATTACAAAGGTACAACCTAAAACTTCATCACTTGCTTTTTGTCTAAGTCTAATAAACCCAAGATCTTCACTTAAAATATAGTCTTGACCTTGCTCTAATCTTTTATAATTACCTGTTTGATCATTACTTTCTGATGGAAGTAAAAGATTTGCATAGGCAGTTCCTGGGTTAGTCTCTGAACTTGTTGATTGATCTAATTGATATAATTCAAAATTTCTCACTACAACATTACCTATCTGATGTAAGCCGTCTCTCAATGGATAAAAAGATGGTACAAGAACTGTTTTACCTTGAAGTGATGTAGCTACACCATCTCTAAACCATTCATGTATATAAAAGTATTTATTTTTTACATAATTATGATCTTTTATCTGGAAAGTTTGTGCTTCACTTTTACCTTTATATTCTTGAGACTTTTTTTCAGTATTAACGACAGATGCAATAGCTGTAATATTCATTGGGCCCAATTTTGACATTGTTTTTATTCCAAATAAACCTTGATGACTTGCTGAACCCATTAAAGATTGAGAGCCAGGAAGACTTAGGGAAACATTCCCTGCATCTACAGTTTGTATAATATCATCCTCCTGTCCTTTATAATTAATTCGAATATTATTTTCCCAATTAAAATCTCGTTCTGAATCATGATCTACATTTACAGAAACACGTTCTCCAATCTTACCTTCAACACTAATTCTTTGAGTTTGATCAAATTCTAAATGCGTATTTTGAGTCTCGTTTAGTTTAGAACGAATAAGTTCCTGGTCTTGAAAAACTAAATTTCCTTTTACAGTTACATTTCCACGAGCAGTTAAAGAAACTCTTCCTAGTTTACCCACATCAAGACCAATCACTTCAAGACCGCGACCACGATTATCTTGTAAAATTTGAGATTGATTACCTGAAGTTTGAACAGTGTCTTGAATAGCTTTCATCATAGCAACTTGACGTTTAATTTGAATATTACGATTAACATACCAATCAAGCGGTGCAACAAAAGGTATATTATAAGATTTACCAAAATATTCTCCCGTAAATGAAATAACAGACCAATCTTTAGAAATAACAACTTTAGGAATAACTGCAAATGGCAACCGAATTAAATTGCGAGATTTGTATTCACTTGAATCAAAAGGCATTATCAGTGAATATTTACTTTGCTTATGAGGGTTATAGAGATACGGTGAATCTGGGTGCCAATCATTAGGGAGATTTTGGATATACTTATCCTGCTGGCCATATAAAGAAAAAAATACGGTCATACATAAGTAAACTATGATGCTATGGATCCATTTATTCAAAGGATCCTCCTCTATTATTAAGTAAACAAAGTCCTAATGGGCAATGCGATACCGCTAATGCGGTCAGATTAATCCGTTAACGTTGAGGCAATAGTCATCTCCTTATGTTTAACCATTTTTATTTATTAACTGTTTTTCTAAAATAGCACAGAAGTTACGTAAAGCTTTCCCACGATGTGAAATACTATTCTTTTCATCTTTTTTCATGGCTGCGAACGTTTTTTCTAAAGGTGGATAATAAAAAATAGAATCATAGCCAAAGCCTTTGCTACCATTTTGATGATCTAAAATAGTTCCTTTAACAACTCCTTCAGTCCATATTTTTTCATGCTTTGTTACAAAAGCAATTACAGTTCTAAAATGCGCATCTCTTTCATTACTAGAAAAACTTTTCATTTCATTTAGCATCTTTTTGCAATTATCTTGGTAAGTCGCAACTTCGCCTGCATATCTTGCAGAATAAACCCCGGGCGCACCCAATAATGCACTTACTTCTAATCCTGTATCATCAGCAAGCGCAGGTAGTCCCGTTAGTTGATGAACTGTTTCAGCTTTAATAAATGCATTTTTTTTTAAAGTATTTCCTGTCTCAGGAATCTCACCAATATCTGGAAAAGAATCTAATGTAAGTATTTCTACAGGTAATTTGGCTAAAATATCAGAGATCTCTTCTATTTTGCCACGATTATGTGTTGCAAGAACAATTTTCAATATTAGCTCAAAATAAGAATTTCAAAAGTAACCGTTTTTCTTTTTAGAGCCAATGGATATTAATTTTGATAATTATTAACGAACAACAATTTAAGAACAAGTACCCTTAATCCAGGAAGTAACACCAGCATTTTCTGCTTCACATGGGTTTCCATATGTTTTTTCATCACATCCACATACAGGGTCATAGATTTTAGTACACGGATTATTTGAAATTTCATCTTCATCAATGCAACTATTTATTTTTTTATCTTGGCAGCTCAGTAAAGAAAAAATTGATAATGTAAAAATGATTTGTTTCATTAATAATTTTAGTTATTAACGATATCATGCCAATGGCCATGTTCGCTAGACCAAACTTTCCCTTCAGGTGCAGGACCATCTGGCTGAGGAAGATTTAAATTGTTTTGCATATTTGAATTAATAGGTGGTCTAGCCGTTTGGTTTGTATTTATGTCATGGTAATGCCCATGTTCTTCTGACCAAACTTTACCTGGTGGAGCAGAACTCATCGTTTTTCTATCTTGAAAAAAAAGATCATTTACAAACCATCCTAATATAACAAATAGAATAAAAAAAATACTATATTTTTGCCATGGATTTATGGTCTTCTTATTACCATGGCAATCTTTAAATTTTTTATCACTTCCACAATGGCATAGATCATTTCGTTTAATTTTCATAGATTATAGTTCCTTAAACTTTTGATGAAGTTGTGCCAACTTAACATATTTTTTTGCCCATTTAACATTTTGGTTAAAAGTATCTTCAGTAAGAGTTTTAATAATTTTACCAGGCAAACCAACAACTAATGTCAATTCTGGAACTTTCATATTTTCTTTAACTAAAGCTCCAGCTCCAATAACTGCTCCTCTACCAATAGTCGCGCCATTCATTATAATAGCACCCATGCCTATCAAGGCTCCATCTTCAATTGTACAACCATGTATAATAGCATTATGACCAATCGTTACATCATTACCAACAATAACACCTTGATCATTCTCAAGATGAATAACACTATTATCTTGAATATTTGACCTTTGACCAATAACTATTTTATTTATATCGGCTCTACAAACAGTATTATACCAAATTGAACTATCTTTACTTAAGGTTACATCTCCTATAATTTTAGCCCCATCAGCAACAAAAGCATTTTCATCAATTTTAGGTGTTTTGATGGTTATATTCACTCTTAAATCAGATTTTTCCATAATCAAATTCTAAGCCTCTTATATCGATATCGCAAAAAGAAAGTCTGGCAAAGACCTGAAATAACAAAAACATTAATTGTCCAATAAATTCCAGGGCTACTTGCAAAATGTGTACCTAAATATAAGCCAAGTAAAGCTAGGCCAACATAAATTATTACAGCCTCACTGATGCCTCTAGTCTCATGATAATGGACTAACATCCCTCCATACCAAGATTGATAGACTTGATAACCTGGCATTAGAATAGCAAACATTATAGTGATTGAAGATAGTTCAACTAAATTTGANGAAAGACCTGAAATACTACTAAACCAAAANCCACCTAAAGGTGTAAATGCAATGATTCCTAGCATACTCATAGTGGAGACTGCTAATACTTTAGCAAAACGCTTAAGTTGAGTTAATCCTTGAGGTTTATCTGCAAATGATACCACAACCTCATTAAAAGCAAAACCCATTGAACGAGTTAAAAAAATCAAACCATAGACTACAGGCCATGCCGCCAATGAAGAAAGTGCTTGAGGCATTCGACTCATACCAGCAGAGCCAGCTGGATGTATTAAAAGAGTCATTAAAGGCGTCATGGCAAGTGGTAAATAAAACTTGATAAAAGAAGATCTATTAATAGGTTTATTATTACTTATTTTAGGTAAAGTATTTTTTAGAATTTTTTGAACTGCTCTACTTGCATAGAGAGCTTCCATTGTTACTGCTATTGCTACTGCCGAAGATCCAATAATAATTCCTGAAAAATTTGTATACCATCGTCCAATGGAAAGTATAATTATTAACGACAAGAGACGAATTAAAGTGCCAATTGCAACAGATTTTGAATTTCCATATTTAATCATAGTACCTTGATTAAGCCTTCTCCAAGCAATCATAAATGTCCACGGTGTCATAATTTGAAGTCCAATTTTTCCTGGCTCTACAAGCGATTCGGGAACATTCAATATATTTAATGCTAATATATAGTATAGAGGAGTGAAGGCAACCAGAATATGAATAAAAGATAGCACTATAGACATTATTACCATGTACTGAAAAAGTTTATTATATGCTAATCGATCAGTTGCAAGCGCTGTACTCGCTGCAAGCAACATTATAATTGGGCCTTCAATTGCCAAAGAGACTGGATAAACAATAGAACCCCAAGAAGCTAAGTTAATCTCTGGAGTTGCCATCCGAGCAACAAATGCGGCTAGCATAGGTGTTTCAATACCCATCAAAAACCAACTCCCTGCTAATGGCAACCAAAGATCAAATATTTGTTTAAAAGTTATGCTTTCTTTATTCTTCATATAATGTATTCATAAATATTAAGCGCCGAAATTAATTCTACTAATTGATTACCCCTATTAATTCTATTTTTAGTTAGATTCAATTTCAAATTTTATAATTTTAACATTGTTCAAGGAGAAGAGAGCATGATTGATCGAAGAAAATTTATTAAAAGTATTTCAGCACTAGGTGTTTCTCTGCCTCTAGTTAAATCAAGTTTAAAAGCAGGCAACAATTCTACTGCAAAGAATAATCCAATAATCTTATGTAGTAGAGGTGAAAAATGGGGGAAAAAAGTTCTAAAACCTGGGTGGGATGTTTTGAAAAGAAATGGTCTCTTATTAGATGCAATTGAAAAATCTGCAAATGTAACTGAATTAGACCCCAAAGACACATCAGTTGGCTATGGCGGTCTACCGAATGAACAAGGTGTAGTACAGCTCGATTCATCAATTATGAATGGGCCAGACCATAATTGTGGTTCAGTTGCTTGTTTGGAAGGAATTAAGACTCCCTGCTCAGTCGCTAGATTAGTAATGGAAAGAACAGACCATATCCACCTCGTTGGAAAAGGAGCTCAAGATTTTGCACGGATGCATGGTTTTAAAGTTGAAAACTTATTAACAGAAAGCACTCGAAAGATTTGGGTTAAGTGGAAAGAAAATTTATCAGATAAAGATGATTATTTTCCACCTGCTGATGGTAATTATGACACCGAGCGTACTACTGGAACTATAAATGTACTTGGAGTAAACAATGAAGGTAATGTTGCAGGCATTACAACTACTAGCGGTTTGGCATGGAAAATCCCAGGAAGGATTGGTGATTCTCCAATTATAGGAGCTGGTTTATATGTTGACAATGAAGTAGGTGCCGTTGGTGCAACAGGTCGTGGAGAAGAAATGATTCGATCTTGTGGATCTTTTCTTGGTGTAGAATTTATGAGAAATGGAATGACTGCTCAAGAAGCATGTGAAGCCGTCTGCAAACGTATTATTGATATTAATGGAGGGCCTTCAAAAGTAAACTTTAATGATAAGATTGTCGCTCTTTCAAAAAATGGTGATATTGGTTGCGCTTCAATCAGAGCAAAAAAAGGTGATGAGCCTAAAGTTGCAACATGGTCTAAAAAAGGATTTAAGGTAACAAAAGGAACTTATCTCATAGAGATTTAGTCTATTTTTGAAAAACGTTAAATATCAATTCATAAATTTCGGATTACTGTGTACAATTTTATTTTGGAGCTGTGCATCTAATTCACCTTATCCATTTAAACAGCAAGATGTGATTGCAGCGCAAAAACTATACGGTGTTGAGTTTAATGAAGCTGAAATTGATACGATGATGGAATACCTAGTCCGTAATAGGGCCTCTTATGATACGACGCGTACTTTTAATATCGAATACAATGAATCTCCAGCTATGATATTTAATCCATTTCCTAATGGATTCACTACTCCATCAATTCAACAGAATACTCAATATGATTTAAATGAAGATATATCTATACCTAAAAACTATGAAGAGATTGCATTTTATTCCATTTTTGAGCTCGCATCATTAATACAAACAAAACAAATAACTTCAGAAGAATTAACAAATTTTTATTTAAATCGTCTTAAAAAATATAACCCTCAACTTGAAGCTGTAATTACTGTAATAAAAGTTGAAGCTTTAATAAAAGCCCGTGAGATGGATAAAGAAATTGCTGAAGGAAAATATCGTGGTCCTCTTCATGGCATACCATATGGAGTTAAAGATATTATCTCTGTAAAAAAATATAAAACTACCTGGGGTGCAATGCCTTATAAAGATCAAATTATTGATGAAACTGCAGAAATAGTTGAAAAATTAAATTCTGCTGGTGCAATTCTTATCGCAAAACTTACTTCNGGTGCACTAGCACGTGGTGATGTTTGGTTTAATGGAAAAACTCGAAACCCTTGGGATCTTAAGCAAGGATCTTCTGGNTCATCTGCTGGTTCAGCCGCCGCTACATCAGCCGGACTTGTCCCNTTCGCAATTGGAACTGAAACATGGGGCTCTATTCTATCGCCTTCTTCTCGCTGTGGCGTGACCGGTTTAAGACCCACCTATGGACGTGTAAGCAGACACGGCGTTATGACACTTTCTTGGTCAATGGATAAAGTTGGACCAATCTGTAGAAATGCAAAAGACTGCGCACTGATACTTTCAATTATAAATGGTTCAGATGGTCGAGATCAAAGTGTATATAATATCCCATTTGAAATCAATTTTAATGAAAATATCAAATCACTTAGAATTGGATACATTCAAGAAATTATTGATAAAGATACAACTGACTCAGGAACTAATGGCCTTTTCGCACTAAATTTTTTAAAGGAAATAGGTGTANCTATGGATTCAGTTACCCTTCCCAGCTCATATCCTTTTCGAGCCTTTGATTCAATCCTGAGAGCTGAATCCGGTGCATATTTTGATAAGTTAATTCTAAGTGATCAAATTGATATGATGACTCAACAAACTTCTAGGTCTAGAGCAAATTCTTTAAGACAAAGTCGGTTTATCCCAGCCATTGAATATTTACAAGCAAACCGTCTAAGGAAAAGATTAATTCAAGAAATGTTTGATCTATTTAAAGATTATGATGTTATAATTGCTCCAGGACGTGGCAGTCAACAAAGTCTTATAACTAATCTTACAGGTCATCCTTCCATCTCTATTCCCTCTGGTTTTGATAATAAAGGCAGACCCACAAGTATTACTTTAATCGGAAATCTATTTGATGAAGCCTCTATCTTAAGATTCGCTAATTTTTATCAAGAAAAAACTGACCATGAAGATAAATATCCTCCCATATTTAATAATTGATATTTGATAAAATTATAGCTTTTTCTAAAGATGGTGATTTTAATTATACTTCAATTCAAGGGGAAAAAGATGAGGAGCCCACTGTTAATCCATAGTTCCAAAAAATAAAGCTATTAAAAGTACTTATCTTATAGAAGTAGAAATTACTCTTTAAAATAAAGCTTTGGCGCTGGAATGGGTGTTGGATAAACTTGGCTAGCATCCTTACCGCTATATAAAATTCCATTTTTGATTACATACTCAATTGAGCGTGTATTTCGAATATCATCCAATGGATCTTCCGTCATAATCACCATATCTGCAAGTTTTCCTACCTCTATTGAGCCAAGTAAATGATCCAGTCCATGATGAGCAAATCCATTGATTGTTGCAATCTCGATCGCATCATAGTTTGTAAATCCACCCTGTGTAAATAATTCCATTTCCCAATGAGCACCAAGGCCCATCATTTGACCATGAGCACCCATATGTAATTTAATTCCACGATCATAAATCTTTTTCAACGTCTGCCCCATCTGAACCGAATAATGGTCGTCAGGCCAATAAAAGGTAGGCCTTCTTAATCGGATTAATTTATCTTTACGAAAAAATTGTAATAACTTCTCATCTTCCCATAATCGCTCGGTCTGGTGAAAATAAGTTTCTCCAGAAGGACCATTATAGACAACAACCAAAGTTGGTGTAATTCCTAATTTTGATGCCTTTAATAGTTGAATAACATCCTCATAAATAGGCTCAAGACCCATGGTGTGTTCAAGTCCAGTAAATCCATCTACTATTTGGGTCATATTCATTTGAGGATTACCAAACGATTCAGTAACAATATTGACACCCAATTGGCGACTTGCTTCCGCCAAATGTTGGCGTGCTGCACGAGTATGATTTGAATAATCTTTTACAGCGGTGGCACCATGATCCTTATTGAATTTTACATGTTCTAATGCATCTTCTAAACTTTTGATCGGGCGATGCATCTTTGATCTATATTTCGTAACAAATATCGGATCTCCTACCGAATAAATTCTTGGACCAACTAAATCCCCTCTTTGAAGCATATCGGAGACCCAAAAGTCTTTCTGAGTTGTACCATAAACATCATACATGGTTGTTACACCATAGGCTAAATTAGCCTGAAGACCATATAAGCTTTGTTCAATCACATTAAGTGGTGAAATAGGACTTCCATAATGTCCGTGAGCATCAAAGATCCCTGGCATAACTGTACGTCCTTTTAGATCATATACTTTTGCACCTTTTGGAATATTTACAGATGTACCAACATCAATAATTTCATCTTCTTTAATTAATATAGTCGCATTATCTAAAACTAGTTTATTTCTATCCATGGTCAATACCTGAACATTAGTAAGTGCAATTATACTCTTCGGTTTAGAAACTGTATAAGAAAATGAAAGATCTGTTTTTGAGATTTTCTTATTATCTTTCAAAATATCATCAAGTGTTTTTTCATAATGATATATACCTCGAGTCCATACTAGTGTTTTTCCATCTTTTGCCCAGGACATAAAATCACCATCATGTTTTTGATCGACTCTCTTTGTATATGCTTGTTTATCGGCAGCACTTACGGTTAAAGTCTTACCCACATATTCAAATGGGGTTACAAAGCTGCGGTGGTACTCTCGAAATGCTACCCATTTCATATCTGGAGAGATTACAGCCCGTGTCGCATTAGAAAACTCATAGATTACTTTTTCATCTAATCCATCCAAAGTAATGGATTTAATTGTAAGTACATCATTGACATAATCGGAATAATAAATCCTATCATCAGTTCCAAAAAATACAGTTGGAGGTCGTTTGGCATAGCGGTTACCACTCCATGTAATATCGACTAACTCTGTTTCCTTGCCCTTCCAATTCAAAACCAATTCATAATCAGTTTGGCCTTCAAGATGTTTTCCATTTATCAATGATCCACCACCTCTAACGTAAGCAATATGTCCTTTTTCAGATATTGCGATCGATCCATACTGGCTAGGGACATCAGATATTTTTTTTCTTTTGTTATTATTCACCGCCATCTTGTAAATGGCACCCATATCTTTATCATTCCATGAAGCAAAATAAATCATTCTAGATCTTGGATCATATACTGGATTAGTTTCATGATCTTTAGAATTTGTCAAATTTTTATTATTAGACCCTTTTTTAAGATATATATCTCCCATGGCTTCATATAAAATTCCGTCTTGAATTTTTGTTGACCAACGATGAGTTCGAGTTGTTGCTTTTGATCGTGGAACATCAACTTTAAAACGAATTGTTTCTTTTATATCGCGGTTGACCGGTGCTGAAAATTGAATCTTGCGTGATTTTCCTGTACGAACTTTCACTGCATGAATTCCTCCTTGATACGAAATAAATATTTCTTGACCATTCGGGTGCCAGCTCATATTAGTGTAAGAACCATAAAAACTCCCACTATCTTGCCGATCATAATCGAGTTTTCTATTCACTACTTTCTCTTCACGTGTTTCAAGATCATGAACAATTAAAACTGTCTGCCTATCATCTCGATGTGTATAGGCAAGCTGCTTACCATCAGGTGATAATTTTGGATTTGACGCGCCGCCTGGTCTATCAATATAGACTTCAATTTTTCCATTTTTCATATTATAAGTTTTGATTCGATCACCACTTTTATATAAAGATCCATCACCCTGCGCAAAATAAATCAAACCATTTTTGGGATGCATTTCAAAATGTGTCACTGGCGTTCGAGCCCCCGCTGGAATAATATCTTGTTTCTCACCAAACATATTAAACATATAAACCGGGTGCCTAACTTTCATATTTAGAGCCGTTCCTATTACATGCCTTCCATCAGTTGACCAAGTTCCTTGATGTACCGGCAATTCCATTTTTGAAATATTAGAAATCTCTTTACTTTTTAAATTATATAACCAAAGGTCGTCACTCCCACTTCGATCTGAAGTGAACATTATTTTATTACCATCAGGACTATAACGTGGAAACATGTTCCATGATGTTCCGTTAGTTATTGCCTCTGCTTTACCCCCATTAACGGACATGATATATATGTGCCCTAATAAATCAAACGCAATTTTTTTACCATCTGGAGACACGTCTACGCTGATTAAAGATCCTTCGGTAGCATCATATGATAGATTTTTTGTCTGACCAATTATTAAACTTAGTGAAAGAAATAAATAAATAAAAAAGTTGGTTTTCATGATATCCTTAAAGTTTTTATAATAATAATGTCTGTAATCTTATTTATGAGCTAATTTAATAATCAATTTTATGAAAAAATCAATTAAATATATAATATTCATTTTACTTGCTTCAATACTACCTAGCCAAGAAAGAATAACTTTTAATAGTGCAAACCCATTTAGCTTTAAAGATATTATTTCTAATCTTGAAACTCTTGATAAAATTGAAGTAAGTGGAGTTTTGAACCTTCCAAATGGGAAGGGTCCTTTTCCATTAATTATTGGTGTAGCTGGAAGCTTGGATTGGGGTGAGCATCATTTAGAATATATGGATATGTACCGAAGTATGGGCATTGCCACTTTTGAACTTCAAAGTTTTTCTAGTCGAGGAGTAAAGTCCACTGTTGGTTCTCAAGTTAATGTCACAACAGCCATGATGACCCTAGATGCTTATAAAGCACTTGAAATACTTACTAAGCATCCTAGAATTATTAAAAACAAAGTAGCAATAACTGGTTGGAGTTTAGGTGGTGGTGTTACTTTATTTTCTGGTTGGGAGCCCTTAATTAAAAAAATTGACCCGACAATAAAATTTGCAGCGCATCTATCTATTTACCCTCCATGTATAGCTCAACCAGAGAACCTAAAATTTACAGATGCACCTATGCACATATTGATAGGCGAATTAGATAATTGGGTTCCAGCGAAAGCATGTGAAGAGTTGGTTCCAAAAATGCAAAAAGCTGGTGTAAATATTAAATTAACAGTTTATCCTGAATCTCACCATTCTTTTGATAGCGATACACCATTAGTAACAAAAGAACTAGCCTACAGAACTGTTGACTGCCGATTTAAATTACGTGATGATGGCGCCGTTCTAATGAATTTATTTAATATTCCAATGACTACACCTTTTAGACAAAAAATCGGACTCGCTTTATGTGCTAAACGTGGAGCAACTATGGGAGGAAACCCTAAAACCCGCGAAGAAGCATTCCAATTTTCTCGTGAGTTTATGAGTAAACACTTATTAGAAGAATAACCTTCTAATATCAAAATTATAAATCTTCAAATCGAACATTACTTAACGGGTATTTTTTCCAATCTTTGTAATCAAAATGCCACCACTCAAATTCATAAACATTAAAACTTTCTGACTCCATAATATCACGTAATAACTTTCTATGCCAACGCTGCTCCGTGGTTCCTCCATAGTAATTTGGATACGATCTACCTGTCATTTCATCATAACCACCAACCATTTCTATAACTTTTCCAGTTTTAAGTTCATAAAGTGTCAAATCAACTGCGCATCCTCGATTATGTCTTGAACCATTATCTGGATTAGCTACAAATATTTTTTTGTCTAATGGTGTCGCATCCCAAAACATTTTTGTAACATACCAAGGTCTGTATGCGTCATGAATTAATAAACCATATCCTAACGTATTTAATTTTTTTTGTGCTCTTCCAAGTGCTTCAGCTGCAGGTCGTTGCAAGTAAGCTTCTGCTTTTGTATAAAACTTATTTGTCATAAAATTATTTGTACTTGCATAACGAATATCATAATTAATTGTTTTATCAATATTTTTTAATTCAACTAAATCTGATGATAAAAAATCTTGGTCTTCTTTTGGTGGTTTTGCTTTAAAAGCAATTTCTCTTAATTCATCTATTGGTCTAAGAGGCTTAATTCGAAATGTTTCAGAATTTGATGCACCAATATCACGCCTTTTAAAAACTGGTCCATTTAGAATAGCGACTTCTGTTCCAATTCCATTCTTATCTCTTTTAAATTTTAATTTTTCTCCATGGTACATTCCAGAATTTTCTGGAAAGGCAAATAGATCTTCTTTTATTTCTAATAATTTATCTTTTTCAATCCACTCCATTAAAAGCCATAAACTTCCCCTATCTTCATAAACAAAAAGNATATTATGGTCCCAGCCATATTCACCAATTAAACCTCTCCAATTCTTGGAAAATTGAGATTTTTTTAGTTTTGTTTTTTTAGTAAATAATTTTTCATTTATAACTATATCTTTTCCTAATTTTTTTACTTTATAGCTGCCTTGGTTTATACGACCATCTGAAATAATACCTTCACTGCTTTTTCTTAGAGGTACTTCTAAATAATTTGTTACTAATATTGTAGAAGACCCTCTTAATTCAATATCAGCATTTAAGTCTCCTCTAACATAATGACCTTCTAATGATTGAGCTAATTGAAGACCAATCTCTGATGTTTTTATGTAATCTGGTAATATTTCACTATTTTTATTTGCCAACATGAGATCTAAAGCATAATTAGATAGCTTAGTGGTAATTGAATTAGATATATCGACTGATGAAGAAGTTGCTACACCAAATTTAGTTTCAGGAATAGCATATAGTTGAGTTGAAAAACCATAAATAGCACCACCATGTCCAATTTTTTGATAACCTCCATGTTCTGATAAGTTGAAGCCAATACCATAGCCTTGAGTTTTACTTCCTTCAAATTGTGGTGATATCATTTCATCTAATGTTTCAGGCTTAATTACAGCATTCTTTGGTCCCTTCCCTTTCGCAAAGAGTATCATCAAAAATTTTGCAAGATCAGTAACTGGCGCATATAAACTCCCGGCAGGTATCATTCCTAATTCAAAAGTTGGTGCTGAAAAAATTCGACCGTCATAACTCCACATTGTTGCTTTAGCTAGCCTTGAATTAATCTTCTTATTAGGGGCGAAAGCGCTATTCTTCATACCAATTTTTTCTAGAACATGCTTTTGCATATAGTTTACATATGGAGTTTTATAGAGTGCTTCAAGTGTATATCCTACAACAGCAATGGCTGCATTAGAGTATTTNGTTTTACTCTCAGGTTCATGAATCAATTTTGATGAAATAATGCTTTCGACCGTTTCTTTTAAAGATATCTCATCATCAGTAAAATAATTTCCTTTACGTGGTTCTCGAAGCAATCCAGACCTATGAGACATCATTTGTCTAAGAGTAATAGGTGTTTTATAAAGATTCAATGGATTAAAATCAGGTAAGTAATTTTGGATAGGTAAATCTAAGTCAATTTCACCTTTTTCAACTCTTTGCATTATTGCCATATCTGTAAAAAGTTTAGAGACTGAACCAACGCGATAAACTGTATTAGCATCCGCGTAAATTTTACGCTCTGGATCTTCGTAACCAAACCCTTTAGCCCAAGCAATTTTTTGATCATTCACAAGAACCATAGAAATAGCATTTAAATTTTTACTTTTTAGCTCATAATTAATTGCATTTTCTAACTTTAAAGCTACTGACTCAAAGCCTTTTATTGGATCTATATTCTTTGGACGGTTATCACATCCTTGGATAAAAATAATTATGGTTACAAATATATAAAGCAATTTTGATGTAAATTTTATCATAAGCCTTTTAAATTAATTAATATATAATAAGACATATTTTAGATAAAAAAATAGAATGAATTCAAATGAAATAAAATCAATGATTGGTCAAATGATCATTATTGGTATTAGAGCTACAAACGATTCAGACGTAAAAACATTCTTTGATCGCCATAATGAAATATCTGTTGGTGGAATAATTTTATATGATCAAAATGTAACAACTAAACCATGGTCTTCACACAATATTATAAACCCTGAACAATTAATAGAGCTTAATAAATCACTCCAATTTTACTCAAAAAATCCATTATTTATTGGGATTGATCAAGAGGGCGGTAATGTTAATCGATTAAATAGCTCATATGGATTTCCAAATTTTAAAAGTTGGGGCGAATTAGGAAGAATTAACGACTTAAAGATTACAATGAGTCAATCATCATTAATGGCAGAGACTCTTTCAAAATGTGGAATTAACTTAAATTTCGCTCCAGTTCTAGATTTAAAAATTAATGAAAATAGTTTTATAGCGAGTGAAGACAGATGTTTTTCAGATGATGTTGAAGAGCTAATAAAACATGCTGGAGAATTCATTGATATTCATTTAAAAAATAATGTAATTCCAGTTTGTAAACATTTTCCTGGTCAAGGCAGTGCATCAGGTGATTCCCATGAAGGTTTAGTAGATGTTACTAATACTTGGCAAAAATCTGAGATTCAACCATATAAAACATTAATCAATAATGACTCTATCAAAGCTATAATGACATCTCATTTAATTCATAAAAAATTAGATAATGATTTGCCTGCAACACTTTCTTCAAGAGTTCTTAGGGATTTACTTAGATCAGAGATGGGTTTTAAAGGTGTAATTATTAGCGATGACCCATCTATGGGTGCAATCTCAAAATATTATAGCTTGAAAGAAACTTTATTATTGATGATTGATGCTGGAGTTGACATGTTCTGTTTTGGCAATAATTTACACTATGACCAAAATCTTCTGAAAAAAGTTTTTAAAATATTAGTTGAGCTATATGAAGAAAAAAAAATTAGTGAAGATCAAATACACACTTCTTATAAGCGAATTATGGCTTTAAAAGAATCTATAGGTATTAATTAATAAATAATTATTTTTTAGATATTAACTGGATTACCATCAACAAGGTTCTGCAACCTTCTAGCAATACCTAAAAACTCCTCAACTTTTAATTCTTTTAAATAGATTGCACCATGAACTGCACGTAATTGTGGGTTTTCATGCTCATACCAAAAATCACGTCCAAGTAAAATTTGAAGATCTTGATGTTGCTCAACCCAAATTTTTTCAGATAAATCACAAAAAGGTCCATTTAACTCGTGACTTGGAAAAGAAGCATCTTTTTGGCTTAAGTAACTATTTAAGAATATTGATTTCATAACAGACATTGTATTCAAAGTAACTGGCACTATTAGGTTCGATTCAGATTGATCAAAGCGGTACCATACATTACGATATCCCCAAATTCTTAAGTTGTCTAGATTTGTTTCTTTACTCCACATTCTTACAGCTGAAGCAATAGATTGTAAAACTTTGTAATGAGTATCAGGACCACTACCCTCAGGATCAAGTGCTAGTGAAATTACTGTAGGTTTAATGATTCTTAATTGATCAAGAATGGGAGATACATCTCTCTCCCTGGTTGGGTCTTCACTAAAAACATCTCCCGAGTAAAAACCAAGTCTAAGATGATGAATATTAGTGCCTTTTACTCCAAAATTTGACCAAACTAATTCTTCCTCATATTCACGCAACATTCCTTTAAGTTTTTGTATTTCAGAAGAATTTTTTTGACCATCATAATAACTTCTTAGTTCAATTAACACCAATGATACTTTTTCTAATAAGCTTGTAATTTTATCTATATTAAATATTTTAATAAAACTGCGCACCATTCTATGAGCTAATGCTCTTTTTTGCTCTTCAATATTATTTTGAGCTAAAGCATCTAAGTAATGGTAGACATCTTTGTCACACTTAAGTATGAATCCTTTATCAAAAAAATTTGAATATTCAATCATTTGAATTTTTTTATTCTTTATTAAACCCAAAGTTGATTCTAAAACTTCAATTAAATAACTATTTGTAACAGAAGTAAATCCAGACGTCATATTAACAAAATGGTGAGTGTTAGTTTTCTCTCTCATCAAGTGCATAACATGCGGCATCATACCAAGCATTATATCATCATGATGAGGTCCCGTATGATAAAAGGTTTGATTTTTTTCACGATGTAAACCTTTATTTATTTTTTTTCTAATATTTGATATTATTAATTCAACTGTATCTTTATTTAAATCCGGTATATTCTTACAAAAAGGGTCTGTTTTTAAATCAGAAAGTTTGAGTTTCTTTGCAAAAACATTGTTTTGTTTTGCGGAAAGAAGTAATGCTTTTTCTTTTTTTAAATTATTCCATTCATTATTATTCCAAAAAAAGTTTTGAACTTCTGTTAATTCCTTAGCAGCACCTTCAGTAATATAAAATCTACTATTATTAAGTTTATTTAATGCTGACGCTGGAAAGCTAGTACTTGGAATACTTTCAATGGAATCTCGAATTATTTTTGCTTTTGATTCACCTGCCGCAGTAATGATTGCTGTAACATCTTTATTAAATGTTATTGTACCAAGGCCAATTGTAATAACTAAATGTTTTTTACTTATTTCTATTCCACCAAGATCTGTGGCTGCAGCTGCTTGTGTTTCAAAATTAGTTTCCATTAATCTTGTCGTTGAATTATGATCAGACCCTCTTATGTTAAATGCAATATGGCCATCTGGACCAATGCCACCTAAGAAAAAGCCTATACCCCCTAAGTCCCGAATTTTCTGTTCATAATTTGAACACCATTGATCAATTAAATAAATTGATTTTTGCTGTTTTTCCTCTATAATTGATATTGGATCACGATAGCGTAATGTCAAATCTATTGGTTCATCAAAAAAGATATCTTGAAAACTCATATTATTATAGATATGAATATCATCACAATTAATTAAAAGTGCTTTATTTTTTGAAAAAGAAAAATCTTCTAAATAATATTTATTTACATAATTATAAAAGCTATTATGTTGTTTAGAATTAATTGGAAAGAATTCATCAATTTGCACAAAAGTTAAATTTGTGAAATCGGGTTTATTTTTTTCTTTTAATCCATGATCTCTTCTAATTTTAATTAATTTTTCATTATCCCAATTATTTAAGAATACTCTAGTCCACTTTATAAAATACTCAGGTGTTTTTCCAGTTGGAAGACTAATTATACCTTTAGGGTTTTCATATACCCATTCTAAAAATCTTAATGATGTTAATAAACCAAGTGAAGGAAAATCTGCAATTGTGATGTATGGAATTGTTGTTGTTTGATCTTTAATAGTTTGAAGATCAAAAAAGTATTTTTCTACGGAAGTAAAACTATTTTGCATTTATATTATGAGTATTAATATCTATTATTTTTCTTAATATCTTAGTATTAAGCTAATATGAATACATTTGATAAATAGTTATTTTTTAATAAATAAAATGAGAAATCTTATGAAAAGAAGAGACTTTATTAAGGTGGCTAGTGCTAGCGTTATTGTACCTAGCACAGCTTTTATGGAACCATCACTTAAGTTAAATAAAAATGATCCAGTCATTTTATCAACCTGGTCTTTTGGTCTTCCTGCAAATGAAGCTGCTAAAAATATTCTTGATAAAGGTGGAAATTCAATGGATGCTGCTGAGGAAGGAGCACGTTTAACTGAATCTGATGTAACGAATAATAGTGTTGGAATTGGTGGTTTACCAGACGAAGATGGTTTTGTTACCCTAGATTCATGTGTAATGGATCATACTGGTAACTGTGGGTCCGTTGCTTTTCTACAAGATATTCTTCATCCTGTTTCTGTTGCTAGAAAAGTAATGGAAGAGACTAAACATGTAATGTTAGTAGGAAGAGGAGCTAAAAAATTTGCTTTATCCAAAGGTTTTAAGGAGAAAGAACTCCTTACAAGCAAATCAAAAGAAGAATGGAAAAAATGGCAAAAAGAGCGAAGAGAAATGACTCCTCATGAAACACACGATACTATATCTATTATTGTACAAGATAAAAATGGTGATATTTCAGGAGCTTGTACAACCAGTGGATGGGCTTATAAAATGCATGGTCGAGTTGGTGATAGTCCACTTATAGGGTCAGGTTTATTTGTTGATAATGAAGTTGGTGCAGCAGCAGCCACAGGTCTTGGAGAAGAAGTTATAAAAACTAATGGTAGCTTTCTTGTTGTAGAGTTGATGAGACAAGGCTACAATCCAAAAGATGCTTGTGAAGAAGCATTAAAAAGAGTTATAAAAAAACATGATGGTAACCCTGATTTTCAAATTGGATATGTCGCTATGAGAAAAGATGGTAAAGTAGGTGCTGCAGCTTTAAAATGGACTTTTGACTATGCTCTACTAAAAAAAGGAAAGAATAAACTTTATACTATTAATGGGATGCTTAGCAGCTAAAATCAATATTCTCTTATGCTAAAAACCACTGAAGATAACTTAATTAATATACTAAAACGTTTTGACGTTCCAGGTAATGCGGCCAAAATATATCTATTTTTATTGAAGAATGGTCCAGCTTCAGCATATAAAGTAAGTAAAGAATCAGGTGTAAATAGTGCAGTGGTTTATAGAGAGATAGAACGATTAAAGACAAAAAATCTCATTTATCAATTAGGCTCAAAAAAGAAAAGATTTGAAGCTATAAATGGTGAAGGCTTACTTAAACATCTAAAAAAGAAAAATCAAGATGATGAAATCATTCTTGAAAACTCATTAAATGACTTACTGGAGAATAGTTCAAGTTTAATTTCAATGAAATTAACTGAATACTCGGACCTAATTGATGAGATACTAAAAGATCTTGAAAATGCTAAAAAAGAGATCTTAATTAGGGGTTGGAGTGAAGAGATTGATCAGTTCTACCAAGTTCTTAAAGAAAAAGACAAAGATGGATTAATTTTACACGTACTATCTTTTAATCCTCAAAAAAGAAAAATAGGTAACTCGTACTCCTATAATATTGATGCAGGTACAATCAAAGAAAATTGGAAGAGAGGATTAGCGATTTCAATAGATAAAAATATTGTGATTGTTGGTAATAAAATAGGTAAAGACCCTATTCAAGGTTTATTAACAAATGATCCTTTAATTGTTGAATGTATCAGAGATCAAATTTTATTAGATATTGCTCTATTTAAAAGCAGGTCTTCTTAGTAAAAAAATTAAGCATTATTTTAATAATGCAATTTTATCATTTATTAAACTAGCCCAATTGTTGTATCCACTTTCATTTAGATGAACACCTTCATCTGAATACTTAGTATCTAAAAACCCTTCGTCATCTACAAAAGCTGCGTGTAGATCTATTACATTCAATTGATCATTTTTTTTGAGGATCTTATTTATATTATTTATTTGATCTAATAGAGGAACAGAGTGTTCTGGGAAAACCCCATTTTCTTTAAAATAACTTTTTGGGTTTACAGGCAAAATTGTCTGAACAAATAATTTAGTTGTAGGTGTTTCTCTTTTAATAATATTAGCAATCTTTAGTATGTTATTTGCAACATAGCCCTCTGTTATTTTATCTCTATTAGGTTTATCAGCATTAAAAATATCATTAATACCAATTAATAAAAATACAGCAACTGGTTTGAAGTAGATAACCTCTTGTATTCTTACAATAACACCTTCAGTTATATCACCACCTATTCCTCGATTAACAATATTTTTAGTGCCAAATCTTTTATTCCAATCACCACCATCTTCTGTGATACTATTTCCTATAAAAACTATCTTATTTTCACCAATAGGATTAGACTTGAATTCTCTTAATCTTTTATAATAACCATCGATTGCCCACTCCTCTTGATATTTAATAAAGGTTCCCTTTTTTGGGTAAAGTGAATTCATTTTTTGATTATTTTTGGTTGAATTAGTGTTGCAAGAAATAACTATAAGAGTTAGAACAACACCTAAGTGAAAAAATTTCATATTTTTTATCTAAAAAGAATATTTAAATCCTAAGTCTGCTGTTCTTCCATAGTGTTGTTCTAAATTTAGCGACCCATATTTATATCTATTGACATCCACTGTTTCAGTAATGTTGTTTACATTCATAAAAATAGATAAGCCCTTGATTGGAAGCTCTTGTTTTACTGAAAGGTCCCATCGAGTATAATCATCCGTATTAACCCTTAGTTCTGGCCAAAAATTAGTGCTCATAAAAATATCTGATTTATGGAGCATAGATAGCCTACCAGAGAATCCTTTATAATCATATCCAATAGAGAAATTCATGATTTGGTTGGGTTGATCAATCAGCCTATCAACATATGAGGTATCAATATTATTTTTAGTTACAACCGGAGGAAATGAGCTCCAATCTATATTAGACTCAACAACAGTACGAGGATATACTACTTCTGACTGAATCACAGTATAATTTGCATTCAATACAAGTCCACTCAGCATTCCAGGTAAATACCAAAATCGTGTTTGCCAATCAAATTCCACTCCTTTTAAGGAGACAGGAAAAGGATTATTGGATGTATAGTTTTGGATTAAAGCATTTTTTGTCCCGGATGGGAGTCCATAATCATCAGGATCAAGAATAACACGTCTCCCTCCACTAAAAATAAGATCTGCTATACTTTTTTCAAAAACTCCAACACTAAAAAAACCTAAATAATTATTATTTACAGAAATATTATAATCAATATTATCTGATACTCCTGGAACCAGGTCAGGAGTCCGATAATCAACACTATTACCAACGCCACTCCATTCATAAAGCGGGATAATACTTGAATAGTTTGGTCTAGTTAGTGTTTTGGTACTCGCGTAACGAAGTGTTAACCATGGAAATGGAGTATACTTCACAAATAAGGCTGGTAAAGCAAATTCATTTTCCCTTTCATAACTATACTCTTCACCAGTATAGACCCAATGAGGTAAGGCTGATGATTGACTTCTCCATGAATTGTAGGTTGTTTTATTTATCTCATTACGAACGCCATAAATAATATTCACTTTAGAAATAATATCTAAGTCTATCATAGCATAATTTGCGCTATAATCTTCATTACCAGAATAATCATACTGAATGGAGTTTGTCTCATGCGTTCTATGCATAATATACTCATCGATAGTAGATGCTCCTGGAGAATAACGATTAAAGTTTTCTCTAAAAAATCTAAAAATTTCCATCATGAAATCAATATCTGCAACCGGGCCCATAGGATATTGGCCGTTCATAAAATTACTTGAATCATAATTGTTATTAATAAAAGCCCACATGGACATTCTTCTAGAATCTACTCCCCTATTTTCTAAAATTTGAGGAAAGTATCTTGCTAATGAATCCCTTGGACCAGCTAATCCTGCTGCAGCTGCCACTGGCGCATACTCATTATTCCTATCATAATTCCTTGTTTTGCTCCTAAACTTATTTCCTATCTTGATTTTACCAGCTAGATATTTAGTCAATCTAAAATCATATTGAAGATTAACTCCAAATGTTTCTTCTAATTCATTACTATAAAAATAATCGAAATTGTAGCCACTTAATCCTGTAAAACTTGTATCTTTTTTAGATATTTGAAAAATTTCATCTATATTTTTATTATTAGTGGACTCGGTATATGCATTGGGCTCATCAAAATCAAACCGATAGGTTTGTTGATCATTAGTTGAACGACTAGTAGACAAAAAAGCGTCAAAATGTAAATCAGATAAAAAGGTTTGCTTAAATTTTAAGGTTTTTGTATTAACGTCAATTTGGCTATCATTAGTTCCAGATGAATGATTCTTAAAATTAGTACTCAATGCATAACTATCTTGATATTGTATAACATCTTTATAAATTGAACTATTTAAATAACTGTAGGTAATAAGACCATTAGTTGTAATATTAAATAGGTTGGGTATTTCAAAATCAAGTACAAATAATTGATTTTGTCTTTTATTTTTTCGGATAGTATCATAGAGATTAATATTAGCTAATTTGAGAGCATTCATTGAATCTAATTTTGCACCTGGATTAGTATACCATCCGCCAAGTGAATTAGAACTTCGATTTCTATTTTCGTAATCTAACTGTCCAAAAACACCAATTCGATCTTTCCAAAATCGATTACCTATTCCAATCACCAGTTTATTATCATCATTCGTCTCTTTTAAACTGTTATTCATTCCTTGAGCTATAATATCTGCATGCAAACCTGGTTTTGCTTTTTTCAAAATAAAATTGACTGTGCCACCTAAAACATCACCGTCAAGTTCTGGGGTACCTGCTTTGGTGACTTCAATCCCATCAAGCATATATTGAGAGATCATACTTAGGTCTGTACTTCTATCATTAGGATCCGTAGAAGCCAATCGAGTTCCATCCACAGTAATAGAGTTATACTTTGGTGAAAGACCTCTAATAACAACTTTATTACCTTCTCCTCCTTCTCTTTTAATGGTAACTCCAGGTACTCTTGCCACAGATTCTGCCGCGTTAGCATCTGGTAATTCTTGAATTCGATCAGATGAAACAACATTAATAAGTGATTTTGAAGCTAATTGTTTGTTTATTGCATCCATTTGACCTCTTGCTTGACCCGTAACTATAACTTCTTGACCTTGTATGGAGGTATAGCTCATGACATAATCTTTTGATATATCCTGGTCATTTATCACAATGGAGTCTTCTAAGGTTTTATAACCAATATAAGTGACTTTAATTAAGTAAGTCCCTTCACTTATGCCTGAGATAGTATAAGTACCTTCATCATTTGTTGCCGTACCAAGACTTGTTCCAACTAGATAAATGTTTGCACCCACTAGAGGAGTTCCTTCTTTTGTGTCTGAGACTGTTCCAGTAAGAGACACTTTCTGTGCAGTCATAATACTTAGTAAAAAAATTAATGAACAAATATATCGGATAAAACTTTTCATGCAATTTTCACCTATTTTTAAATTTTTATTCCCATTTGATTAAGCTTGTTTCTTCTTTTCATTAATTCGTCTTGGTTTCCAACTTTACATGATTGATCCATAAACATTTGCCTTTGGTATTTCTCAACACATTGCAATTGAAGGTTTTGATAGTTTTTTTTGTAACCTTCTATCTCTTTAACAGATTTATTGTTTTTTGAAAATTCTTCAAAAGACTTAAAGCTTTTTCTAATCTCAAGTGCTTTATCTAGAAAGTTAAAAGCTTTATCGTAACAATCACATATATTATTTATTGTGAACGTATTATTAATAGTTTTTTCTTTAACAAATGTAGGAGGAGGCGAAAAAGAGGAAACTTCTTTCTTTGAATCAAACACTTCAGAAAAGATTGTATAAAAAATAAATAGTATAGTACCGATAAATACAATTAATCTGATTTTATTTGACATAATTGGATTAGAAGTTGAACTAAAAAAAACAGCGGGAGCAAGAATTAAATTCTCACTCCCATCTGTTTTTCGCTAGTGTATCGTTCTTCCTTTTGGAAGTTTTTTGCTCTTATTTAAATCCATAAGGATTTAGAGCCTTTACTTACTAAATAAGTAAAATTATTTCATTAACACCATTTTATGAGTTTTTGAAAAGCCATCAGCTTCTAATCTGTAATAATAGACACCTGAAGGCATTGTGTTAGCACGCCATTGAATTTTGTGGCTACCAACAGATTTATACTCATTAACTAAAGTTGCAACTTCTTGACCCAGAATATCAAATACTGTCAACTTCACAGGGCTCGCAGTATTAAGCGAGAACTGAATAGTTGTAGTAGGGTTAAATGGGTTAGGGTAGTTTTGCTCGAGTGTAAATGTCTTTGGAGCAATAATGTCTTCGTCAACTGAAAGCTCAGTCATAGGGAACCATCTTGGGTCACCAACTAATCCACCAGTCGCACTCGCAGTCGCTGCCGATGAAGCTTTATCATAGCTCATATTGTAATATTTATTCTCTACTGGCCACGCTACGGATATATAGCTGCCATCTGGCTCATAGGTCCACCAAACAGTATTAAACGGAGCTGTGTCAGATTTTAGATTATCTCTAAAGTCCCATGTACGGGCAAGTTGAGTTTTAATATAATTCGGACTTAATCTTAAGCCTGGATCACCTTTAATATTTGTAGCATCTATAGATACACCGCGATTTTGTGCAATGGCGACTTTTGTAGAATCATCTACACCAACACTTTGCATTTCTAACGCCATCATTGTATCACCTTGAGCAACAACTGTATTAGTAGTATCATATGTTGTATCTGTTCCAGAAACCGTTGTATCAATTGTTGTTGTAGTAACATCCCATGACCAAGGGTCTGTTGTTGTCATAAAATCAGTAAGCTCTTTAGAATGCCACCATACATTATGATGATAGTTGATATTTCGATTCATATGGTTTACAACATCTGCACCAACCATTGAGACACTATCTTTATGAGTATACTCAGGATAAACCTTAAACTGACCAGCACCAGCTTCATCCCAAACACCCCATCCGCTTACATCATATGTAGACTGACCATGAGCTTTTGTGTTATAAAAAAGGTTGTTACTCACTTCTAAATTATTCTGTCCACGATACCAAACTACACTCATTACAACATTTGCAAATGTGTTATGGTTAATTAAGCCATGATCAACTTGGCTATAGACAACAATTGCTTCACCAACAACATTACTAATCGTACTGTGCTCAATAACTAAAGTATCAATCGTTCCCATCCAAGAACCACCACCCCATGTTACACCACCAAAGTACTGACCACCAGGACCATTAGTGAAAGCTTTCGCTATAGAATTGGTAAAAAGAAAGTCAGAAGATGTGCCATACGTTGAGTGAATAAAAGTCACATAGTGTGAGGCTACGACATTGTCTAAATGAACTCTATTTTCATCTCCACGAGATGAAGCCACTGACCCTAGATTAAATTCCTTACCTAGTGCAGCACCATTTAAAATAACATTTTTAACAATTAAACGCGTTCCATTACCATACACTTGGAAGTTTCCGTTAGGCCATCCTGTAAAACCGGAAGCACCTTCCGCATTTGCAAATGGTTGGATTACAGCTGGCATTCCACCATCTGTTGTAGGAGCAGCTCCNTGAATGATTAAACTACTATTAACATTAAGCTCGGTTAATTGTAGGTAAATCTTACCTGCTTCTAATTCGTAAATATCATGTGCCTGTGTACCATCTGAGCTTGTATCCGCCTTAATCGTTTCCTCAAATTGTCCAGGAACACCAGTCCATTCAATCTTTAGTGTTGTTTGTCCAACAACTAAAGTAAGGCTCATTAAGCCTGTAATTAAAAAAATCGATAACTTTTTTAACATATTATCTCTCCTATATGATTATTTAGTTCCGTATTAATATATTATCTTATGATTAAGATTATACTACTTTTTCATAGATTGCAATAGATATTTTAATATTTATTTGCATTACAAAATATAGTGGAAATATAATGATATCACAATCACTTCATAATAATTGGAAGTTTCAATATAGTCAGGAATCAAAATGGATAAACGCAGAAGTTCCTGGATCTATTCATCTTGATCTATGGAATCACAATTTAATCCCTGATCCTTTTTATAGCGATAATGAAGAAACCATTCAATGGGTCTCAAAGCAAGGTTGGGACTATCGTTTATTATTCTCATTAGAGAATGATATGACTGAGAAAAAAAATAAAATACTCCGCTTTGAAGGTTTAGATACATTTTGTGATGTATTTCTAAATGGCAACCAAATATTATCATCAAATAACATGTTTCATCCTTGGGAGATTGATGTGACTGATTTAGTCAATTTAGAAGAGAATGAATTGTTATTAAAATTTAAGTCTCCATTGGAACTGATGACATCAAAAATTAAAAATGCGGATTATGAACTTCCTGCTGATAATGATAAAGCCGGTGGCCTAAGCCCATATATTAGGAAAGCACCCTATCATTTTGGTTGGGATTGGGGGCCTTGTTTTGTTACAATGGGTATATGGAAAAAAGTGGAGCTGATTGGTTATGACTCATTCAGAACAGTACAAACAACAATTAATCAGATATCATGTAATGATAAAGTAGCGACGCTTGAATCTGAGTTACATATTGAATCAAATTCAGAATTCATTGGTGAAGTTATCATAAAAGATGAAAGCTCCGCTATTCAAGAACAATTTGAAGTTACTTTAAATCCTGGCTTAAATATTCTACTTCATAAGTTTGATGTTTTTTCACCTAAGCTTTGGTGGCCCAAGGGATACGGCAATCAAAACCTATATAATTTTCAAATTTTAATTAAAATAAATGGATTTACAATTGATTTAGAAAAACAAATCGGCATTCGTAATGTAAACATTAATACTTCAAAAGATGTGGACGGTGAAAAGTTTGAGATAAATATTAATGGAAAACCATTTTTTGCTAAAGGCGCTAATTGGATTCCGGCAGATTCTTTTACTACAAAAATTTCAAAAAAAGATTACAATAGTATCTTAAATAATGCAATCTATGCAAATTTTAATACTCTAAGAGTCTGGGGTGGAGGAATATATGAACCAGATGAATTTTATCAATTATGTGATGAAAAAGGTATTTTAGTATGGCAAGATTTTATGTTTGCTTGCTCAATGTATCCGGGTGATCAAGATTTTTTAAAGTCTGTAAAAAATGAGATTTCATATCAAGTCCAAAGATTAAAACACCATCCTTCCATTGGGCTATGGTGTGGTAATAATGAGATTGGAGTAGCATGGCATAATTGGGGATGGAAAGAAAAACTTCCTTCAAGTCTATGGGAAAAAGATTACCAAGAACTTTTTCATAAGCTTATACCAAAGATTATTAATAAGAACGATCCTTTTAGGTTCTATTGGCCAACTTCACCAGGCTTCACAACTAAATTACCTCACGAGGGACAACACTATCACACTGGTGACAATCATTATTGGGGTGTTTGGCATGGAGGAGATCCTTTCAGCGGATTTAAAGAAAATACAGGTAGATTTATGTCTGAATACGGGATGCAATCATTTCCTAATTTTGAGACAATTAAAATGTTTTGCCCCGAAGATGAATTTGAAAAAAACTCTAGATCTATGACTGCTCATCAAAAAGCTTCTCTTGGAAACAAAAATTTAGAGAAATACCTAGATATGTACTATCCGGAAGCAAAAGATTTTGAATCATTTATTATATTAAGTCAAATAATGCAATCTTATGCTTTAAAAACTGCTATTGAAACTCATAGAAGTTCAATGCCCAAATGTATGGGTACACTTTATTGGCAACTAAATGATTGTTGGCCTGGCATCTCTTGGTCCACTCTTGATTATTATGGAAATTGGAAAGCCTCTCATTACCAAGTGAAAAGATCCTTTGAACCTTTAATTTTAACCGCTTTAGAAAAGAATGATGAAATAATTTTTTATGCAGTAAATGATAACGAGACTATTCATGATCTAACTTTAATTATTAAAGCGATTTCTTTAAATAAAAAAATATTAAAGGAAGAAAAAATAAAGATTAACTCGCTAGAGTATGGTTCTAATCAAATTGGCAAAATGATTAAAAAAACAATATTAAAAGATATTGATTTCCTCCGGCTAGAATTAATGTCAAAAGATAATTGTATTTCAAAAAATGATCACTTTATTACTGAACCAAAAAACTTAATTCTTAAAGAACCATCATTTAACTTTAACTATAAAATAAATAATAGTAAAATTCATCTCCAGGTTAAAGCAAACAATTTTCTTTACAAACTGCACTTGATCTGTAAAAATCAAAGCGGTGTATTCGAAGATAATTTTTTTGAAATGCTCCCTAATGAGCAAAGAACAATAGAATTTTACCCTAATAAAAATGAAGATTCATTGCCATCTTCATATGATTTTGAATTGAAAACTTTTTATGAGCTAGTGAAAAGATAAACTTGTCAACGAGCAGAGGTAAGAATGACAATTGAAAACGATATAAGGTTACATATTGAAGATATTGCTAAAGAAACAGACTGGGCAAATATCAATCATTATAAAAAAGCTAATTCAGAACTTGGAGCACCTTTGGATTCCGAAAAACGAGTAGTCTTTATTGGTGACTCTATAACAGAGAATTGGGGGCTCATAAAGCCAAAATTTTTTAGTGAAAATAAATTTATTAATCGTGGAATTGGTGGCCAAACATCACCTCAAATGTTGATCCGATTTAGAGCTGATGTAATTAACCTAAAGCCATCTTTAATTATTATTTTAGCTGGAACAAATGATATTGCAGGTAATACTGGCCCCACAACAATTAATATGATTTCTAACAACATAATTTCAATGAACGAACTAGCATTATCACATGGTATTAGTGTGATAATCTCATCAGTCTTACCTGTTTATAATTATAATTGGTCTAACATAAAAGAGCCAAATAAAAAGATTGTTGATTTGAATAAGATTTTATCTGATTATACCATTGANAATAATCTATTATTCTTAGATTATTATACATCTATGGTAGATGATAGGCCTGGACTTAAAAAAGAATTTAGTGATGATGAAGTACATCCAAATAAAGCAGCTTATGAAGTAATGTCTGAGCTTGCTTTAAAAGCAATAAACACCAATGTTTAAAGCCAAGTTTTTAAATAACAGAAAAAGCTAAGCAGTGCATAGACTCCTACTATTACTAACATTCTCTACTATAATATTTTCCCAAGGTTTTTTACCAAAAATTGAATACAATCCAAAAAAATATATTGCTCATAGAATTGATCAACCAATTATAATTGATGGAAAGCTTAATGATGCCCAATGGGACAATGTAGAGTGGACTGATAATTTTGTTGATATTGAAGGAAGTTTGAAACCGAACCCTTTCTTTAATACAAAAGTAAAAATGCTATGGGATAGCTCCTATTTTTATTTTGGCGCACAATTAGAGGAGCCACATGTGTGGGCAACTTTAACTCAAAGAGATGCCGTTATATTTAAAGACAATGATTTTGAGATATTTCTTGATCCCGATGGTGATACTCATAATTATTATGAATTGGAGATAAATGCACTTGGAACTGAATGGGATCTTTTGTTGTTAAAACCTTACCATGATGGTAGTAAAGTTGCGATTGATTCATGGGACATAGCAGGTCTTAAGTCAAAAGTCTTTATTGATGGAACTATTAATGACCCCTCTGATACTGATATTGGATGGAGTTTAGAAATAGCAATCCCCTGGCAAGTTCTCGAAGAAGCTGCTCCTAACTTTCATCCTGAAATTGGAGAACAATGGAAAGTAAATTTTTCTAGAGTTCATTGGAACAGAGATGTAATAAATCAAGAATATATTAAAACTAAAGATAAAGAATACAACTGGGTTTGGTCGCCTCAAGGTCATATTTATATGCATATTCCTGAACTCTGGGGCCTTGTACAGTTTGAAGATATTAAAAACGATTTAAATACTGTGGTTTTTAAAGAAAATAATAATGATAGAATTAAATGGGCTCTTCGACAAATATATTACCAACAAAGAAACTATAATGAAAAGAATGGCTTTTATTCTAAATCTTTAAAAGAACTAAACTTGAGTACTTCACCCGTAGAAAATGTACCTTGGCCACCAAAAATTTATATTACGTCTTCAGGCTGGGAAGCATCGTTAGTTTGGTCTAATAAAACTTATTTTATTCGTAAAGATGGATTGGTTTGGATTCAATGAAACTTGCTTTTTTAGATTGGCTTATTGTGTTTTCTGTCCTTGTTGGAATGATCTATTCTGTCACTCGAGTTAAAGGTTTAGTCAAAAGTGTTTCTGACTTCCTTGCAGCTGGTAGAACTGCAGGAAGGTATGTTCTGTCTGTTTCTGGTGGTATGGCAGCATTAGGTGCCATCTCAATTGTTAATTCTCTGGAAATGGGCTATGTAGCAGGTTTTGCATTCTCATGGTGGGGGTTCACTAGTTCTTTTTTTTTATTATTAATAACCGTTTCAGGTTGGGTTATATATCGATTTAGATCAACTCGATGCTTAACTCTATCACAATTTTTTGAAAAAAGGTACAGTCGTAAATTCCGTATATTTACAGGCATGGTTGCATTTGTAGCGGGTATAATTAATTTTGGAATATTCCCTGCTGTTGGAGCTAGGTTCTTTATTTATTTTTGTGGCTTACCTGATGCTATTTTGGGCATACCTACTTTTCCATTAATTATGATCCTGTTATTGAGCATTTCTCTCTTTTTTGTATTTACTGGTGGTCAAGTAGCAGTTATGATTGCTGATTTTTTTCAAGGTATTTTTGTAAATATTACAATTATTGCCATCGTTTTATTTCTATTTTTTAATCTAAGCTGGGACCAAATAACCTACGCTTTAGAGCAAACACCAATTAACCTCGCAAAAGAAGAAATTATAGATTTAAATAGCCAAGAAAATTTCAAAATATTATCAGATGATCAAAAAAATAATAAAATTCAAACCGTCAATAATAAATATGAAAACTCTTCAAGAATTAACCCCTTTAAAACAAGTGAAGTTGAGGATTTTAATTTTATTTTTTTTATTATTGGCCTCTTTGGATTTATGTATGCCGCGATGAGTTGGCAAGGAACTCAAGGTTATAACGCATCTGCTAAAAGCGCACACGAAGCAAAAATGGGTAGTGTCCTTGGAATTTTTAGGAATTTACCAATAGGCCTGTTTTTTGTCTTTGTTCCCGTTGCTATATACGTATACATGAATCATCCAGATTTTATTGAAATTTCAAATACTGTTCAGTTATCAATGAATGCACTTGACAACGACACACTTCAAGGGCAATTAAGAGGACCTATGCTCTTATCAACAATCTTACCAACCGGACTTTTAGGGATTTTTGCTGCAATGATGCTTGCAGCATTTATTAGCACTCATGATACCTATCTTCACTCATGGGGCTCAATTTTCATTCAAGATGTCGTTATGCCTTTTCGAAAAAAACCCTTCGATAAAGATACGCATCTTAAAGTCCTCCGCTATTCGATTTTTGGAGTGGCCGTATTCATATTTTTATTTAGTTTATTTTTTCAGCAAAATCAAAAAATCGCATTATTTTTTGCAATTACGGCAGCAATATTTGCCGGGGGATCTGGAGCAGTAATCATTGGTGGCTTATATTGGAAGAGAGGAACAACAGCTGCAGCTTGGACAGCCATGATAGTTGGTGCTTTAATTGCAGTTGGTGGTGTAATTATTAAACAAATTCCAGATGTCTGGATATATTCTGAAGAAATTCTTTCAACAATTAAATCAATAATTGCGAACCTTAAATTAATAAATGGTCAAGTTTATTGGGCAATTGGAATGGGCTCATCTTCATTGTCTTATATTTTAGTCTCTTTACTAGGGAAGAAAAATAATTTTAACTTAGATAAGTTATTACTTCGTGGTAAATATGCAAACAAAGATGAACTGAATATTGTCAACAAAAACACTGGAATTGGTTGGAAAGCTCTAGGTATGGGAAGAGAATTCACCAAAAATGATAAGTTAATCTATATCTTAAACTATGTCTGGGCATTTGGATGGATATTAGTATTTATTATTGGTACAGTTTATAATTTATCAAATGAAGTAAGCAATCAGTCCTGGATGACTTTTTGGAAATACTTTTTATTAATCAATATTATCATGTCTGTCTTTTGTATTATTTGGTTCACATGGGGTGGTTTTAAAGATCTAGGTGTAATGATGAAAAAATTAAAAAATACTGATAGAGATCACAGTGATGATGGATGGGTAGAGAGCGAATGAATAAAGATAAAAAAGAATCAATAATTTTAATTGCTCGCTTTCAAAAGTGGTTAATTCGAGCGTTAAAAAATGTAGTTATTAATAAAAAAGAGTTTAAAGCTGAATTTGCATGGTCAAAAGAAGCTACCCCATTTAATGAAAAGAATAAATTAAAATTTAGACCAATCAAAAAAAATGCTAATTGGGGTAAAAAGTGGGAAAGTGCTTGGTTCAATCTCAAAGGTGATATCCCAAAAGATTGGAAAGGTAAGCCAGTCATTGCTGAACTTGATTTTTCTGGAGAAGGCCTTATATATAATAATAAGGGCGATGCACTTCAGGGGATTACAAATGGGGCAATATGGGATCAAAATTTTGCAAGAAAACAATTTATTATTTATGATAATTGTAAGGGTGGTGAAAAAATTAATCTTTGGGTTGAAACTGCAGCAAATTCACTATTTGGCATTAATCAGGATGAAGACCCATCAATTGATAATCCAAAGCGTCACGGTTGGTTTAATGCAAAAGTTGAGCAAATTGAATACGGCATCTTTGATCCTGACCTTTGGCATCTCTGTTTAGACGTTCAAACATTATTAGGTCTTACAGAAAAATTAGAAATTGATTCGGTTCAGCGTTCACGAATTATAAATATTTTATCAGAAGCCTTAAAAGTATTAGGCGATAATTATTCAAAAGCAAGTCAAGCACGGAAAATTCTTAAAAAAGAATTGAATAAAAAAGCTTCTGCATCTGATTTAAATGTCATGGCTATAGGTCATGCACATATTGATACTGGATGGCTTTGGCCAGTAAAAGAGACCATTCGAAAATGTGCACGAACTTTTAGTACTCAACTAGCATTGATACGCAAATATCCTAGCTATAAATTTGGAGCTTCTCAACCTCAACACTACCAATTTGTAAAAGACCACTACCCAAAAATCTACTCTGAGCTGAAAAAAGCTGTAAAAAAAGGCCAATGGGAACTTCAGGGCGGCATGTGGGTTGAAGCGGACTGCAACCTTATAAGTGGCGAGTCAATGGTAAGGCAAATTTTACACGGTAAGAATTTTTACATGGATGAATTTTCAGTTAATGTTGACAACCTTTGGCTTCCGGATGTTTTTGGTTATTCAGCCGCTCTACCTCAAATATTACAAAAATCAGGTATAAAATATTTTCTTACCCAAAAAATATCTTGGAGTCAGTTTAACGAGTTCCCACATAATACATTTAATTGGCGTGGTATCGATGGTAGTCAAGTGTTAACTCATTTTCCACCAGAGAATACTTATAATAGTACTCTTGAGCCTAAATCTTTAATTGCTGGTCAAAAGAACTTTAAAGAAAAAGACAAGATTGATGAATTTATTTCTCTTTTTGGTGTTGGTAATGGTGGTGGTGGACCCAAGCCAGAACATATTGAGTTTGGCTTGAGATCTAAGAATTTAGAGTCGGTACCAAAATTGAAATTTGGAATGGCAAAAAACTTTTTTAATCGTTTATCAAAGTATGAATCAAAAATTGAGACTTGGGTTGGTGAACTATATTTAGAATTACATCGAGGTACATTAACCACGCATGCTCCTATTAAAAGAAATAACCGTAAACTTGAGTGGAAAATTCGTGCTACAGAAATTTTATGGTCTTGTAATAATCTAAAAAAATATCCCTCTAAAGAATTAGATGCACTTTGGAAGAAAATTTTAATTAATCAGTTTCACGATATTATACCAGGCACAAGCATAAACCTTGTATATAAAAATACATATAAGGAATATGAGGAACTTCATAATGGACTTGATAAGTTAATTTCTCTATCAACTAAAAATTTATTTAAAAAATCGAAAGATCATTTTATCTTAGCTAATACACTTTCTTATAAATGGGATGGTGCTTACGACCTACCTAATTCATTTAATGGTTATAAAATTTTAGATGAACAAAATAATCAAGTCCCTATTCAAAAAACAAAAAATGGTATTTGTATTTATGTGCAAATACCCTCACTCTCATTTAGTACATTTAAAATTGAGAAAGCAACCAAGATCAAAATTGTCAAAGATCAAAATTTGACGCTTGAAAATAATTTTATAAAATATAAATTTAATAAAAATGGAAATTTAATTTCAGCTTATGATAAAGAAATAAAAAAAGAGTTGATGGAAAAACCGGGGAATATTTTATCATTATATGAGGACAGACCAAATGATTGGGATGCATGGGATATTGATTTCTTTTATCGTGAGATGCTTCTTGAAAATGCAAGTGTGAACAACTTTTCTTATGATTCATCAGGGCCAGTTAAACATTCAATTGATTTTAAATATTCAATAGGGCAATCATCAATAAAACAGAAGATTTCGCTTGATAAAAATAGTAAAAAGTTGAATTTTGATACAAATGTTGACTGGAAAGAAAGTCACAAAATGCTTCGTGTTAAGTTCCCCTTAGAAGTACAATCAGATAGTGCAAGTTTTGATATTCAATATGGTTATGTTAAGCGAAACACTCATAGGAATACAAGTTGGGATAAAGCAAAATTTGAAGTTGTAGGACATAAATATGCCGATCTTTCTAATAATGACTTTGGCGTGGCTCTTATGAATGATTGTAAATATGGATACATGGTCCATGATAATGTGATTGATCTAAATTTACTTAGAGCACCAAAAAATCCTGATCCTGATGCAGATCAAGGTCTCCATAATTTTACATACTCTCTCCTTCCACATACTGGAGATTTAATCAATTCAAATGTTATAGAAGCTTCTACTAAACTTAATCAAGCACCTCTAATGTTCGATGGCTTTAAAACAAAGATATCTATGCCAGTTTCTTTAAAAGGTGAAAATATTGAATTATCAGTTTTGAAAAAAGCAGAGAAAAATAATGATTTAATTGTCCGTGTATATGAAACGCATGGTACGCATACTAAAGGTAAACTAAGTACTAAAGGTCAAATAAGTGAATGTGACATGATGGAGTGGAATAAAGTAAATAGAAAATCTTTTAAAAAATCAGATTTTAATTTCAAATTAACTCCGTTCGAAATTAAAACTTTTCGTGTAAAGCTTAATTGACGAAAAAAATAATGCTTATATTTCTATCCATGAAACGATATTTTAAAC
>JGI26060J43896_10000050_pt1 | contig 38402 bp, 22 predicted proteins | sample MarorgKNORR_S2LV_6_FD_43896 | JGI IMG/M metagenome (IMG submission 43896) | reverse complement strand
CCTTGACCTTGNCCTTGACCTTGACCTTGACCTTGACCTTGACCTTGACCTTGGCCTTGACCTTGGCCTTGACCTTGGCCTTGACCTTGTCCTTGACCTTGACCTTGTCCTTCACCTTCACCATTTTCTCCTTCGCCGCCACCATTGGTGCCGCCTTCGCCGTCACCTTCGTCGTTCCCTGGGAAATCAGGGTCATACGCATCAGGTATTCCGTCGCCATCAGAGTCAGATGAAGATCCGTCATTAGGATCGTTAGGGAACGCATCGGAGCCGTCAGCTACACCGTCACCATCAGTATCAGCACTGTTTGGGTTTGTACCCGCGGAGTACTCCTGAGAGTTAGATAAGCCATCGCCATCCGGATCTGCGTTCGCATCACTTGATGAAAGTGGATTTAGCCCGTAAGCTACTTCCCATCCATCAGGTATTCCATCGTTGTCAGTATCTGCATTGTTCATGTCTGTTCCTGCAGCCTGCTCCTCAGCATTGGTTAGTCCATCTCCATCCCAATCGGCGCCACCATCAGATGGGTCGAGTGGGTCAGAACCGTCAGCTTGAACGCTAACTGAACCAGCCATTAGCACGAGAAGTAGTGCAATCAACATACTCATATTTTTCGTTTTCTTCATTTTCTTTTCACTTCCTTAAAAATTTAGTTGTAGAGTACCCGCTGTTCTCTCTTTCCGAAAAATGCTCACACCTGTAATATGTATAAACTATCTATTCGGGAGGTAAGGATGTTTAAGAAAAGTAAGTTGAATAATCGTCTAAATTACATGAAAAACGCTATACTGCGCTTATCTAAGAAATTTAAAAAATATTTTTTAATTTATTCAACTCCTCCTTATTCATCATCCAATCTCGCGGGCTTTCTTAGGGAACCCTCTGTTCCCTCTATCATACTCAACTAAGTATACCCTATTTCAAAGATTCGTGAAATAGAGTCAAGGAGTAAGTTTGGACAATTCTGCTTTAAACCGAGAACTTCCTAAGAAATGTAATACAGGTGTGGCAAGAGTACCAAGAACTAGAGTTATGAAAAATAAGTTTGACCAAAGTTCTATTTCATTACCAAGAGTGAAGTAAAGCGTCCAACCTGTACCTATTGCGAACCATGATCTATATCGTCGACTGAAAAGAGAAAATCTTGCTTTAACTAAATCATCAGAATAAAGTTCTGGCACTTCATCAACTTCAGCAAGTTCTTGCTCAATCGCACATCTTGCACAAACTAAGTATCTAGGACCATTACCCTTTACAAACTGACTCTCGGGGTAGTTTTGTTTACAAAACCTACAATATGCCATGTTAGTTCAACCCGCCCACTATGAGATGCTAATTCAAGGCTACGGTCTACTAACTTGACTTTTAGAACGAATTGAATCAATTAGAACAGGTTTTTGATCAAAAAATGAAGAAAATAGATTCAGGCCTAGAGGGCTCCCTACTGACTCTGGATGGCACTGTATCCCAGAAATTGGGTATATAGGATGCCTAATACCCATAACAAGAGTTCCTGTTTCATCCCAAGCAGTACAAATCATCAACTTATTTGTTGGTTGAAGAATTAGACTATTGTATCTCATTAAAACTAAAGGAGAATTCTGATTAATATACAGGCCATTTTTATCATGTTTAATTACTGAAGGAAGTCCGTGAATAGCTCCTAAAGGAGACTCAATTAATTTCCAGCCAATTGCCAAACCTAGAGCTTGGTGACCTAAACATAAACCAAGTATTGGGATATAAGAATTATCTACGATTAATTTACCTTGTACTGCTAATCGAGCTATTTGCATAGTTATATCCGATTTTTCGGGTCGAGATGGTCCGGGGCCAATAATGATACTTTTCGGTCTAAAAATTTGAAGCCAAGATTTTATTGTTTCATTAGGATCTACTGAAATCTCAGGGCGTCCTTCAACAATCCTAACATTTTTGCCTAGCTTAGTCAAAGAGTTAGCAATATTTTCTGTAAAAGAATCGAGATTATCAATTAATAGGACATCTGTTGAGAACATAGAATCACCCTCTCCTCTGATTATTTCACCAATAATTCCCTCTTGATTAATTGATTTTGGTTTCGGTTCACCAATAGAGCCTTCAACATTAGGAACAGAAAGCATTTGCACACTGCGTTTTGGTAAATCATCAATTGAAAAACCTGTTCGAAAACCCCATGTTGCATCAGTTATAGCCGTGGCTTTCCATCGTGCTTCTTCAACCTCTGAAGATGCTTTTGATCCAATTACAATGCCCCCTCCTGCCTGAACTCTCCCATGCCAATTAATTGGCCCGGAGTGGGCTTCTAAAGTCCGAATCAAAATATTAAATTCTGAAATACCAGAGGATGAATGGAAATGACCAATCGATCCTGTCCATGCACCTCGCGGACTTTCTTCTATCTCATTAATTGCGGCTATTGAAGCAATTTTGGGACAACCGGTAATGGAACCACCTGGAAACAATGCCGAAATTATATTTCCATAGTTAATATCCTCTTTTAATTCTCCAGATACACCACTAACTAAATGCTGGACTGTGGGTAATGCTTCTATGCGAAAATCTGACCAATGTACGGAACCTGATTTACATATTTTTGACAGATCATGTTTCTTAAGATCAACTAACATTAGGTGCTCAGCAATTTCTTTTTCTGAAGATGCCATTTCATTTTGAAGTCTTTTATCATCTTCAAGAGACTTCCCTCGAGGAAATGTGCCCTTAATCGGACGAGTTGATACAATTCCATTTTTTGTTTGAACAAGTCTTTCGGGACTTGCGGATGCTATACTCCAACCATGGTCATGAACATATAACCAAGATGCGAATGGAGAAGGATTTGTAGCCATTATTCTTTGGAATGCATTCCATGGATGATCTGGCATTTTAGCTTCCCATTTTCGACCATAATTTAATTGATATATGTGCCCTTGCCGAATACTATCTTTAATCAAATCTACTTTACTTGCATGAGATGCGTCGCTTTCCGAATCAGGGACTACAAAATTTTCTAAATCTGGAAAACTAGAAGCTGAACAAAATGGAATTACTCCAGTTCTTGCTTCATTAATCCACGGATGATTAGGGGTAGAAATCAACTTCAATTGTTGCGATTCTCTTTCATGAATCCACCAGGCATCTGCTCTCCATAAAACGCCTAATAAGGTCCCACAAGGAGGAGTGTTTTCCAGTTTAATACCAACTGACCAACGGTTAAGATCGTAACCTAATAACCCTGTAAATCCGCCGGGTACAATAGGCAAATCTTGTGAATCTTCAACAGGGATTTCCCATTTTTTGGTTAAATTAATGGCTAACTCTAATGTTTTTACTTCTAGCTCTTCAATAGTATCCCAACGTCCATCATTATATTTCTGAATTATTACTGTCAACGGATCACTATATCCTAATTTTATTTGACCTTTCATAGCAGATGAGATTTCAACTTCAGTAACTTTCTGAGGCTCGAAGAATAATAAGCGAATACTTTGTAGACAAGGTAGAAATGATCTTTTGGCTAAATCAGTTATTGGTCCGCCTGAATGAAGTAATATTTCATCCTGATTTGGAATATCAGAGCCCCTATAATATTCTAATAATGAAATTAAAGGGTCTTTGCTGGTAGTTAAAGAAATGAAACTATCAATTACCATTCTATCAACTCAAGTCTTCAAAAGATTGCCATGCAGAAGAAAGTTTTTCAGACCAACATGACATGGCAATATTATACAATTTTCCACGAGGGATACCGATTTTCCTACCGTCAATAAAACCTAGTGATTGAATTCCCATCCCACTTCCTATAACAATCATTTCTTTGGCTCGTAAAATCAAAGGAATTGTTATTCTTGCAGGACGTACAGGAATACCGGCATTCTCTAAATCGCCCTTTATTTGTTCTAAAGTAATCGAATCGAGAGCCCCCTCATCAGCCCTAGGGTGATAAGCGAAACCATCTAAATCAAGTAAAATCGGCATACATCTATCGCCATCAATAACAGCATCATTTTCGACTAATAAAGAAATATCTGCATTATTTGTTACAGCCATATCTCGGGCATCTAAGTAAGGCTTCCAATCTCCATGCTTCGTCCCTCGAATTGTATGATCCCACTGAGGTGCTGCGACAGTTATGGCTGAAAGAATATTTGGCCAAGGTTGGTTAAGTCGAGGTATTAGAGTTATTTCACCTTGACTTGTAATTCCAACTTTCACTAAATATGGTGGTTGATTTTTAGTAACAATCGAAGTTTCAGAGAATTTTAATTGATTCAAATTAATGAATATTCTTTCTCTGAAATCTTTAGGTAAATCAAACCCTAAACGCTTAGAGTGTCTTACGAATCTATCGAAATGTAAACTTGCTGCTAGAAGCTTATCTCGTCCGTCCCAAGCTATTGTTGACCACGCCTCAGAATATGGGTCGGAGACCGCGGACATGTGTGGCCGTAAACTTACAAGGTTTCAAATTCTTGTAAAAGAATTCAGAGAATATCATCAATAAATGAAGTATCAATGTCATCAGCATCTTGAGTTAATTCGCCGGCTAGATCATCTAAATCATCTAAATCAAAATCATCTGCTAAGTCATTCAGATCATCTAAATCTACTTCTTCTTCCACCCCTAATAATTCATCAACTATTTCATTTGATGGAGATATTTGTTGAATCTCATCATAATCTACGGGATCAAAATTATCTATTTGTGAGTCGCTTTCATTTTCAATAGTATAATCTTCATCTTCCAAATCTAAATCTCGATTGAACATTTCTTCTTCAAGTTCAACTTCTAGTGCACCCATTTCCCATGGTTGAGGTACAGATCGTTNCTTAGGTTTCAGTACTAAGGCGCCACCAAGTAGAATCATTATAGCAGATAGAATAGCAATCATCATATTCATATCGCCTTCAAGTAATTGATTAATCCAAGATACTCCTGAATCTGCACCAGTATTATCTCTACCAAATGCTGATTCGGACCAAGGTTGAATTTCGAGTGGATTTACCGCTAAACGATGGACAGAACCATCAAATCCTACAATTACAACCCAATATGTGTTTTCATTATTTAGAGCATATGAATTGCCATCAAGATTATCTGAAATATCTGCCCTCCAAGAATAACTAGAATAATCAATTTGGATCAATTGTGAAGCATCGGCATCTCTAGTATCTTCAAATGGAGTGGATGACAAAAATATGTAATATGATTCAATAATTGGACTATCTTTCCTATCATCCCATTCTATTTGGATTCTCGAACCAGAACTATCCCAATAAGCAATTATTCCACTAATTTCTGGAATATGGAGACCAGGGTCGAGAATATTTTCATTAATCAAAGCAATAGATGATGTTTTTACACCTTGATCCCAATAGTTACCTGAAGAATCAACTGGAATTACACTTACCCAGAACATGATATTAGGGGCCAATGGACTTCCGTCTGAAAATGTTTCAAGCAATAATGGCATCTCTAAATCACGACTAACTATAATCGCCGGTTCACGACCTTCTAGAGAACTAAATGGCACGGTATCAGCATAAATCCAATACTCTGAGATATCTGACTCCTCACTTTCTTGGAAATTAACAAATACACCATCACCATCATCAGAGAGGCGGTCGGTAAGTTGAGGTGGTTCAAGCCTTACAGGAGGGAATATATCACCATTATTATCAGAAGGAATAACTAAAACCATTTGATTTTGCATCTCTGTAAGGAAGACATTGCCCCGAATATCATGAGTTGTAATAGTAACATATAATGGGATTTCTGGAATTATTGAGGAGGAGGATAATTGAGAAATAGAGTTGCCATAATGGGCTTTATCAACAGTAACTTGTAACTCGAAGACACCTCCAATTTGTTGCTGATCTATTATGATAAGACCACAAGACTCTGGAGATTCAGAACAATTTAACCAAGATTCTGTTAGATTGTCTTGATAAAAGTCAGAAACCCATATCGTATAGAATGAGAAATCATTGACTAAAGAACGGTTCCATGAAACGTCAATAGCAGTGCCATCATCATCGGGATGGTCAAATGCATTCAAGCCGGATACTCTGGCAGGAGGTATTCCTACGCCACCATTATTTGATTGAGGTGTGACTTCAACGACTAATACGTCATTCAAATTATGATTGCCCCAATCATCCACAGCCACTACACCAACCCAATAAGCAGTATCATCAATGAATAACGACTCCCCTATTGAAGAGATAATTGTTGAATTTGTATCACAATCTGAAACATAAGAGGCAACAGGCCAACCATCAACATTGTTTGGAGGTTGCCAGCTAGTAGCAGGTAATGCATAAATGGTATAGTATGCACAATCTGTTTCTGAATTAGGAATCCAATTCACTTGTATTTGACTACCATCATCACCTAAAACATCAGTTGCAGTAGTACCTTCTATCTTAGTAGGAGGGATGCCATCATCAAGCCCTCCAGCAGCAACAATAGGACCGATTATTGTTGCATTCATTGGATCGAATTGTCCGCCTTCGTCAACACAAACTGCTGCAAACCAATAAGTACCACCAGGACTTAATTGGAGGACTGTATTGTTGCCTGATATTGAAGAAATATCAAAATGATCTGTTAATGCAAGAGTATTTGTAATTTCTTGTTCTACTGCCCAAATTCTAGTTTTATCAGCATCCATTTCAGTGCAAGCAGACCATTCAGCATAAATTGTCCCTGCAGTTCCGCCTGAAATAGGGTTAGCAAGTAACCAATCTGGAGAAGATGGGACTTCATCAATAGGCGTTACGTTAAATGGCCAAGTCATAGGTTGACCAAGGGACCCATCGGGATATTCTGTGACTATTGCTGCTCGATATTGATTCCCATCAATTAATGAGGACATCGTACCATCATGATCGGCTTCGGTGATTGTAGCACTTGTCTGCGACCAGAATGGAACATTTATGTAACCTGCGAAATTATCTAAATCATTTTCACTGGGTTCCCAATCTAGCATATTTGTTGAATCCCAGACATATAGTCTGTAAGCATACCATGCAGCATCTTCAGAAGGTAACCAAGATGATTCAAGAACACCTCCGCCATCATTATCTCTATTTGAGAGAGACTGCAATATTGTTGGAACTTCTATTCTCTCCCAATCATAAGTCATTCTTACACTAATCGTACCATTCTGAGGTGACTGCATTTGAACATTCAATACAACTGAATTAGAACCTGGTCCGACATTAGAAATTGCTGTTTGGAATCCTGCTTCAATCGCAGGGTTTCGCCCTGCTAAATCCCATGAACCAGTATAATTTAATGAAACAGACTGAGCCCATACTGATGCGCCATTAACTGGACTAGAAATTGTCATGGCTCCATTATACATGGGTAAAACTCCAGGTAAAGACAATGGACTATTAGGAATTAATAATGGATCAGTAGAGTCTATCAATATTGATGACATCCCCGGATGAGTTGTTTCGGTTAAATCCCACTGCTCCCCTCCAAATATAGCAAACAAAGGCTCGGCTCGCCTCTGATATTCACGAGGTTGCTCATTCAAACTTACGATCGGACTGTAATGGTGTAAACCATCGTTACCCACAACATATAGAGAATTAGAATCAATAAATGCATTAGAAGATCCGGATATTATTTCGGATTTAACGACTGAATGAGTTTTAGAAGCTTCTAGTAAATCTATACCCGCTGGACTAATTAGAGCCAAATAATTACCATCTGAAACCATTTGAGATGGTGGCCATGACAACAGGTTGAAGGGACTTGTCCCCGTTTCCATCTGCATCATAGTACCATTCCAGTGGACAAGTGGCGAAATATCAGTGGCAATATGGACACCCCAACTATCAGCAGCTATAGCCAGAACATTATTACTTGGAATCGAATCGATAAAGTAAGTTCCATTCTGCATATCAGAATCAATATCCCATGCTGCAACTCCTGGACGTGTTACACCTTGACCATTATGAGAAATGAATACTGAGGCATTATGATATTGAACTATTGTAGAGTTACCGACTAGTACCTGCCTAGTTACTGAATCAGCGAAGAAAAGTCCTGAAACTCTATCGCCAATCAAACCATCAGAAAAATCTAATGTATTCAGCACTGTGAAAGTTTCATCTTCAAGAATTGTTAATCCTGCCAAACCACCTGCTAATATAGTGCCATTACCTTGTATAGGGTTATCTAGAATCATTAAGTGGTCAATGATTGGAGATGGAAGTCCATTGTAAGATGTTATTGGGTTATCGAAACTCAAAGTTGAAAGATTATACGATCCAATTCCACCATGAGTAGCAATTAAAAGATGAGAATCAAGTTCTAAGAAATCTCTTACAATATTATTTGGTAATCCCGCTATCAAACTGCCTGGTCCCCAATTCTCGGTATTAGTATCAAAGGATTGGTACCCTGCAGCAGTTCCTGACTCCCCCATTAATCCAACATACATTGTGCCGTCATCATCAAAATACATCCCATCCATTTGTGAATGAAGAGCGGATGACATTGGAGATTTTGTACGCTGTATAGTATCAATCTTCCAAAGTCCGCTTCCTGCTGTAGTTACCCATAACTTATCTCCGTCAAGAGAAATATCATTAATTATATCACCTGCAAAATCATATCCAAATTCCCATCTAACAGTTCCGTTAGTTAGTTCTCCTTGTAGAACAGAAGATGCATAATATGAGTTGCGATTTTGACTAGAAGTCACCCAAACATTAGTTTCATTAGAAATAATATTTTGAATTTGCCCACTAGTAATTCCTACTAATTCGTCATATCCACTCTCGATTAATCCAGTAGAGTCTAATCTATCTACTCTATTTACTCCAGATGTTTGTCCAGAACGACCTATTGCATATACTGGACTAGTACTTGAAGGAGCTCGAACAATCGAACATGCATCCATCCCTGGACTTAAAATTTGGCCATTAATAGTAGAAGTTCCGGAAGTTACTATCCGAGAAATTCCACCNTCATTATCATATTGATGAGCAGTAAGAAGTACGTCACCATCATGCAACATACCTCCAGGGAATATTCGATCCTCAGAAATACCATCAGCAGCATTCGTAAGTGTGTCTAAGAATAGACCTGCGTTGTAGTCATATCTAGCAATACCTACTCCTTCTTCATCGAATCCTGCATATATTATTCGATTCGCATCATCACAAGCTAGAGCTCTGACATCATTATCTGCTAAGCCATTAGAAGTTAATACAGAAGTTATCCATTCGTCAGTTGTTCCATCTGAATCATGATCTGCTAAGTCATAGCGAGCTATGCCACCTTGATTCCCCCAAAAATTAACTGCACCAACGGCTATGTGTACTATGTCATCACAAACCTCAATGTCTGCAATATAGCCATCAGGGATACCGGCACTTCCAGATTCCCAAGTGGTCCAATTACCAGATGTACCATTTTTACGTATAATTTCTGAATTTGTATTAAATCCGCCTCCACCGCTGTAACTTCCTGCCCAAAGATCATCACCAACAGTAGTCATTGTGTATAATTCATCATTTGCATCGGAAGGAAGTCCGTCATTAACAACCCATGAATCAAGCCATGTCTCATTATTAGGATTCCATCGAAGAATCCCCTCCATACTTGCAAAGAGATATTCTCCTTGATATTCGACCATACCTCTAATTGGCCCACCAATATCTGTCCATTCATCAAGTAAAGTCATTGTTTGTGCAGAAAAACGTCGCATTACATTGTCGCCATATGCAACCCATAACTCACAAGATGAGACATTTATTGGAAAACAATCTCCTAGGTACTGAGCATTTACTCTCTCGACACTGCCGAGTGTAGTTAGGGGATCTTCCCATGTTTCATTAGTCGTATTCCAACGAGCAATTGTACCATCGCCATCATTCCAATATTGACCAGGCCTTATTCCTACCCAAAGCTCTTCAGAGACTTGCCCAATGCTATGTATTTTACCATTCCAACCTAATTCTTGGCCTGCATCAATTGTAGATTCGCTAGAATTAGAGGATAAATTTATCCTATAAATTTGATCATTAGATTGGAACCAAGAATTTGATCTTTGAGTAGAATAATGCAGTATATCACCAATAATAACAACATCCGCTGGAGCTGAATTTGATAGGGTTGGGCCTCCTGAATTAGAACCTCGATTCCAATCGATTAACACAGTATTATTAACTACATCAATAAGCGTTAATCCAAAGTCACCACCTGCCCAAATTGTACCTTCAATGTGACCAGGAATAAGAACAGTTACATCATCATCATCAATAAATCCTTGATCTCCATCCCATGTTTGAAGCCACTGTTGACTAGTAAGATTGTATCTTCCTATACCTGTATTCTCAAAACCAATATACAATATATCCTGAACTTTGACTATTCTGGCTCTTTGTGTATCATCTCCTGCAGTCCATCTTTGAATTACATTCATTCCCTGACCTCGCTCTATCAACGATGCTCCATCATCATGACCTGCCAGAATCTTTGTCGTAGAAGAACCGCTAGCAAGAGGGCTACTTCCTGACACTAGTTCTACAGCAAAAGTCTCGCTGAATCGTGCTGAGTTATTCATTGGAGAAATACATTCATCCCACTCGTAAATATTTCCTTGAATTAATGTCCAACCAGTCCAAGTACAAACTCCACGATTGGTAGCCGCAACTACTCCAGAATTATCGCTCTTGATATCATTAATTTTGAACGGATCATTATTGCCACCAGGGACATCAGTTTCAAAATATTCCCAACTGGAACCATCCCATCTAGCCATTGCTTGATTTGAAGTACCTCCTGAATTAGGAACTTCCATACCGACTATTAGGCCGCCAAAGTAGTCTAGATGAAGTGCGAGTACATCATTATCCGGTAAACCACTATTTCCCTCTGCATCCCATATATCTATTATATCACCAGAGTATCTATCAATTAATAAAATTCCAAATCCGGTCAGACCAAAGTAGATTATATCTCCATCAACTGCTATTGGGGCAGCCTCTAAATTATCCGCACCAAGAGATTTCCAAGAGGATAAAATGGATAATTCTTGCAAATCAATTCTCATTACTCCGTTATCTGGTGTGGCTACATAAGCAATACTAAATCTTGTTACTACATCATTTATGAAATCAGAATCTAAGCCATCTTGTTCAGTAATTACATCAGATAATATCATAGTAGAGGTATTCACGAAAGATAAGCCATCTTCATAATGGGCAACTACTAGAATTTCAGTATATTGATCATGAGCTAAGGATTGAATCTCTGAAGAAGCAAGGCCTTGTACTGTACCTATGTATGAAGCATCAGTATTATCTAATTTTAAGATTCCTGAATTAATAGTTCCTACCCATATCCATCCATCTGAATCTTGGACAAAGGAAGTAATTTCTACTGGATTACTAACATAATCTGAAATATCTATTGGAATAAGCCATGATTGAGTCGCTTCATCAAACCTATCTATTACAGTACCACCAGATACCCAAACTTCACCAGACTCTCCATCATCTACAAAAAATACTTGATTCATATTAGTTACAGATGGACTACTAACCAATGTTTCTGAACCGTCAACTATCTCCCCAATTAAACGCCCTAGGACCCCTGAACCATCTCCTAAGAGCACTAGACCTGATTCAGGACTTCTAGCTTTACCAAGGTCAGGCCAGGAAATTATTTGATTACCGTTCTGTTGGAGACCAAAAACACTTAATTGTCTTTGAGAACTAAATATTAACGAATTAGTATTATAAGAATGGACAGTATTTCCTGCTAAAATATATAGCCAGCCTTCTGTAACACCTAAACCTACCACTTGATTTGATGATAGCCAGTTACTTGTAGACCAAGTTGCCATCCATGAATTCGCTACCAGATTACGACGATTAATACCGCCATTTTCTGTTGCTATCAAAAGAGTATTTCCTAAAATTTGTAGGTCGTTTATCTGATTTGAGGAAAGGAAATTTTCAGTATTCCAAATTGTATTACTATCAACTGAAACTAGTCCTTGCATAGAGGTTGAGTAGCCTAAGAAATGTAATCCTTGATACGTAGATACATACAAATTATCTCCATACGCTAATACATCTGTAGCGGTTTTTATTGCTCCACCCGGACAATAATAGTAAGATGACCAGCTACCATCATCAGTGTAGAAAATATTACAGCCAGCAACGGCCCAAATTGTCCCATAATCATCAACTGTTACAGCAGTTATTGGAGAAATTGTGTCGTTAAAGGCTAAATTAATAGATTCCATTGACGAAGAATCAGAAAGGCTACGTTGTAATATGGTGCCATTAGAAGTCCCTATCATCAATCGGTTACCCGTTTCATCTATTGCAAGACTACGTCCTTGGATGCCTTCTTCAACATCGATTATTCGAGTAGATGTTTGATCATCTAGATGTAATAAGTCATCGCCTAATAAAATGTATAATCTTCCATCGATAGGGTTGACGGCACTGTCATATATTTCGACATCTAATAAGGAAAAAGAAACTTTAGGATCTGCTGGTCTAAGAGCTTCCATCACTATATCAGTTATTGAAATATCAGTGGGTAATTGCCAACTAGTATCACTAACTGAATTAGGCTGCAACGATGTATCTAGTACACCAACTGAATTGACATCTGGTTGATTTTCAACAAATGAATTTTGTATACCAAAACCTCCTAAATCAGTCCAATCAAGTATTGGAGTTTGAGAATCTAGTAAAGTGATTTGGGGCTCATAAACCCATTCTCCAATTGAACCATTTACCTTGACCTCAAAAGTCATATTGTCAATCACTGCACCTGGTGCGAAATCAAAGAATAAGTCTCCATAAGCATAGGTCCCATTCGAAGGATTTGCCCCTGTTGCCGAAAAGTCAATCCAACCTGTATCATTACTTCCACTAGCACCCCAAGCACCGGGTACGGCATATCTTGAATCAACCTCATTATCCAGATCTGAAGATGAATATGCGGACCAAGGTAGCAATATCATCAATGCTACTAGCAGAAGTGCTGTTTGCTTTTGCGAGCCAGATATCCTATGATATGTAGAGCGCATTATTAAGTCGGGTCGTTTTATACATTATCAAAGCGTGTGTTAAATGTGCCTTTAATGCTCCAGACACCATAGGTGATACTCAATCCCTATCTTTTTGAAAAAGGAACGTACAGAAGGCTGATAATACAAATCTTAGATATCGGATAGCATCATAGGTGAGTGGTCTGCCGGATAAATAAAGGGGATGTAATCCTGACAGATAAGCAACTTCGAAAAGACGCATTGGATTATCACTCGTCCAAACCTGCTGGAAAGATTACAGTAGTGCCAACTAAGCCTCATGGTACACAGAGAGATTTATCTCTGGCTTATTCTCCAGGTGTTGCCTATCCCTGTAAAGAAATTGAGAAAAATCCTGATGCAGCATTTGAATATACATCTAAAGGAAATTTAGTCGCTGTAATAAGTAATGGAACCGCAGTACTAGGGCTTGGAAATATTGGAGCACTGGCAGGTAAACCTGTTATGGAAGGTAAGGGTTTATTATTCAAAGCATTTGCCGATATAGATGTTTTTGATATTGAGATTGACCGCACTGATGTCGACGAATTTGTTGAAGCAGTAAAGGCAATTTCACCAACATTTGGGGGTATAAATTTAGAAGATATAAAGGCTCCAGAATGTTTTGAAATTGAGAGAAGATTAATCGAAGAATTGGATATTCCAGTTATGCATGATGATCAACATGGAACTGCGATAATTTCCGGGGCTGCATTATTGAATGGTTTAGAAGTAGTCAAAAAGGAAATATCAGAGGTGAAAGTTGTAGTTTCTGGCGCAGGTGCATCCGCAATTTCTTGTGCTCGACATTATATTCGTTTAGGAGTAAAAATAGAAAATTTATTGATGATTGATTCAAAAGGAATTTTGACAGATAAACGTTCTAAGAATGGTGAGCTGAATAAGTATAAAGATGAGTTTGCAAGAAATGTTGAAGAGGGCGGAATAAAAGATGCAATGATTGATGCTGATGTATTCCTAGGCCTTTCTAAAGGAGGAATTGTCAGTAAAGAAATGGTTGCTTCAATGGCAGTAAGACCATTGATTTTTGCTCTAGCAAATCCTGATCCAGAGATATTACCAGATGATGTTTACAAAGTAAGAGAAGATGCTATTGTTGCTACTGGAAGATCGGATTATCCTAATCAAATCAATAATGTATTAGGATTCCCATATATATTTCGTGGTGCTTTAGATGTTAGAGCAACTGAAATTACTGAAAATATGAAAATGGCAGCGACAAAAGCAATAGCAGCATTAGCGAAAGAGCCGGTGCCTGATGATGTTGCTGCAGCTTATGATGGAGAACAAATTCAATTTGGTTCAGAATATATCATACCCAAACCATTCGATGCTAGAGTGCTGATCTGGGAGGCAAGTGCTGTCGCTCAGGCAGCTGTCGATGAAGGAATTGCAAAATTTACACCAGATCAGTTTGATATAGAAAAATATCGAGAAGAACTAGAGGCAAGACTAGGACTTACAAGATCTATAATGCGGAGAGTGATTAACAGAGCACGCAGAGACAAAAAAAGAATTGTTTTTGCAGAAGGAGAGCATCCCACTATAATAAAAGCCGCTGCACAATGCATTTCAGAGAATATTTGTGAACCTATTTTACTTGGACATACAAGAAGAATTAATGCTGTAAAAGAGGAATTAGGTCTTGAATTTGAATGTGAAACAATAGATGTAAGATATGATCCTCGTAGAAGAGGAACTTATGCGAAAGAATTTCATAAACTAAGAGGAAGAAAGGGGCTGACAATGGAAGATGCCGTAAGATTACTGAAAACAACCACATATTTCGGTCCTATGATGGTTCATATGGAGGATGCAGATGGATATCTAGGAGGAATTTCACATAATTATCCAGATATTGTTAAACCATGCTTACAAACAATAGGGCCAGCAATAGATACTCATCGAATTGTTGGGATGTATATGATGACAGTTAATGGCCAGTTAATGTTTATNGGAGATGCTACAATAAATATCTATCCAGATTCAAGAACACTCGCTGAAATTGCAGTTCAAACCGCTAAAGTGGCTAGAAGATTTGGAGTGAAGCCAAAGGTTGCAATGCTTTCATTTTCAAATTTCGGGACAAGTGGTGAAATGAGAACCGATCGTATCGAAGAAGCTGTTCGAATAGCTAGAGAGTTAGATCCAGGGATTATAATTGATGGTCCAATGCAAGCAGATACGGCTTTAATAGAAGAAATACAGGGGAATTATCCATTCATGGAATTTGAGGGAGCTGCTAATGTTCTAATTTGTCCGAATCTAGCATCTGCAAATATTGCCTACAAATTACTTCAAAGAATCGCTGGAGCTGAAATGACTGGCCCAATATTAGAAGGATTAGCAAAACCTGCCCACGTACTTCAGAGAGATGATAGTGTCAGAGAAGTTGTTCATATGGCTGCAATATGCGCTGTTGATGCACAAAGGCACTCTACACAAAAATTGTAAATAATTTATTATTTCTAATCTAAAACTTTAGGCGATGCAGATAGAACATCTGGACTACAACCTTCAGAGTATTGTTCGAAATTCTCAATGAACATTTGGGCTAATAAATTTGCTACATTATCAAATCTTGTCTTATCCGACCAAGTATCTCTTGGTTGAAGAATCTCATCCGGTACACCTTCGCAAGATGTTGGGATATGGAATCCAAATCTCTCATCTTCTACAAATATCACATCATCAAGAGAACCATCTAATGCTGCATTAAGAAGCGCTCGAGTCCATTTAATTCTGATTCGACTAGATTCCCCATATCCTCCTGCTACCCATCCAGTATTAATTAACCAACAATTAGCACTATGATCTCGAATTTTATTTGAAAGTAAATCAGCATAAACACTAGGGTGTCTTGGCATGAATGGTGCTCCAAAGCAAGTGGAAAATGTTGCTTGAGGCTCTGTTATACCTATTTCAGTGCCTGCGACTTTAGCGGTATATCCAGATATGAAATGATATGCTGCTTGTTCAGGAGTTAGTCGAGAAAGGGGAGGTAGTACACCAAAGGCATCACAAGTGAGGAAAACAATGTCTTTCGGATGTCCAGCCATAGAATCTGGTGTTCGATTCTCAATTGATTCAATAGGATAGGAGCCACGAGTATTTTGAGTCAGAGTTCCATCCTCAAAATTAGGTACTCCATTAGCATCTAAGATTACATTTTCTAAAACTGAACCTGGCATTCTAGTTGTGGCGAATATAGCTGGCTCATCATCTTCAGAGAGTCCTATTAATTTAGCATAACAACCTCCTTCAAAATTGAATATACCATCATTAGACCAACCATGTTCATCATCTCCAATTAATGCACGACCAGGGTCTGCAGAAAGAGTTGTTTTTCCAGTACCTGAAAGACCAAAGAATAAAGCAGAATTACTATAATCAGTATTTGCTGAACAATGCATTGGAAGTAACCCTTGAGCAGGTAAAATATGATTCATTATAGTAAATATAGCCTTCTTAATTTCACCAGCATATTGAGTGCCTCCGATAATGACAAGNCCTCTATCAAGAGCTAAAATTACAAACACACCCGAATTTATCCCATCTTCTCGTGGATCTGCTAAAAGTTCTGGGGCATGAAGAATAGTATATTCTGGAATATGATCTACTAATTCATTAGGTTTACTTCGTACAAACATATTATGGAAAAAAGAAGCATGCCACGCTTTTTCTGTGATTAAACGAACTGGCATAGAATATTTTTGATCAGCACCACAATGAGCATCTTTAACGAATAGTACATCTCTACTATCGAGATGATTCTGAACCTTAGCAAGTAATTTATCAAATACTTCAGGAGAGGTTGATTTATTCACTTCGCCCCACCATACATCATCTGCTAAACCAGATTCTTTTACTATGAATCTGTCATTAGGGGAACGACCTGTTCTTTCTCCAGTCGTTGCTAACAATACTCCGTGAGTTGTGAGAGATGCTTCGCCACGTTCGACTGACATACGATGTAACTCTTGCCAACCTAAATTCCAGTGCACTGCGCCACTTGGGTTAAGTCCATGAGTCGCTAAAGATGTTGCAAATTCGGAAGAGGTGGTGCCCCTCGACGTCGTCTCCATGTACTTCGACAAAGTCAACCACCTTTCAATGATTACGGATAGATATTGCAAATAGAGAACATAATATTTTTTTTGAAGTAGCGATGTAATTATGTCATAAACACCCGCCAGAGGTATCGTGGATACCGACAACTCGGATGATGAACTCATTCGAAAAAGGGCATTTAAAATAAGTGATTCTATCGAATTAGAAGATATTTTAATTCAAAATGAAGTAGAAGAAAAAATTATTCTTGAGGAAAAAGAAGTTGATGAAGCATTAGGAGATATATTTGATCCATTCGCTAAAATTGATAAAAATTCACCAGGTTTTATTCAAGAAGATGGGACAGTGAGTAATCCTCCAGAAATTGATATCATAACTGATCTTGCTAAAGAAGGTGAGAAGAAAGTTAATTGGATATTAATGGCTTCAATGATTCTGGTATTTTCAGGTATAAGCATCATATCTGGAATTGCACTTAGTCCACTATATGCAACTATTTTACTAGTATGTTTAGCATTATTTGGATTAACTTTAGGGGAACTATGGGTCTCTAAAAATAATTTGAATTTACTCGGAATTACTTGGATTATAATTTCAATGAAAATTCTTTATGGATTGGCTATAGAATTACAAAGATGGGAAGTGATTTCCTTTGAAATTCTAGGCATACTTTTACTAGCACTTGTTGGATTGAATGTTTACCTCTCCTATAGGCATAAACATGATGCAATTGCAGCGCAATCAACTCTTATTCTATTACTAATCGGTTCGGCTGCTGGTTATGGATATGGTGAAATTGGTATCGCTGTAATGATTCTGATGGCAACAATTTTAGTTCATGGATTAGCAATACATCGAAAATCTGGAAACCTTGCAGCACTTGGTATCGCTTCAACAAATCTTTGGGTAGGAATGCATGCATTGACCAATGGATTTAGTATTGGTTCATTGACTATTCTTCAATTAGAAACACCCTTACTTTTATTCATATTAATTATGATTGTGACTGGAATAAATGCGAGTATGGCGGCAAAGTTTGCTAAAGATGAAAACTGGTTTTCAAAAGCATTCAAAATATTAGGTTTAGGGGAACCAGGATTATGGGGGGTTTCGATATCTTTAGGAATGATTGGTGCGTTAATGGCTGTAGGTGCAAATCGACAAGATTTAGGATACGCTATTGGTTTAATTTCAATATTAGCATCTTCATTTGGTGGCTCTTACTTGGTAGTGAGAGGAGTCGAAACAAGAAGAGTAGCCATACCTTTACTGATTTCTGGAGTGATTCTTTCAATTTCCCTAATAGTTTTTGAATCTACAAGTATTCTCCCATTTGATTCTTATGAGTTTTTTGCTACAAGTGGAGTATTAATTACTAGTTTTGTAATGCTGAGAGATCAAAATTCTGTTACAGATAGAGTGCTTTGGACTGGATCGGTTGTCATTTTAATATTACTTGTTATTATGATACCAGCTGATGCTTCGGAAAAAATAGTAAATTCTGGCGCTAATGGCGATGGAGGATTATTACTTCTCTCATTATTATCTTTAGTCCATATAGGAACTGCTTTCTTAGCAGTAAAAAGAAACTCACCTTCCTTGGCTGGTATTACAGTCATCTTACCATGGTTATGGCTGATAATTGAAGAATTAGTTGAAGAAACAATTAGAACTCTTGTTGTTTCAAATGGAGGAGTTGATCCTGGTGCAATAATACAAATTGAGCCAACCCCTCTTTTTGGATACTTAGCAATTGCTTCGTTACTAATGGCAATAGTAAATATCAAATTAGGCGAAAATGGAGTGAATCTTGCCTCGAAATTCTTAGGATTAACTGAAATTTCTGCATCTATTAGAGATTCAGGAGCCTTGCAACTTTGGAGTATTGGATTATGGTTACCAATCATTACAATTATTTTCATGGCTAAATTTGGAGGATTTACTGCTTTAACACTCTTAGGAATATTTGCCATAATCACAGCCCTGCATTTGATTTCGGAACTAGTAAGGAAAAGAATTGGAAAATCTTCTATTATGTTAGCAACTCTTGCTTTAGGATACACAATAATACAATGGCAATATGGACTCGAAGAAGTTCTAATGTTAATATATTGTATTGTTGCTATTACCCTACTCCTTAGAAATGATGGATCTGATGAATCAATGTATTCGGTCGGAATGTCTCTAATGGCAATACCTATGTTAATTAGTTTAGTTTCAAGAAATCCAAATGAGTTAATTGATACAAATATTATTCCAAGTTTTGGAATTACCAAAGTATCATTATTTTGTACTGGTGCATTAATATTAGTATATCTTTCAAAGGCAAAAGAAATGGAGAAACTCTTGAATCCAGCACTTGCATCTTTATGGTTATTGGTGATAAATATTGCATTAGTATACAATAAAGGGGAATTTTATGAAATTTTAATTGCAATAACTATTTTCGCAATTAGTACTATTTGGCTTGTAGCTAATGGAGAAGTAAGAAGAGAAATAAAGAGTATTGCCAAAAGAAATTCTTTGAAGGAATTAGCAAAAAATCAAAATATTGAAGATAGTTATACATCGATTGGGGGTGTGAAAAAATTCAATCCAAAGATTGTTGAATTGAAAAATAAAAGAAAAAATAAAAGAGAGACTGAATATACTGAAGATATTGAAGAATTATATCTCACTGATGCAACTCATAGACCAGTCATAATATTACTAGTACTAGGATTAGTCATTGGTGCATCAACAATAATTAGTTTTATCTTTGGGACAAATCACTTAGTTCTTCTAACTACTGGAATTTTCGTCGCTATATTAGCGATTGTAGCTCGAGAACGTACAAAAGGTCTTGAGTTGGAATTACCTCATTTTCTAGGAATTGAGATGCCAATTGCTATATCAATTAGCGGAGTTGTATTGATACAAGTCTCAGGCCATTTAGCAGCTGCAAGTAGTAATATTGAACTATTTGATATGGCAATAATGACTTTACTTGTACTATTTTTATGTATTATTTCATTAATGAATCAGAAAAATCTCATAGACAGGGTACAAATTGCAATTGATTGGTTCATAATGCCAATATTTCTCGGCCGATTGATAGGGACTATTCTGTATGAATCATTACCTGCACCATTTACTGTAAATCCAATCAAAGGTGATCTTCTAGAGTGGATTATGCCTTGGAATATTTTAGAGGTATTACTTATATTATTGATAATTACTATGGCATGGGTCGAAATGAAAAGAATTTCGACAGGAAGAGAGCCTACAACAAATAATTCATTGAGAGCGTGGGCAATAGTATTCATTTCCACAGGTCCGGCAGGAATGTTGGCATTGCTACTGGTGATTTACCATACAATCAAAAATCAACAAACTGTAGAATTTGGATTATTGATACCTGCAGTAATATTTGTAATAATTTCTTTATCTAACTGGATTCAACAATTAAAGGGAACTATTGATGAAATTACTCTAATAATTGGGATTACGACGCTATTATTATGTGCATTAACTGTATATTTCAAAAAAGAAATATGGACTATGACGTTAGCAACAAATTCACACCTACTAATCTACTCTGGTCTATTATGGACAGGTGTGTTTAGTACTATTTATCTTCCAATTATTCTAATAAGTTTATCAACAACTATCTGGGTTATTGGAATTCTACAGCTTAGAAGAGTGTTGAGAATCTGGGGGTTATTCGATCTTATAATTGCTATAGTTGCATCGCTATTATTACTAGGTTCACAAATACTTGAACCAACGATATTACTAATTTCATTAATTGTTTTAGCAACGGAATTAGGACTAGTTGCTTGGCTGGGTCTTTCAAATGAAGATGAAATTGTAAAAGATTGAAATATCTTCTTAAAAACGGGGCACTGAGGCTTATTTTATCAATTTTTATCGAACCTTCCTTTACTAACGTGATATGCTAACCTTGATGATGTGCGGGCCCGACAAAGTGCTGTGACGAGGTCTTGGATAGCCGATACATCGGAGGAAATTGAACATCCCCCCATACCTATCGGATTGAATGAAATGACGGTTCCCCGAACTATGGTGATACTATCATTTGCTACTGTTCTATTAATTATATTTTCATCAATATGGCTAGCAATTGCTGCTTTATCTTTCCAAGATGAATTGAAAGACTTATTTCCGGATAACGGGGCTACTGAAGCAGAATTAAAGGAAGATGGGAGATGGACATGGGAAACAGATCTGTTATTCGACACCTGTGATTCAAGATTAGGCGACTGGGATTGGCCAGAATCCTTAGCAGATCAAGATGATAACTTTCTGTATCCTGGTGAATTAAGGTGTGATTGGGAACATCAAGGTAATGGAGATAGAGCAAGTTTTGTTGTTTATAATAGAGGAAATATAACCATTGACTTAATCCTAGAAATCGTTGGAGGGGGTGTTGAATTCACTAATGAAGGAAGTTCAAATCTACTGTTAAATGGCTTGGAAGGAAATAGTACAGAGATTATTGAAATATCTTTGACTGAAGATATTACTGAAAAGGATTTTACAATCACAGCAACACATGTTGAATTTAATCCAATTTCAATGGTTAATCTCGATGTTCATGTATTCAAAGGCCCGGATGAGAGGACTGTTCACATTACAGATGGTAATAATATTGAAGTTCATTATATCCTATGGGATGCAGATACTGGAGAACAATTAGATGAGGGGGATTTACCAGTAACTGGAGGGGATGATTCAAGATATATCAAAGGATTTGGTTGGGCAGTTATTGGTTTAGATATTTCTGAAGATAGAGGATGGTTAGAAGATACAGGGACCACACATACAGTATTATTACCTCCACCAATTGCATATGGGAATAGTGAAGATCATCAATTGAAAGATACATGGTTGCGATTTGAAGTTAAGATTGATAGAGCTTTGATATAATAAAATAGGGGATGAACATTTGTCTAATGATAAAAAACATATTGCATTGATACCTTCGGAAAAAATCGTTGAAGAAGCGAGTAATCGGAATGAAGCAAAATCAGCTCGTAAAGGAGAGCCTGCTTTACATATGACTGAAGAGATGAGGAGGTTGTCTACACCATGGTCAATTTCGGTAATGAGAGCGAAAGAAATCGAAAATTTTGATTTGCCCGCCGGAGTTATCCTTGATGCTGCGGCTGGTTCAGGTGCGCAATTGATAGCTTTAGCAACTGAATTAAAAAGACCTGCTTTGGGAGTTGAATTAGATGGAAATATAGCAGTTCTATGTGCAGCAAATATGCATATCACATCGGATGGTGAAGAGATTCAAAGAACGTTAGATCGAGTAATAATTGGAGATGGAAGTGATGCCGAAGGAGCAATTACTAGTTATTGGAATAGCCTTAGAGATTCTGGAACGAGAGCGCATCCACCCATTGCAATGTTACATTTAGATCCTGCAAGGCCCAAAGATGCACAAAATCATCATATCGATGAAATGCAACCATCATTAACATCAGTCCTTAACTCGTGGAATGAATATTTGCAAAATGGACCTAGGGGGCCTGCTGTGTTACTTGATTTGTCTCCACGTCTCGGNGATGAACAACAAGAAATGGTTGAAGCAACTGTTGAAACTATATTCCCAGGTGTTCCAAAAACTTGGGAATGGCTAAGCCAGGGNGGTGGAAGAGTAGATNGATTATCTCTTTGGATAGGGTCTATTTCTTCAAAGGAATCTAGGCGTTGCATCAGAATGGGAAAAAAGAATGTTCTAGGAAAAATTGAAGGAGAAAAAATGACTTCACAGGTTCAGAGCCTGAATAAACCTCCACCTTTTGGAGCTTTTATCTCTATAATTGATCCTGCTTTAATCCAGAGTGGTTTGCAAGAAGAATGGTTAACTAAAGCGTTGAAACAAGATAGCGGGCATTCATGGTTAAGAATAGAGGGGAGAAGACCACTGTTAATTCATACAGAGCCTCTAAACAATCATGAAGAAGTGAATGGATTTGTAGTCAGTACTGGAGAAGTTGTACAACATAGACTAACTCCTCCAGAATTACATTCAATTGAACAGGTTGCTAGTGCTGCAGCAAGAATCGAGATTGGAAAAATAACCCTCAGGTGTACTTTAGATCCTGAAATTCATCCAACTCTACAACGTAGATTGGATAAAGCACTTCGTGACGTAGAGGGTTCAAAATCTTTCATGATTGATTTAGATTTGGAACGCGGCACTGGTAGCCATAAATTATATGTTATTTGTAAGGAATGACAAGATTAAGGATAAATTACCTCCCAAATATTAGCGGGTGGGTTGAAATAGGGCTGGTAAGTCGCGAGGTTGCCGTAAAGGCCACTGGAAACAGTGAACACGGGGGAACCGTACAATGAGTAAAGAAAAACAAGAGATTGGAGATGACTTCTCCTATATTATCAGAATGGCTGACAGCGACATAGACGGATTGAAACCAATTGCTATTGGTTTGGCGTCGGTTAAAGGCATAGGAGTGCGTACATCACAACAACTCTGTAGATTAGCAGAGGTAGATGGAACAAAACTTGGAGGTCATCTTGACGAGTCTGAGCAAGATAGACTTAGAACTACAATTGACGGATATGCAACTAACGTGCCATGGTGGTTAGTTAACAGACAAAGAGACTTGGAATCAAACGAAGATGCACATCTTGTAGCAATGGATGTTAGGATGACTCGAGATGACGATATTTCACGTTTAGCAGGTATGAAAACATATCGTGGCCTAAGACATAGAAGTGGACATAAAGTCCGTGGACAGAGATTACGAAGTAATGGAAGAAGCGGTACTGCACTTGGTGTGCAGAGGAAGAAGTGAGGTGTAATTATGGGAGATCCTAAATTTGCAAGGTCAAAAACACAAACGCCAACTCATCCATGGAAACAAGCTCGTATCGATGAAGAGCATGCTCTTAAAGAAAAATATGGATTGAAGAAAGTCGGTGGAATGAAAGAAATATGGAGAGAGAAATCATCTCTACGAAGACATCGAAATCAAGCAATGAAGCTAATCGGAAGAGTTGATACTACTGAAGGGCATTTTGCTAGAGAAAAAACCGATTTGATAAATTCATTGTGTAGACAAGGTTTGCTTCCAGATGGGGCAAATATTGACGACGTACTTCAAATAAACGTTGAACATATGCTCTCTAGAAGACTTCAATCAGTTGTTTACTACAGAGGCCTAGCACCAACTATGCGGGCTGCAAGAAATATGATTGTTCATGGGCACGTGTCTATAGACGAACAACGTATGACAGTTCCCGGATATCATATTAGAAAGCAAGAAGAAGAAATGTTACGTTATTCGTCTAATTCAGTATACAATGACCCAAATCATCCATTTAGAGTAGAAATGGAAAAATTAAGGCTAACTATGGTGAATGAAGAACCTGAAGAAGTAGGAGGAGCTAATGCTGCTACTGAAGAAGTAGGAGGACCAAAAGCCGCTACTGAAGAATTCGTTGAGCAAATAAAGAAAGATGCTTCAAATGCTCCAAAAATAGAAGAAACTATTCCTAAGGGGGGTAAATGATGGGACATAAAGCGATTTTACATATCTACAGTACTAGTAACAACGTGCTTATCACGGCTACAGATTTAACAGGAGCAGAAACTATCTGCAAAGTATCTGGAGGTATGGTAACCAAGGGTGGAAGCGATTCAGGTGGACAATTTGCATCTACTCGTGCTGCTGAGAGAATAGCAGAAATGCTCTCTGAGAAAGAATTTGATCAAGTGATTGTAAAGTATCGTGGAGCAGGTGGAAATAGAAATCACAATGCACCAGGGGCAACTTCTGCTATACGTGCTCTTACTAGAGCAGGTGTTCAAATAACACGTATTGAAGATGTTACTCCAATCCCTACTGATGGGACGAAAGCAAAGGGTGGCCGCCGTGGCCGAAGAGTGTGAGGTGTAAAATATGGTTAAAGTTACAATTATTGAAGAAACTGATGATAAAATCAAGATTCTCTTGGCTGATACTGACAGAGCGTTTGTTAACTCAATTAGAAGGTCTTTAGTTTCAGATACTCCAAAAATGGCTATAGAAACTGTTCGTTTCGAAATGGGAACTATTGAACAAGAAGATGTTATTTGGGAGACTAACGGTCCACTTCCTGACGAAATGATTGCACAAAGACTTGCAATGATTCCAATACCAACTCGTCATGAAGAGTTTCATTTCCAAGATGAATGCCCTAACTGTAAAGAACTTGTAGAAGAAGATCGAGGTTGCCCTATGTGTACTATGATTTACACATGTAAAGCATTCGGAAGTGAAGAAGGGACAATGGTTACCGCAAGAGATTTGAATTATCTTGGAGATGCTACTTTAGAAATCCCAGAACTATACAAAACAATACCAATTACAAAACTTTTCCGTGGACAAATGGTTGAATTCTATGCAACAGCAATTATGGGTAGAGGGAGAGATCATGCAAAATGGTCTCCTGCTTGTGGCGTTACTTTTGAAGCGAATCGAATTGGTGTAATTAATAACAAAACAAAAGCAAAAATGTTATGGGATTTAAAATTAGGAATTACAGCAAAAGATTTTACTGATGGAAAGTTAGAAGATTTTCAGAAAGTACAAGAATTAAAGAAACAACTACATCATGTAGGTGAAGGAACTGAAGAGTCTAAAAGTTTCAAAAATGCAATTTCTCTTGAAGAAGTACCTAGAGAATTTATTTTGAGTTTTGAGACGGATGGTTCAATGACTCCAAGAACTGCATTTAATATGGCTGCAAAAGAATTAGCAGGAAGATTCAATGCAATTGAACAAGATTCTGATGCAGTATTCTGATTAGTTGACAAGCATTTATTCACTTGGATATTGGACGCATTAGTATGACCGTTCTATTGGGACGTGGTGAGTCAGGTTCGCATGTCACACTTATTTTCACAGTTAATGATGATTCTACAGATTTAGATCAACAGGGAAGTTTGGGTGTTGGACTATGTCTAGAACATGGAGTTGAGGCTATTGCAAGAGGGATTGAAGGGAGTTTTGGTATTAATGTTGAATTTATTCAAGGAAGTGGGGATTCAGAATTATATGAAAAAGTTCTAAAATTATTAGCTAAAGATATAACCGATATCAATAATTATAGTTGGGATTTGGCTGTAAAATTAAAATTACCGATATCTCAAGGTTTTGGAATGTCTGCAGCAGGAGCTATCTCGGCNGCTATGGCATTTCAAAGGGCGATTGGGGAGCCTCATGAAGAAAGTTTGAGACGTTCTTTAGCGATTTCACACCGAGTTGAAAGAAGCATGTCAACAGGATTGGGTGATGTTACAGCTTTAGCAGCAGGTGGTGTTGAGAGGAGAATATCACCTGGCTCACCATTTAGCGGTGAATTACTAACTAAAGGCCCTGGAAAATCAGATGGTTGGTTTGAAGATATAGAGGTTATCTTAGCTTGGAAAAAAGATTCAGGAAAACATACTTCATCATATATTGATGCTCCTTTATGGAAAGAATCTATCAGTAAAGCGGGTATGAAACAAATGAATGAACTAATGAAAGATGATTGGAATAAAGGACGTTGGCTCGAATTATTAGAAAGAACTGAAAATTTCGCTAAAGAAAGTGGTTTACTTTCAGATTCAAGTAGATTCGAATTACTTAAAGACGCTGAAAATATCATTAATTCATTATCATTAGAAGTTAAACCACTTTTATGCATGTTAGGAGAAAGTATAGTTATTGTACCTAAGAGAATAGAGGAAAAAAAATATTCTGAATTATCTGAACTAATCTATGAACTAAATAAGATAGGTTTCATAACTCAAAAAACAAAAATTCGAAAATTATTCTGAATTAGCTCTGATATTCTCATGAAATGTAGCTAGTGGTTCTAAATCTAATGGACTGGAATCAAGTAAAATTGCGCCTTTCAATTTCAAACTTTCACAAAAACCATGCCTATACACAATAGCCCCTTGACCATATTCATTTACATATCTATCAACTTGCTTCTGAGTTTTTTTCTTGGGGAATCTTAAATCAGCACCAAAGAAGTGTTTTGCATCAATCCAAGCACAAGGAATCCCATTTATTCTTACGTCATCTAATAATAATAAATCAGGAGTTATTATTGCTCTGCCTTCGGATTTCTTTTGTTCGTCGAGTAAATCTTCTTGACGGCGGAATCGAACATTAAGAGAGGAAAAATAGTCACATAATATATCTTCAAAAACTTCAGCTGCGTTTTGAGTTTCAGATTGATTCACCGAACTAACACGATCTGCGGATTCAGCTAATTGGAATTGTTCACGATCTTTTTCATTCATTTTACTTGGTGCCTTGAGAGTCTCCTTAATTTTATTTTTAGACCATCCTCGTCCAGTCAATATTGCTCTGAATACATTTACTGGTGGTGCATCAAATCGAGTAGAAAGTGAAAGAACACTTTCTCCACTATCATATCTTCTCTTCAATTCATTGGCACGACTCATTAAACGACCATGTGAATATACACTTTTTTCTTGATTTAAGGCGCTACGTAATGAAAGAGATTGTTCGAGAGTAATGTCTAATTTTTTGATTTTTTCAGCAATTTCTTGGACTCTTTCTTCAGGAAGAAAGCCGAATTCACCAGGTGAACAAACTAAAGGACTTGCTTTAGTTTGAACTGATTTTTTAACTGCATTTAACTTCCATTTGACATTTACAATCCTAGCAGGTGGATCTATATCTTGAGAGAACCCCATCGGTGGGGGATCTACTGAAAATCTCGATAGAGCACGCTGTATAGCCTCATCGTCTCCACCGGAATTAGTTTCTAAAGTATTCTTTTGTCCACTTTTTCGGCGCTGACGAGAACGACGCTTTTGCCGCTTTTTACCCTCATCTTGTTCGCTCAACGGACCTTCGAAGCGAAGTTGCAACATGAACCCACCGTGTGAAGTCATGAGAGAAATAGAATTTGTTAGAGAAATGCAATGCCTGGATCTAATGGAGATGAGACTCGAGCCTTTCCTGCAACATCATCGCCATCCCCTACCTTATACGACTTTACAGAGTCAACGGAAAGTGCTTGAGCAATGAAATTAGCATTGTCATTAATTAATTCTGTTTCATTGAATTTAGAACATATGAGTGAAATTTCACCTTCCGACCAAGTATATATTTTTCCGCGATTTTTCTTATTTCCTAATGTCAATGCTTGCCATGATTGAAATATCTCACCTCGTAATTTATCAATACTAAATATATCTAAAGATTTAACATAATCTTGCCCGTTCTTCTTAAAATCAAAATCGGATGATTTGAGAGAAATTGCAGCGGATGCTAAAGAATTTTTCCAATCAGGAGCTGTTTGTATTATGCAACTAGATATTGTAGTCTCTGAATGTCTCTGAGCGAGCCCTTTAATATTTCTTGAACTATCTATCAAATTTCGAAGATAGCTTTCTTTTGCAAGATAAGTAAGGTCATCTTCATGTATCTTCAGATCTTTGATAGATAGTTCACTTACCATTTCTTGTCCACCTATCTTTGACCAAAATTCTTCTGCAATATGAGGAGTTGCTGGAGCTAGCATTGGTATCCAGTTAGTGAAGAAGTTCTTGGCAGTATTCGCATCTGAACCACCTCTTCGTCTATACCAATGCCAATCAGAGAGCATATCAAAGTGACTAATCATTACACCTTCGCGTAAACTAACATTTTCCATTGCTATTTTCCATTTAGAATGATTAAGACGCATTCTAGCTAAAATCCAATTATCAATTGGTTTTGGAGAATTATCAAAACTTATAGATGATTCAAATGCCTCAATTAATGATTGCATTTGACGAGAATTAGATACNATCGCATTGTCTGACCAATCCATACCTGCTTCCGGATTAGCCCCGAATAGGATGAATAGGCGAACTGTATCTGCTCCATATTTATCTACCATAAGGCCCGGACTTACAGTATTCCCTAGCGATTTACTCATCTTGGCCTGCCTAGTTCCTAGAACTTTGCTACAAGATGGACAGTCTCCATCAAAATTATCAATATGATATTCAGTATTACATTCGATACAGAAAGGAGCCGGGGCATTTAACATTCCTTGACATACTAGTTGTCCGAACGGTTCGCCTGTTGTATTCATGCCAAGATCCCTCATGGCTTTAGTGAAAAATCTCGCATAAAGAAGATGCATGACGGCATGCTCAATCCCACCAATATACAAATCAATACCTCCATCCATCCAATAATCTATGGCTTCGCGATCAAAAGGTTCACTCTTATTATTAGAATCACCATACCTTAAGAAATACCAGGAAGAATCATAAAATGTATCCATAGTATCTGTTTCACGCTTTGCAGGACCTCCACATTGTGAACAGTTTGTAGATAGGAAGTTATCACTAGAGGCAAGAGGATTGCCACTCTCACCCCAACTAAATTTGACATCTAGAGGTAACTCAACAGGAAGATCTTGAGATTTAACTGGAACCACGCCACAGGACTCACAATGAAGCATTGGTATTGGAGTACCCCAAAATCTCTGGCGACTCAATAACCAATCTTTCAACCTATATTGAACCGTACCATGACCCGCTCCTTCGGACTCAAGAATTTTGATAACTGCATCTTTCGCATCATCTCCAAATAATCCATCAAATCCTTCCCGAGAAGAATTTGTCATATATCCAAGAGAATCTAATACTGGATTTTCTTCAATTGCTTCCGCGCCATTAGTTCTAGAAAGTACAGGCTTGATTGGAAGCCCATATTTTTTAGCGAAGTCATAATCTCTCTGATCATGCCCTGGTACTGCCATTACTGCACCAGTACCATAACTAGCAACTACAAAATTACCTGCAAATATAGGAACCTTTTCGCCACTCAAGGGGTTAACTGCGTCTCTTCCTAAGGGGACTCCTTTCTTTTCTTTAAGCATATTAATTCTTTCAAACTCTGACATTTTTGAGCACTCATCGCGAAGATCTTTCCAACCTTTTTCATATTCTGTTCCTGTAACAAGTAACTCACAAAGAGGATGTTCTGGCGATAAAGTAAGGAATGTCACTCCAAATATAGTATCTGGTCGAGTAGTAAATGCCCCAATTACAGTATCTTCTCCAACTATAGGGAAATCAATATGAGCACCATGGGAACGCCCAATCCAGTTACGTTGCATTGCTTTAACATTCTCTGGAAAATCAATATTATCTAAATCATCAAGTAGTTCATCAGCATATTCAGTCATACGTAAAAACCATTGTGCCATATCTTTCTGAACTACTTCTAAACCGCAACGCCAGCATCGATTATTCTTGACTTGTTCGTTAGCAAGTACAGTATCACAATCATTACACCAATTTACTGGAGCAAAACGTCTTTCAACTAGTCCAGCTTCATAGAATCGAATGAAAATTTCTTGATTCCAACGATAATATTCGGGAGTGGATGTAGCAAAAGTGCGACTCCAATCATAAGAATAGCCCATTCTTTCCTGATCGGTTCGAATCATTGCTATATTTCTTTCAGTAACATTATGCGGATGCCCGCCTTCTTTCTTAGCTGCATTTTCTGCAGGCATTCCAAATGAGTCATAGCCCATTGGGTATAGAACATTTTTACCCATTAATCTTTGAAATCTAGCCATTGCATCTCCAATGGAATAGTTTCTAACATGCCCCATATGCATATTACCTGAGGGATAAGGAAACATTTCAAGACAGTAAAATTTAGGTTTTGAATGATCTATATTGACAGAAAATATCTTATTATTTTTCCATTGTTTTTGCCAATGGGCTTCTATTTGCTGTATATCATATTCCATTGAAGTATCTCCATTATTTACTCTCGGACTGATGATAATACACTGTGAAGTAGGATTACTGCTGTAAGAGCCTTTTCTTCAGTGAATGGAGTCAGCACTTGATTCACACGCTTCGACTTACAGAGTTCGCTATGAAACCTCTCCTTTGAATGTAAGCCGGTATGGCTATGCAGTAGGTACACTTGGATATGTCATATGCTTGCAGAGGGAGAGTTTGATATCCGTGATGAGGGAAATGGCGTTGAGGTTTGGGTTACACAAATGGGTAATTATATGAATATGAATACTGCATGGATAAATCGTTCTACTGGTACAGTCGCTATTGTTGACCCTTTTGATTCGAAAAGATGGGTGAAAGCATTAGAAAATGAGGGTTTGCGACCTACTCATTTACTCTATACCCATACTCACAGAGACCATGTCGAAGGATATTCAGATATGATAAAACTTGTTCCAGAAATTGAAGTATGGGGTCACAAAGATGCTGGCGTATCGGGACTTCTGGCACATGTTGTCTTCAAGAAAGTTGATTTTACAAACATATGGGATAATAATGCAGATACTACAGTGAAATGGTCGGCAGGAGGGATTAGTTTGGATATAACACACTCTCCTGGGCATGCTCCGGGGCATGTCACTATTCATGGGCATGGCGTATATCATGCTGGTGACCTTCTTTTTACAGCTCATAGCGGCAGGGTTGACTTACCAGGTAGCGACCCTTCAGCGCAATGGAATAGCATCCTATATGCTCGCAATTTACTTAGAGAACTCCCTCAAGAATGGAGGCTCATACCTGGTCATAGATATGACTGGATTGATGGGAGTACTCCCGATTGGGTGAGTATAGAAGAGGCGTTGGAACATAATTTCTCTCTAAATTCTTCAGTTTTACAAAGCTTAGGTGGTAATTGAATGGTTAGAATTGAAGTGAAATATGAAGGAGGGTTACGTTGTATTGCAACACATACTCCCTCAGGTAAAAAAATAATTACAGATGCCCCTATTGATAATCAAGGTAGAGGAGAATCATTTTCACCAACTGATTTATTGGCAACATCTATGTTAACTTGTATAATGACTATAATTGGAATTAGGGCTAGGGAAAAGAATATTCAGATTGATAGTATGTACGGAGATGTAGAGAAAATCATGGCAGTAAATCCTCGAAGAATTAGTAGATTAGAAATAAGAATAAAACTACCGAAAAGTCTCAACTCAGATGACCGAAAATGGCTAATTGCCGAAGGATGTGATTGTCCAGTATGTCATTCAGTCAGTAAATCAATGGATATTGATATAAAATTTAGTGATAAAAATTAATTAGTCTTATCAATTCTTTTTCTAGATATCTTAAATTTAGTAACTATCTCTTCTGTAAGTCCTGTCTTAACTAGTCCCTCTCTTTCTAATGCGGAAATTGTCGCTAGAACTATACTTTCTGTATCAATCTCAAAAAATCTTCTTAGTTCTGAACGATCATCTGAACGACCAAAACCATCAGTTCCCAGAACTACATAATTTCCGCCAACCCAGCGTTGAATCATTTCTGGAACCGCAATTATATAATCTGAGACAGCGATTGTAGTGACCTCATCGCCAAAACATTTTGAAACATAAGAAGATTTTTCTTGCTCAGGGTAAAGACGATTAGTTCTTTGGGATTCAAGACCTTCTCTCCTTAATTCTCCATATGAAGTCACAGACCAAACCTCTGAATTAATGCCATAATCAGATAAAATCTCAGATGCTTCGATGACATGAGAAAGTATAGGACCTGATCCTAAAAGTCTAACTAATGGATTTTTATTATTTTTTGATTTTATTATTTTATATGCTCCTTTAATTATCTCTTCATCAATACCTTCTGGTTTCGCAGGTTGTTCTTCATTTTGATTGTATAGCATTATATAATGGAAAACATCAAGGTTTTCACCCCACATTTCATTAATTCCATGCCTAATTATTGTTGCTAATTCATATGCATATGCAGGATCCCAAGATCTGCAATAAGGAACTGTACTAGCATGGAGGAGAGAGTGCCCATCTTGATGCTGAAGACCTTCCCCATTGAGAGTAGTTCTACCAGCCGTAGCCCCCATTAAGAATCCTCTAGCTCTAGCATCTGCTGCTTGCCAAATTTGATCATTTACACGTTGAAATCCAAACATTGAATAAAATATATAGAAAGGCATTGTTGGAGTCAATGCATGAGAATATGATGTTGCAGACGCTATCCAAGAAGCTATAGAATTCGCTTCTGAGATTCCTTCTTCAAGAATTTGACCCGTTTTCGATTCTTTATATTTCATTATCATTTTATGATCAACTGGTTTATATTTTTGTCCAGATTGAGAATAAATACCAAATTCACTGAATAAAGGATCCATACCAAAGGTCCGACCTTCATCGGGAATTATTGGGACTATTTTTGACCCTATTTCTGACTTCATTAAGTTCCTTAATAATCGGACAAAAGCCATGGTAGTAGATACTCTTTGCCCCTTAGGTGTCCCTCCGTCAAACTCTGAATAAGTTTCTTTTTTCGGTAATTCAAAATCTATTTTAGGAGATTTTCTAGATGGCAAATATCCGCCAAGATTATTCCTACAGGAATGAATATAGGTTAAAGCCTCAGATTCATCATCTAGTAAATAAAAGGGATTTTTTTGTAAGTTCTCATCTGAAACTGGTATTTGAAGACGATCGCGATAGGCGATTAAATCGTCAAGATTCATTTTCTTTTTCTGATGAGTAGTATTTCTACCTGCAAAAGAATCAATCCCCCAGCCTTTAACAGTGTGGGCTAATATTACTGCAGGTTTATCTGACTCCAAAGCAGCATGGTAGGCTGCATATACCTTTAGTGGGTCATGACCACCGCGTCGTAAATTCACTATTTCGTCGTCAGATAGTTTATTCCCCATAGATACTAACTTTTCAGAACCCGAAAATAACTCGAGTCGGAAATCAGAAGGAGACAGTGTACTCATTCGCTGAAAGTCTCCATCGGTTATCTCTTCTAATCTAGAAAGTAACTCCCCAGTTATATCCTGAGCAAATAGGCGATCCCAATTAGTATCCCAGAGTACCTTAAATACATCCCATCCAGCCCCCCGATAAAGTCCTTCTAATTCTTGAATTATCTTAGAATTACCTCGTACTGGGCCATCTAATCGCTGAAGATTACAATTGACTATAGTAATTAAATTATCCAGTTTTTCCCTACCTGCTACAGCAATTGCAGCAATTGCCTCGGGTTCATCCATCTCTCCATCACCCAAGAAAGAATATACCGTACTTTGAGAGGTATCTACTAATTCTCTATCTGTGAGATATTTCCAAAATCGAGCTTGCATTACTGCGGCTAAAGGTCCTAGACCCATGGATACAGTTGGATATTCCCAGAAATCTTTCATTAAACGAGGATGGGGGTATGATGAAAGTCCATCTGAAAATGCTTCTTGTCTAAAATTTGATAATTGTTGAGAAGTAATTCTACCTTCTAAAAATGCTCTTGCATATATTCCAGGGCTTCCATGTCCTTGAATATATAGTGCATCACCAATGCCATTACTTTCTTTACCTTTGAATACATGATTGAAACCCACTTCATACAATGTTGAGGATGATGCATAAGTGGATATATGTCCGCCAATACCATCAACTCTCCTGTTAGCATCAGACACTATCAATGCTGAATTCCATAGAATTGTATTTTGTATCTCCTTTTCTAACTGAAGATTCCCAGGATAGGGTATTTGATTATCCCAAGGTATCGTATTAACATATGGAGTTCTAGATGCTGNTGAAATTTCAATTCCTAAATCCTGTGCTTCAGAAAGGACTTCATGTAANAATAATCTAGCTCTCTCAAGTCCAGCTGAATCTACTACCGAGCGTAACGATTCTAACCATTCATCTGTTTCTTCAGGATCTATATCAGGTAATCTCTGATGGTAATTATTATTTCCCATATGACCACACTGCCCCTNAGGGGCAGATTGGCGAGTGTGCCCGAGGTTTTGAATCTTCGAGAAATGTTCTCACGTATATTCAGGTATTTTTAGGACCTGTTTTAATTAAATGACAATGGTGTAAAGTGCGTACACCTGCAACCATAACTGCTGAATCGCCAGAAATACTTCGTTCACCATTCCAATGGTTGACAGTCTGCAATACAGTTTTTACTCCGGCTAAATTAAGAGGATCTACTTTCAACTCTACTATGACTTCATCAATCTCTCCCAACCACTTCAAAGTCGCATTTATTGATTTATTAGCGAAACCATGTCTTTGTGCAGAACTTCTGACCCAGTAACCTAAGTTCCATTGAGCCTGTACTGTTCGAGTTACATGGTCAAAGCCAATTAATCCTAGTAAAGAATTATCCCAAGGCCTAATCATTATCCAATGATGCATTAATCCGCTTCTACCCATTTTTTCTGTTTCTTCTAGAAATGACTCGATTTGCTCAACAAAAGGTTTGTCTGGATTTATCCAAGGCATTGCTCGACTTACTTCCGGCCATGTTTCCTCAAACGCCTCCAATAGTTCAGAACTATGGACTAAATTTGCGGGACGGAGAATTAGTCCTTCGTCGACCCGGATAGAAGAGGTTGCGCGTTTCGACACAATCTCCGGAGAGGTATCTAATGCATCAGTCCTACGGAATGAGGAGTGTGAGATTAAGGTCTTAATTTCCTCTTAGCTGTAAGTAAATTTTCATCACCTGGTATTAGTTTATTAGCACTCTCAAACATTTTATCGACTGATGGAATACGGCCAATTCGCTGCAATAATGCACCTATTGGATAAATTAATTTTGAACGATTCCCTAGATGGGGCCCTACTTCATCGAGCAATACTGTTGCTTGGGCTATATCTTTTGATCTTGCGGCCTCCATAGCAGCTTTAACCTGAAGAGCTACATCTCGATCAGCCCATCTCTCTTGTTGCGGCCAAGGCCAATAATTTGGTTCTTCAATCGGTAATGAAGATAATATTTTATCAGCCGAAATAATTGGAAGTGGAGGAGGAGGCATTGGAGATAATTCTGGATCACGAGGAGGGATAGGGGGGAGTAAAGGGGGAGGGGGGACTCGAATCACAGGTTTTGGCTCAGGTTCTGGTACTAGTTCAGGTTCTGGTACGAGTTCAGGTTCTGGCTCAGGTTCTGGCTCAGGTTCTGGCTCAGGTTCTGGCTCAGGTTCTGGTACGAGTTCAGGTTCTGGCTCAGGTTCCGATACTAGTTCAGGTTCTGGTACTAGTTCAGGTTCTGGTACTAGTTCAGGTTCTTGTCCAACTGGCTGAATTAATTCAACTGGTTTGTAAGATAATTCTTCAACTGGATGTATTTCTTCATCAGGAATCTCAAATTTCGTTACAAATTCAGGTGCATCTTCTGGCGTCAAAACATATTCTTCTTCAAACTCATCTACAGATTCAGGAGAGGCTACTGTCATTGTAAAAGAAGGTTTTTTAGAAACTACTATTCCATCATCATCATCATACTGTTGAACATCAATTGTTACATCATCAATTTGGAATGTCGTCTTTGACCAATCGATAATTTCTTCAGAGTCATCATCCTCAAAATCACCTAATAATTCATCAAAAAGGTCTCCGGCAAGATTTTGACTAAGTTCTGAATCTTGTTGAAAAGAGGGTTTTTGCAACTGATATTGGCATAATGTACAAAGAATTGCATCTTCAACATTCTTATGCTGACAAGTCGGGCAAATTGTACCCTTCTCTTCAGTATTTCTCCAATTTCGAAACTTATCGAACACTTAGCATCCCCTCAGACATTCGAACTCGACAAAACATACCGTATAACCCTCACCCGGAGAAGTGTGAACAATATGCGAGTCATTATTGTGATCTAACACTAGAAAGCGTGATGTGTTAATTGTCATGGCATTCAATTATGAAAGGGAGTTCTGACTATCCCCAAACTCGATTTAATCGTAGTCAGGATCATCATGAATTATATCTTAAGTTGATAAGATGGGAACTTGATGATGAAATGAAAAATGTTGTTGAAAAACTTCAGAATTGGCCTCGGAAGAAATTGATTGAAAATGGAATCGCTCTTTTTGATTTAATAGGAAAAAATGATGGTTGGTTATTCGGGCAGCGCATTATTAAATTCACTAATAAGAAAAAAAAAGATTTAGGGATACACCGCTTTAGGCAGGGAGATATTATTTTATTATCAAAAAAAGATCCACTCAAAGAAACTCCAGTCGAAGGAACAATTTTTTCAACATCGAGAAATTCTATAAAAATAGTTTTTTCAGATGCCCCTAAAAATATTAAAAAAGAAACTTGGAGACTCGATAAAGGTGCAAATAGAATCGCTTATGACAGGATGAAAGATTCCCTGAATAGTATCTTTGAAGATGGTGGAGGGGCACCGTTAAGAGAATTATTACTTGGTATGGTTCATGATCCACCAGGAACTGCTAGCTTACCACCAGAACTAGGAGGGGCTAGGGGGAGAAAAACAACTTTTGCAATGGATTTGAATGAACCACAACTAGCTGCGTCTAAGGCTGCTATAGAAAGAAGGTTGACATTAATTCAAGGACCGCCAGGAACAGGGAAAACACATACAGCAGTTAGAATTTTAGAGTCTTGGGCACAACAAGATATTGGTACAATTTTAGCAGTTGCAGATTCAAATGTCGCAGTAGATAATTTGCTTGAGGGGTTGTTAGCAAGAGGTGTTCGTGCTGTAAGATTGGGTCAACCTGTGAAGGTTAGAGAAAAACTAAGATTAGCCACAATTGATGCAAAAATGGAGATACATCCATTGAGAAGAGATTTAGATACCCAATTAGAACTCAATGAAAAATTAAGTAGAAGAATAAGTTCAATGAAAGGTAAAGAAAAAGGATTGGCACATAGAGATATTAAGAAAGGTTGGAAAGAGATTCGCAGAATCGAAAATCAAATCAGAGATGATATTTTAGATAAAGCACAAATAATATGTTGTACTTGTATCGGTTCAGGTAATGAAATATTAGATGGAAGGAGATTTTCTCAAGTTTTAATTGATGAATCTACACAAGCTACTGAACCGGCCTCCTTAGTGCCATTAGTTAGGGGTGCTAGACAGGTAGTCTTAGTTGGAGATCACAAACAACTACCACCAACAGTTCTATCATTCAGAGCCGAAGAAAAAGGACTAAAAAGATCATTGTTTGAAAGATTGATAGATATGGGAATTGAGCCTCTATTATTGACTACTCAATATAGGATGCATCCATCTATTTCAAAATTTCCAAATCAACAATTTTATTCTAGTAAGTTAATAGATGGAGTTAATCCAGAAAATAGACCAGCACCTGCTGGATTACTTTGGCCAGATTGGGAAAACCCTGTTGCATTTATCCCTGTAAATGGAGGTGAAACTGTCTC
>JGI26060J43896_10000049_pt1 | contig 38607 bp, 39 predicted proteins | sample MarorgKNORR_S2LV_6_FD_43896 | JGI IMG/M metagenome (IMG submission 43896) | reverse complement strand
CCAGGATCTATAATTGAAACATCATTATTTCCTATCAAATAAGTATTGGTTCCAGGNCCTGTAAATACACTAGAATTAGAAGCGGTTATTCTCCTAACAATTGAATTAAGCTGAACAGNAACTTCTGTTTTCATTGATCAAACTAATTTGTTTCAGTTAACTGATTCATAATCAGTTTTTTTACTGGCCAGAAATTATTACCAAATCTCAAAGCTAGTCGCCTTAGCATTTTCGCTGTGACCCTATCGCTATTATAGAGATCAACAATCAGATTGGTTCCATAATAAAGAGGTCTTGTCACCAGTTGATGTTTCCGATTGTACTCACTCAGAGTCTCAACAGAGTAATAATTTTGATTACTCGTCAATGACAATTTAATAATTTTAGAAAGATTATAAGCACCCCTAAGGCCCAAGTTAAAGCCATGAGCCGTCACCGGATGCATTCCAACTGCTGCATCACCAATGAGAGCAAATCGCTCGCTATGAAAATAATCAGCATGCGAAGCAAATAATGGGTAAGAATATTTATCACCTGTTAATTTCATCTCACCCAACTTATCTCTGAATCGAGTTTGGATATCTAAATTAAACTGCTTATCAGGCATATCAATTATTTCCTTTGCCTTATCGGAGGAAATCGTAATAACAATCGATGAACATTGACCAACCATAGGTAATACAGCCAATGTTCTACCATAATGAAAACATTCATAAGCGGTATTATTATGAGCTTCTTCATGATCCATTTTGCAAACAATAACAGTTTTACCAAAATCTTTTACCTCTGACGGAATACCCATCGCTCTTCGAGCATTAGACAATCTTCCATCAGCAGCAATTAATAAATTAGAAGTTAGTATTTCACCATTATTCAGCTCAATACTTACACCACCATCATTGATACTAAAGCTCTCAACTTTAGTCTCAGTAAGTAAAGTAATATTCTTTACGTCTGTAATAGATTCATAAACTGCAGTTTTTATCTCATGATTAGGAACAAGATGGCCTAAAGCATTCTCACTAGTTTCTTCATGATTGAAATGTAATGAATAAGGGGACATACCATTTAATACTTTTGCTTCTTTAATGTATGAAATAGAATCTGGATCTATTCGGTCCCATATATCTAATTCCGACATAATTTTTTTAGAAAGATGAGTGAGGGCTACTTCTCTACCATCGTATTTAGGCTTAGACAATGACAATTCATTGTTTTGCTCAAGAACACAAATAGTCAGATCACTGTCGGAAAGTGCTCGAGCAAAACTTAAACCAACTGGCCCAGAACCTATGATGATGACATCGAAATCCATAATTTTCGTTTAAATAAGTAATGTTATTAATGATTCTAGTAATTATAATGTCATTAATTTTATAATTTTCATTACTTTATATGAACAACTTTAAGCGAATATCAACAACTGATGCAAATGAGTTAATTCTTCGTCAGACATATCTGATAGATATTAGAGATCAGACTAGTTTCAATAGTGGTCATATGGATAATGCGATTAATTTAAATGATAAAAACATTGAAAACTTCATTAATGAAGCAGATAAAAAAATACCAACAATTGTCTATTGTTATCATGGACACTCAAGTCAGAATGCTGCTCAGTATTTATCTTCCATGGGCTTTATAGAAGTCTATAGTGTCGATGGAGGTTTTGAAGATTGGAAAAAACCAGTTAGCTAGTAATTAATGATTATGTCTACTAATTTAAAAAAAATACTATCACCATTCGTTGACATCAAAGGTGGGCTTATGCCTGCATTGCATGCTGTACAAGACCATCTAGGCTTTATCAGTAAAGACAATATATCAGAATTAGCGATTGTATTTAATTACTCACAAGCTGAAATAATTGATGTAATAACTTTCTATGATGACTTTAGATTAGAGCCGATTGGGAGGAATATAATAAAACTATGTCAAGCTGAAGCATGCCAAAGTCAAAATTGTAAACAGCTTCTTAGTGATGTTACTTCACATTTTAATTTGAATTTAGACGAAACCTCATCCGACTTAAACATTACATTAAAAGAAGTCTTTTGTTTGGGTAACTGTGCACTAGGGCCATCAGTAATGATAAACGATGAGGTTATCGGTGAAGCAACTACAAAAAAGATTATCGGTCACTTGAAAAATCACAAGATCCAAAATAATGAATAAAGCAATTAAAATTTTCATACCCAATGAAACTTCCGCAAATTCTGTTGGAGCACAATATATTTATGAAGTTATTAGTAAACTGATAAATAAAAATAACATAGAAATTATCAGAAATAGTTCATGGGGTGCATTTTGGTTAGAACCATACATTGAAATAGAAAAAGAAGGGATAAGAAGGGGTGTTAGCTATAGAGATATAGATTTATCAGATTTAACTACTATTGAGGATTTTTTCATAGATTTTAATAAGAGAGAGCCCTTTGATATTCAATCTATTGATTTTATTAAAAAACAAAAAAGACTAGTTTTCTCCAGAATAGGACATCATGATCCTTTAGATATCGAGTGTTATAAAAATACTAAAGGATATAAGCCTCTATTAAATTCCCTTANAATTGGACCTCAAGANACCATCAATACGATCAAAGAATCTGGCCTTACTGGAAGAGGAGGCGCCGCCTTTCCAACAGGCATTAAGATGCAAACAGTGTTTGATCAAGATAGTTCTATTAAGTATTTAGCATGCAATGCAGATGAAGGGGATGGTGGTACTTTCTCAGATAGGTTAGTTATGGAATCAGATCCATTTTCTTTAATCGAAGGTATGACCATTGCGGCATATGCAGTGGGTGCTTCTATAGGCTATATATACTTGAGGTCTGAATACCCATTAGCAAAAACCTTTCTTTTAAAAGCTATAGAGATTGCAGTAGAGAATAATTTTCTTGGAAAGAATATTCTCAATTCAGGTTTTGACTTCAATATTGATCTAAGAATTGGCGCCGGCTCTTATGTTTGCGGAGAAGAAACAGCAATGATGGAAAGTATTGAAGGTAGAAGAGGTTTAGTTAGATCAAAACCTCCATTGCCAGCTATCAGTGGTTTATTTAAAAAACCTACATTAATAAATAATGTCGTTACTTTGGCTACGATTCCCATGCTTTTAGATAGTGATGAAGATGAGTTTTCAAAAATAGGAAGTAATAAATCAGTTGGAACCATGCCATTTCAATTAAGCGGTAATATAAAACACAGTGGTCTTATTGAAACTAGATTTGATATTTCCCTCGAAGAGTTGGTTAGAGATTTTGGCTCTGGTACAAAATCAGGCAACCCAATACATGCCATACAAATTGGTGGTCCATTAGGAATCTATTTATCATCAAGTATGCTTAATACCTCTTTGACAATAGAGGCTCTACAAGAACTCAAAGGATCAATAGGCCATGGAGGTATTATCGTATTTGATAATACGGTAGATATGNCTGAACAAGCAAAATTTGCTATGGAATTTTGTGTGAAAGAGTCCTGTGGAAAATGCACNCCTTGTAGAATTGGTTCTGTGAGAGGCGTTGAAATAATTAATCGATTACAAAAAAACAAAGCGAATGCAGATGATGCTAACCTACTAAATGATTTATGCGAGACAATGGAAGCAACTTCATTATGTGCAATGGGTGGAATGACGCCAAATCCAATTCGTTCTATAATTGAATTCTTTCCAAATGAGCTTATACAAAAATGACTTTACTAAAAGAAAAAAACTACGGTACACCAAAAGTAGAATCTAAAAACAATGTGACTGGCTTCATAGATGGTATTGAGGTAACGGTGCCTGAAGGAACATCGATCATGAGAGCCGCGTCTACTATTGGCATTGATGTACCCAGCTTATGTGCATCAGATAATCTTGATGCCTTTGGCTCATGCAGGCTATGCATTATAGATTTTGAAGGTAGAAAAGGTTTTGGTTACCCCTCTGCCTGTACTTCTCCACTGGATAATGGAATGAAAGTAATAACGAAAAATAATCATTTGGATGCCCTAAGAAAAGATTTACTAGAGATGTATACTTCAGACCACCCATTGGATTGTAATACTTGCTCATCAGACGGTGACTGTGACCTNCAAACACAAGCNGATGATCATCAACTATTACAAAACAATCAACTAGAGCCATCAAAATACTCCGATGATAATAGTTGTAATCATTTAGGAATTGATATTGATTCTTCAAACCCCTATTTTAATTTTGATCCTGAAAAATGCATTGTCTGTTCTCGTTGTGTCAGAGCATGCAATGAAGTTCAAGGTACTTTTGCATTGTCTTTGGATGAAAGAGGTTTTGAATCTAAAATTAAACCAGGTATTTCTGATAACTTTTTTGAATCAGAATGCGTTTCATGTGGAGCATGTGTTCAAGCTTGCCCCACGGGAAGTTTAATAGAAAAATCTGTAGTAGAGAAAGGCGTACCGGATAAAACCGTATTAACAACTTGCGCCTATTGCGGTGTTGGTTGTTCCTTTAAAGCTGAAATAAAAAATAATGATGTTGTAAGAATGGTTCCTTATAAAGACGGTAAGGCAAACAAAGGACACAGTTGCATCAAAGGAAGGTTTGCCTGGGGTTATGCAAAACATCAAGATCGGATTATTAAGCCGATGATAAGGGAAAGTATTAAGGATCAATGGAGAGAGGTCGAGTGGGATGAGGCTATTCAATATACTGCGAAACGTTTCAAAGATATTCAAAATGATTATGGCACCAATTCTATTGGTGGTATCACCTCGGCTAGAACCACTAATGAAGAGGCCTATATTGTTCAAAAACTGATCAGGACTACATTTGAAAATAATAATGTTGATACATGTGCGAGGGTCTGTCATTCACCAACAGGCTATGGCTTAAAGCAAACATTTGGTACATCCGCTGGAACTCAACATTTTGACAGTGTTCAAAGTGCAGATGTAATTGTTATTATTGGAGCAAATCCAACCGTAGGCCATCCTGTTTTTGCATCGCAAATGAAAAAAAGAATAAGGCAAGGTGCCAAGTTAATTGTTGTTGATCCAAGAAAAACAGACATAGTGGAATCGCCACATATAAAAGCCGATTTTCATCTTCCTATACTTCCAGGTTCCAATGTTCCGCTTATAAATGCCTTCTCTCATGTCGCGGTTCATGAAAACTTAATTGATCATGACTACATCAAGAACAGATGTGAAGAAGCGGCATTTAATGATTGGATTGAATTCATAAAAGATGATTCAAATTCACCTGAAGCTGCAGAGAAACCTACTGGTGTTAGTGCTGATATTATTAGAAAAGCTGCTCGCCTCTATGCTTCAGGGGAAAGAAGTGCTATCTATTATGGCCTTGGTGTTACCGAACATTCACAAGGATCGACTATGGTAATGGGTATGGCAAATTTGGCTATGGCTACAGGCAATGTGGGTTATATCGGAGCAGGAGTGAATCCTCTAAGAGGCCAAAACAATGTTCAAGGTTCATGTGATATGGGATCCTTTCCTCATGAACTACCTGGTTATCGCCCAATTAGTGATGACAAAGCAAGAGCTACTTTTGAAAAGAAATGGAATGTAACAATACAAAAAGAACCAGGATTAAGATCTGTAAACATGTTCGATGCAGCTGTTGGTGGTAAATTTAAAGGCATATACATTCAAGGCGAAGATTTTGTTCAGTCCGAACCCAACACACAACATATTGAAGAAGCCTTCCGGTCTATGGAATGTGTGGTCATACAAGATTTATTTTTGACCGAGACAGCAAATTTTGCTCATGTCTTCTTACCAGCGACTTCATTTCTCGAAAAAGATGGGACATTCACTAATGCTGAAAGAAGGATCAATAGAGTCAGGCCTGTGATGAAGCCACTCACCGGTAAACATGAATGGGAAATAACACAAGAATTAGCAACTGCTATGGGCTATGAAATGTCTTTCAATTCATCTGAAGAAATTTTAAATGAAGTAGCTGAACTAACACCCACCTTTACTGGCGTGTCCTTCAAGAAACTAGATGAGGTAGGAAGTATTCAATGGCCTTGTAATGAGGCAGCACCTTTAGGAACACCAATAATGCATGTGGATGAATTTGTTCGAGGAAAAGGGCAATTTATGATCACAGATTATGTTCCCACTACTGAAACTGCTAATCGTAAATTTCCTTTACTGCTAACAACTGGCAGAAACCTAGTCCAATATAATGTTGGCACACAAACCAGAAGGACACATAATAATCTATGGTCAAATGAAGATGTTTTGGAGATACATCCAGCGGATGCTTCGACTAGAGGCATCAAAGATGGTTCCTTAGTATTGCTCAGAAGTAGGAAAGGTGAAACTACATTGAAAGCAATTGTTACTGAAAAAATACCTGCTGGTGTTGTGTATACTACATTTCATAACCCAGAAACTGGAGCGAATGTTGTAACAACAGAAAACAGTGATTGGGCTACTAATTGTCCTGAGTACAAAGTGACAGCGGTAGAAATTGAACCTGCAGATCATCGATCTAAGTGGCAAAAGAACAGAGTAAATGAAAAAAATCAAATTAGAGAAATTATAAACACTTAAGCATGTTATCTATTACATTACCTGACGGATCAGAAAAAGAACTACCCGATGGTTCAAACGGTTATGATTTAGCTAAATCAATTGGACCTGGGTTAGCTAAAAGTGCAATAGCTGTTACGATTGATGGTGTACAAAAAGATTTAAGTGACCTCCTTGCAGACAGCACTAATGTATCAATTATCACGATAGACTCTGATGAAGGCTTGGAAATCATGAGGCATACGCTTACAGCCCAAGTTCTTGCATCTGCAATAAAAACTTTATACCCAAATTGTAAACTTGCTATAGGACCAACAATTGATGATGGCTTTTACTATGATGTTCTCTCAGATGAATCTATTTCTTCAGAAGATTTAGAATCAATTGAAAAAGAGATGCGTCTCATCATAAAAGAAAAATCAACTATCAAAAAGACACTCCATGATAGAGCGGANGCAATTAATTCTTTTAAAANTCTTAATGAAGACTACAAAGTTAAAATAATTGAAGACAGTGATCAAGAAAAAAACTTTCAGATATACACCAATCAAGATAGNACTTTTATAGATCTATGTGTGGGTCCTCATTTACCAGATTTAGGTTTTATAGGGTCTTACAAGNTAACCAAAGTATCTGGAGCTTATTGGAAGGGTGATTCACAAAATGAGATGCTAACTAGAGTCTATGGTACTGCATGGCGAAACAAGAAAGAACTAGATAAGTATCTAGATCACTTAGTAGAAGCAGAAAAAAGAGATCACAGAAAAATTGGTAAAGAACTAGACCTATTTAGCATTCAGGAAGAAGCCGGTGGAGGCCTGGTATTTTGGCATCCCAATGGATCAAGAATTAGAAACATTATTGAAGATTTTTGGAAAGCTAAACATAAAGATGCAGATTACGAGTTACTTTATTCACCACACATAGCACTAGACAGTTTATGGGAAACTTCAGGTCATGCTGATTTTTATCAGGAATCTATGTTTAAGGCAATTGAAGATGAAAATCAGTTCTATCAATTGAAACCAATGAATTGCCCATTTCATATCCTAATCTACAAAAACTCACTGAAATCGTACAGAGAACTGCCAATTAGATATGCTGAATTAGGAACGGTTTATCGACATGAAATGACAGGAGCACTTCATGGTCTTATGAGAGTTAGAGGCTTTACACAAGATGATGCACATGTATTTTGTATGGAAGATCAGATTGAGAATGAAATCACCAGTATTCTTAATTTAACCATAGACATGCTTAATGCATTTACCTTCAAAGAATATGAGATACATCTAGCAACAAGGCCTGAGAAATCTGTTGGAAGTAATTCAATTTGGGAAAAAGCAACTTCGGCACTGGAGAATGCATTAAAAGGTAAAAATCTAGAATACAAGCTTGATGATGGAGGTGGTGCCTTTTATGGGCCAAAAATAGACATTAAGATAAAAGATGCTATAGGACGCCTATGGCAATGCTCAACAATACAGTTAGATTTCAACCTCCCAGAGCGATTTGATATGAATTACATAGGCAGCGATGGTCAAAAACATCATCCAATTATGATTCATCGTGCGCTATTAGGATCAATAGAAAGATTTTTTGGTATTTTAATAGAACATTTTGAAGGAAAATTTCCATTATGGTTGGCACCAAATCAAGTCAGTATCCTTTCAATTGGTGATTCTCAGGCAGAATATGGTGAACTTATTCACGATAATCTAAAAAAAGAAGGTTTTAGAGTCGAATTAGACTTGAGAAACGAAAAAATAGGTTCTAAAATTCGCGATCACACATTAAAAAAGGTTCCTTACCTTGTAATCGTTGGTGACAAAGAAGTGGAGAATAATATTTTAAGTGTGAGAAGCCAAAATGGTAAAGATCTTGGTAAAATGGATTTAGACAAATTTTTAGGAATTTTAAGACAAGAATTAAAAACGTAGGGGAAAGATATCGCTGCTAGAAAAAAGATAAGAAAAAATGAACAAATCAAGTCCTCAGAAATAAGACTTATAGATGAAGATGGGACACAATTGGGGATCTTTGCTATAGAGGATGCAATAGAGTTAGCGAAAACAAAAGGAATGGATGTTGTAGAAGTTTCACCAAATACAGAGCCACCTGTTTGTAGATTTTTAGATTATGGTAAATTCTTATTTGAGCAAAAAAAGAAAACGCAAGGATCTAAAAAGAAACAAAAAACAATACAAGTTAAAGAAATTAAATTTAGACCACTGATTGAAGTGGGTGACTACAATGTTAAAGTTGATAAAATTACCAATTTTTTAGAACAAGGTAATAAGGTTAAAGTTTCACTGAGGTATAGAGGAAGAGAGATGAGACATGTAGAATTAGGACAAGATCTTCTCAAAAGGGTACTGACTGATATAGAGGAAATTGCCACTGTTGAACAGGAAGCTGAATTTGAAGGAAGACAACTAATAATGGTTGTGGCTCCAAAATAATTAAAGGTTAAATTATGCCAAAATTAAAAACAAATCGAGGTGCTGCTAAAAGGTTCAAAAAAACCAGCACGGGAAAATTTAAAAGAAGTTCAGCTAATAAGAATCATATTTTAACAAAAAAGAGTAGTAAGAGAAAACGACACTTAAGGGCTTCTTCCATTATTTCTGATGGAGATGTTAAGAGCATTAAGAAACTTCTACCTTACAGTTAAACTAACTAGGAAAAAAAATGGCAAGAGTAAAAAGAGGCGTTACATCTAAGGCAAAACATAAGAAAGTCTTAAAAAAGACTAAAGGCCAATATGGAGCTAGAAGCAGATTATTTAAGGTTGCAAAACAAGCCGCAATTAAAGCAGGGCAGTATGCTTATAGAGATAGAAAAAAGAAAAAAGGAACATTTCGTTCGCTATGGATTGTAAGAATAAATGCAGCGGCAAGAATGCATGATCTTTCTTATAGTAAATTTATGAATGGTTTAAAGTCTGCCAATATAGAAATTGATAGAAAGATTCTAGCAGACCTTGCAGTCAATGATCTTGATGCGTTTAAAGTACTGTCAGAGAAAGCTAAATCAGCATTAGAGAATTCATAAAATGTCAGACAGTTTGTCAGACCTTTCTTCAAAATCAATTCAAGAAATATCAGAGTGTTCTAATCTAAAAGAACTTGAACTACTCCGTGTAAAGTATCTTGGTAAAAAAGGTAAAATAACCAAAGAATTAAAATCATTGGGTAAGCTCGCTCCACCTGAAAGACCGAAAGCTGGTCAAAGAATTAATAGTATAAAGGAAAAAGTTCAATCACTGATCGAGACCAAAAAACTAGTGCTTGCAGATGTTAGCATTCAAGAAAAAATTGCATCGTCTTCGATTGATGTAACTTTAAATGGCCGTAAAAATAACAGAGGCAATATACATCCAATATCTTCTATTCTTCGTGAAATAGAAAGCATCTTTCACAATTCTGGATTTAGAGTTGAAGATGGTCCTGAAATTGAAGATGAGTATCATAATTTTACTGCTTTAAACATTCCAGAGAATCATCCTGCAAGGGCTATGCATGATACTTTTTATTTTAATACAAACTACTTACTAAGAACTCACACTTCCCCAATACAAATTAGAAGCATGGAAACACATGGTGTTCCAATAAAGGTTATTGCTCCAGGGAAAGTTTATAGAAGAGATTCTGATATAACCCATACACCAATGTTTCATCAAATTGAAGGACTTGTTATTGATAAAAATATCAACTTTACCCATTTAAAGGGTATGCTTCATCAGTTCATTAATACGTTCTATAAAAAAGATATGGAATTGAGGTTTAGGCCTTCTTATTTCCCTTTTACAGAACCTTCTGCAGAGGTTGATATTCTCTCCAAGGATGGAAGTTGGCTTGAAATACTTGGTTGTGGAATGGTTCACCCAAAAGTTTTAGAAAACCTAAAAATAGATCCAGAAATATACACTGGCTATGCATTTGGTATGGGTGTAGAGAGATTGGCGATGCTAAGACATGAAATTAAAGACATCCGACTTTTTTATGATAATGATTTGCATTTTCTCAATCAATTTAAATAAATTATGAAATTATCAACCAACTGGATTAATGAGCATTGTAAATCTAAGTTTACAAGCAGTGAGCTTGTGGAACGATTAACAATGTCAGGGGTTGAGTGTGAAATAATCAATCAAAAGAGTAATGAAATAATTAAATTTGATATCACTCCGAATAGGGCTGATTGCTTTAGTGTTAGAGGCATAACAAATGAGCTATTAGCTATGGATCTAATCAAACAGTCTAAAAATAAATTTCAATCTGCTGCAGTGCATCATGATCGCAGCGTAAAGATTAATGTATCTTCCTCAGAAGACTGCCCTGTCTTTGCTACAAGAATCATCAATAATATTAATTCTAATGCAAAAACACCCCAAGCTATAAGACAAAAATTAGAAGAATCCGGTTATAAATCAATAAATATTATTGTTGATATCACTAATTATGTAATGCTTACAATTGGACAACCATTACATGCCTATGATTTAGATTGTATCAATTCTCCTATTGTTGTTAGAAAAGCTAACAACAAAGAATCAATTGAGTTATTGGATGGAAGTTCTAAATCACTGAATGATAATTTCCTAATCATAGCTGATCAAAATAAACCACTTGGTATTGCAGGTATCATGGGAGGTATAAGCTCTTCGATAACAGACCAAACAAAAAGTATAGTTATAGAATCTGCCTATTTTAACCCTAAGACAATTATGGGTTGCCCTAGAATGTTAAACCTTCATAGTGAAGCGAGTTTAAGATTTGAAAGAGGGGTAGACCCAACGATTCAAATTGAAGCAATTGATATGTTTACAATATTGCTCAATAAGATTGCTGGTGGAGAAAACGGTCCAATTAGTTCAAAAATATCTGAGGAATATATACCGATAAATAAAACAATTAATTTGAGAAAAAATAAGATTAAAAAAATATTAGGCATCACAATTCCAAACATAGAAATATTATCAATACTGAAAAACTTAAAAATGGATATTGAAGAAAATGAGTTTGGCTATCAGGGTTGGAATGTGAAAGCACCTCCCTATAGATTTGATATTAATGACGAATGCGATCTGATTGAAGAAATAGCAAGAATCTATGGTTATAACAACATTAAAGAATGCATTGAAGATGAACCCAGTGAATTCATAAATGAATCAAGTCGACTAATAGATAAAAATAACCTGTGCAATATCCTCACTGGAGTAGGCTATTCAGAAGTCATTAATTACAGCTTTGTCAGCCCTATAATGAATGACCTCAATCAAAATAAGATTGGTCAATCTATGGATTTACAAAATCCTCTTTCCATAGAAATGTCAGTAATGAGAAATTCACTCCTACCAGGCTTAATCAATAATCTTATGCATAACCTTAAAAGGCAGCATAAAAATATAAGATTATTTGAAGTGGGTAAGATATTTACTGGAACTAAAAATAAAATTAATGAAGATGAAAAAATATCTGGCTTAATACATGGTTCAAGAAATAAAGAACAGTGGGGTTATTCATCTGAATTAGTCGATTATTACGACATGAAAGGCCATCTGGAAATTCTATTTGAATCATTGGGAATTTCTAACTACATCAGTTATAAAAAATCCAATCATAAAATGCTTCATCCTGGAAAATCTGGAAAGATACTTTTCAAAAATAAAACCATAGGATACATAGGCAGCCTCAGTCCTGAAATTATTTTTGATTTAAATCTTAATAGTGAGCCTATAGTTTTTGAGATTGATTACTCTATTGTGAGTGAAAGAATTACTTATGGATATAAAGAACAAAAATATTTTCCTTCATCTCGAAGAGATACATCCATATTGATGTCTGAAGACATAGAAATTAATACTGTTGTTAAAGCGATATATACACTGAATATTAAAGAACTCAAAGATGTAGTAATTTTTGATATTTATGATGGGAAAACTATTAAACCCGAAAAGAAAAGTATTTCATTAGGCTTGATTTTTCAAGCAAAATCACGCACCCTAACCGATGAAGAAATTGACGAATTCATGATAAATATCAATAAACATATACAATCTAATTTTGAAATAATAATAAGACAATGACACTCACCAAAGCAGACATAGTAGAAGATCTTAATGATAAAATAGGATTGAATAAAAGAGAGGCTAAAGAATTAGTTGACTCACTTTTTGATAACATTAAAAAGCTACTAGAAGAAGGACATGAAGTTAAGCTGTCTGGCTTTGGAAATTTTCAATTAAAAGATAAAACGTCAAGACCTGGTAGAAATCCAAGAACTGGAGAAGATGTGGAGATCTCAGCAAGAAGAGTTGTAACATTTAAATCTGGGCAAAAATTAAAAGAGGCAGTAAAAACACTATCTAATGCCTCAGATTAATCCTCAACTCCCCTCAATTCCTACAAAAAGGTACTTTACTATAAGTGAAGCTAGTGACTTATGCGAAGTTGAAGCTCATGTTTTACGTTATTGGGAACAGGAGTTTTCACAATTAAAGCCGCTAAAAAGAAGAGGCAATAGGCGCTATTACCAAAGACATGATGTCATCCTGATTAGACAAATTAAAGATCTTCTTTACAGTAATGGCTACACTATCAAAGGCGCAAAACAAAAACTCAGTGATGACGAGAATCATGAAGAAGCTCAATCATCAACACTAGATGCTATCAAATCAGAAGTAGAAAATTTAATAGACATNNTAGATTAACTTTACACGGGGCGTGGCGCAGCCTGGTAGCGCACCTGACTGGGGGTCAGGGGGTCAGAGGTTCAAATCCTCTCGTCCCGACCATAAGTTTAATTTTTAGTATGGCCATTAATTACTCTAGATATTTGTCTCCTAGAATAACCAGTATCAGCTGAAATCGCATCGATAGACCAATTCATTTTATTGAGCTCCAGCACTCTTAAGTGCCTATTCTTAACGGTTTGGGTTTTTTTATTAGTAACTTTTAAAAGCTTATCTATCGAATCAACAAGAATAGAGTTATAAGTTGTATCTTCTGCAGTTGAGCAATGATCCCAAAGAATGATTAAGTTATAACAAGCGTCTTCAGCATCATTTCTTATCAAAGCTTGTCTGATAAAATGGGTTCTAAATATTATATGACATGCATCTTTTAACTCTTTATCAATAGATTCCTTGCTAAGTAGATTCTGAATTGATTTAAGATCTGCATTCAAACCAAATGAGCCTAATACAATTCCAGCTTGAAACTCAAGCTCCCTTATTATGTTGTCTACAATATTATTCAAAATGAGTATTATTTAACTTAATTTATAACTATTATATTTATTTAAAGATTTTTGAGAAGAAAACACAAATGAAAAGTCAAAATGCATTCATATTTGTATTGAGCTTAATTACGATTTTATTCACTGCAATCTTATGGAACTTCTTTTTACCGATTCTTTGGGCTATTGTTTTATCCATATTATTCTACCCTTTAAGAAACTATCTAATACAACAAAAATCGAGTCCTTCACTGGCTTCTCTTCTGACTATTGTTGCTATTGTAGTATTAGTATTAGTGCCTGGATTTATTGTTTTCACTATCATTGGCTCAGAATCTTTAATCATATTAAATAAAATTGAGTCGGGTGAATACAATCTAGGGCAAATAGTTAATTGGTTTAATGCATTATTACCAAACCTCTTAGTTCGACTTGATTCCATAGGATTAAATGCAAATCAACTCATTGAACAATTAAATAATATCGGAGTAGGGACAACAAAATTCATTGTCACTCTTTTGATGAATACTGGTCAAAATCTACTTCAGTTCTTACTTTCTTTTTTTATCATGCTCTACTTATTATTTTTCTTCCTTAGAGATGGAGAGACAATAATAGAGTCATGCATTAAATCCTTTCCTATGGATGATGATCAAGAAAGATTATTAATGAATAAATTTTCAACTGTTATTAAAGCTACTGTTAAAGGCACTATATTAATCGCTATAGTTCAAGGATCTATTGGGGGACTGATATTACTATCTCTTAATATTGAAGGATCGATTCTATGGGGTGCAATGATGGCTTTATTCAGTGTTGTACCTGGCATTGGTGCCTCTATAATATGGCTTCCAATAGCTCTTATGCTTATTTTTAATGGAGCCTTAATTAAAGGATTGGTTTTAATAGTATCAGGTATATTTATCATTGGCCTGATTGATAATCTTCTTCGTCCATACCTTGTAGGAAAAGAAACAAATTTACCGGATTATTTAATTCTTCTATCAACATTGGGTGGTATCACGATATTTGGATTATCAGGATTTATTATTGGTCCAGTAGTGACTGCTCTTTTTATTGCACTGTGGTCAACATTCAAAACATACAAAAATCCATAAGTTAGATACCACTATGAATCTAGAAAAATTGATTGCTGAAATGACGGCTATAACAGATGCAGATCGATGCATTACTGATCCGGATATGGTCAAAAAATTTCTTGAAGATTGGAGAGGGCATATTAAAGGAGAAACACCTATTGTTATACTTCCAATTTCAACTGATGAAGTTTCNTCTATCATTAAGCTATGCAATACAAATAATATTGGAGTAATCCCTCAGGGAGGAAACACAAGCCTATGCGGTGCAAACATTCCCCATTCCACAAACAAAAGATTAGAAATTGTAATAAATACTTCCAAAATGAATAAAATTATTGAAACAGACATACATAATCAATCGATAATTGTTGAAACTGGCTGTATCCTCACTCACATTCAAGATCATGCTGTTGATAATGGTCTTTTTTTTCCATTAAGTTTAAGCGCTGAAGGAAGTTGCCAAATAGGAGGTAATATATCAACCAATGCTGGAGGTGTTAATGTGTTGTCATATGGAATGACAAGGGAGCATATAATGGGTATTGAAGTTGTTTTGCCTGACGGAAGCATTCTAAGTGATCTTAAAGGTCTTAGAAAAGACAATACTGGGTATGATTTAAAGCAATTATTTATTGGTGCTGAAGGAACATTAGGACTGATTACAAAAGCTTGTATTAAATTATCAACACTACCAAAGAGCTATTGCTCATTAATGGTAGCTGTTAAAACAGTTGAGGATGCTATTAAAGTTCTTAAAAGTTCTAAAAAGACATTCACTGATCGATTAACTGCCTTTGAGCTTATGAGTTCATCATGCATTAAGGCTGTGGAAAAATACCTACCAAATCACAGAATCCCATTAGATTCCTCTCATCCTTGGCATATTATTATTGAAGTATCCATACATGAAGATCACCCTGATAACGATAAAATTATGAATTACCTTGAGGAAGAAGTTCAATCAAATAATCTAGTTGATGGAGTCATTGCTTCAAATGAAAAAGAGAGAAATGACTTTTGGAAAATCAGACACAGTATTTCTGAAGCAGAAAAACATCATGGCAGAGGCATGGCACATGATATTTCAGTGCCCATTAAGCATATTCCAATATTTATAGAAAAAACCATCGGTAGATTAGAAGACTTATTAGGACCATCAAATGTATTTGTATTTGGTCACCTTGGGGATGGGAATCTTCATTTTACTAAAAGTAAACCAGAGGCCATGAAGGAAGATATCTTTTTAGAAAAAAATCAGGTTGTAAATAGATTGGTGCATACTATAGCAGAATCATATGGTGGCTCTTTCAGTGCGGAACATGGAGTTGGATCTAAATTAAAAGATGAACTAGAGTTCTTCTCGGAAGAAACAAAAATGAACCTGATGCGAGCTATAAAGAAGACAATTGATCCTAACAATACAATGAATCCTAATAAGTTGTTTTAAATCATCACGCAGTCAACGTCATTACATCGAACTAATATCAACCCTTATTTCTATTTTCAAGCTCTTTAAAAACTTCGTTTAGAGTGACTCCTGAAGCATTCAATAAAATTAAGAAGTGATACATCAAGTCAGCTGCTTCCCATACAATATCTTTTGTATCATTCTTTTTTTGTATCGAAGCAATAGCAAATTCTGAACTTTCTTCTATCACTTTCTTAGCAACCTGATTGATTCCGTCTTGCATCAGTTTATAGGTGTAACTTTTATCAGACCCTTCGGTGAGTCTCTCTTTTATAATATCCTCTAACTCAAATATAAATTGGTTATTGTTTGTGCTCATAATCTGACCTCAATTTGTTTTTGTTGTAAATATTTCTTTAAATCTAATATATCAATGATCTTCTTNTGAAAAACACTAGCAGCAAGAGATCCACTGACATCCGCTTGATTAAAGACATCATAAAAATCCGACATTNTCCCAGCTCCGCCTGAAGCAATTAATGGCACCTTGCATAGATTTCTCATTTCTCTTAATTGATCAATATCATAGCCTTTCCTTACTCCATCTTGATTCATACAATTAAGAACTATCTCACCAGCTCCTCTATCCTGTACTTCATTTATCCAACTATTAGTGGTCTTATTTGACTCTTTTGATTGGTCAGGATCGCCTGTGTATAAATGCACCTTATAATCTTTCTTTATTGCAAAGCTATCAATACCAACAACTATGCATTGACTGCCAAAACGCTTAGCTAATTGTTCAATTAAATCCGGATTTTTTAAAGCAGGTGTGTTAATAGATATTTTATCTGCTCCATAATTTAAAATTTCCTCAGCATCAGCTATGGTTTTTATCCCACCAGCTACACAAAAGGGTATATTGATTTCTTTAGCTACAAGATTAATCCACTTTCTATCAACTGACCTTCGGTCTGGACTGGCTGTTATATCATAAAAGACAAGCTCATCAGCTCCCTCATANTTATATCTGGAGGCAAGATCAATNATATCTCCTACAATTTCATGATTTTTAAATTGTATTCCTTTGACTACTTGTCCATCTTTCACATCAAGACATGGAATTATTCTTCTTGTAAGAATTCAAACACCTCCTTTTTAGAGATTTTATTCTCCAATAATGCTTTACCAGATACTGAAGCCTGTATACCAATTTCTCTAAGTTGGTATAAATCCTGAATATTGGATACACCTCCTGAACCTATAAAAGATGACTCTGATGATTTTTCAAGACACTGCTTGTAAAGATCAATATTTGGTCCAATTAGGGTTCCATCTTTACTGATATCTGTAACTAAATAATGATCAAAACCAACTTTATTGAATTTCTCAATTAAATTCCATAACGACTGATTGCTTGATTCTTTCCAGCCATGAGTCATCACTATAGGTTTCTTGCTCTCGATCATTACATCCAAGGCAATAATAATCTTTGATTTATCATGTTCTTCAATTGATTGAGAAAAGTCATCAAAGCTATCAATAGCAAAACTCCCAATAATCAGATAATTGACACCAGTATCCAACCATTGCCTGATATCTTGGCCGCTTCTAATACCACCACCTAATTGAATCTTTAAGTGTGATTTCTCAATAATCTGTTCAATAACATCACCATTATTTGATTTACCATCTCTTGTTCCATCCAAATCAACAATATGTATATTCTTAAACCCCATCGCCTCATAATTCTTAACCAAGTCCAGTGGTTTAGTATCATAGAATGTCACCTTCCCAAAATCACCCTTAAGAAGTCTGACGCATCTTCCATCCAATAAATCAATTGCTGGTATAAGTTTCATAGATTGTTATAAATTTATAAATGTTCTTAATAATTTTGAACCCTGATCACTAGATTTTTCAGGATGGAACTGAGTACCATAAAAATTATCTTTCTGAATGATGCTAGTAAATGATTCTGAATAATCCGTAATACCAATAGCAGCATCACTTATGGGTACATAATAGCTATGCACAAAATAAAAATAATCTTCACTCTTTAAACCCTCAGTAAGCGGTGAGATTTTATTAAATTTCACATTATTCCAGCCCATATGTGGAACTGGGTATTTGTCTTGTTGTCTAAATGCCTTACATCCNCCTTCAATAATTGATAAACAATTNACATTATTTTCCATCGAATATTCTAGTAAGAGTTGCATGCCTAAACAGATACCAAGTGTNGGCTGTTTTAGGTTTTTAACTACCTCAATCAAATTAGACTTTTTTAACTTACNCATCGCATCATATGCGGCTCCAACTCCTGGTAAGATGACATGACTCGAGTCTTCAATCTGAGCGATTTGGTTTGTAGTAGTATAATTTGCTTTGAGTCGGTCCAAAGCAAACGTTAATGAAGAAATATTTGAACCTCCTGCATTAACTATAGCAATAGTATTTTTTGGCACTATAAAATGCCTTTGGTAGAAGGCAAATCAGTTCCAGATATTCTTATGGCTTGACCTAATGCTCTGCCAAANACCTTAAAGCATGCTTCAATCATATGATGATTGTCCTGACCCTTAACAGATAAATGGATATTAGCTCCAATTGACTGACTCAAGGAACGAAAAAAATGAGAAACTAACTCTGTCGGTAAACCACCCACCTTCTCTCTATCAAAATCTCCATCAAAAACAAAATATGGTCTCCCTGAGAGATCAATTGCAACCGATGCTAATGACTCATCCATTGGTAAAGTAAAACCATATCGATTAATTCCATATTTATTTCCTAACGATTCTTTAATTGTCTGACCCAATGTTATAGCAACATCCTCAACTGTATGATGTTCATCGACCTCTATATCACCATCGCAATCAATAATCATAGATACATTTGAATGTTTTGCTAATTGCTCCAACATATGGTCAAAGAAATTAATTCCTGTATTGATGGAAACAGGTTCAGATTTTTCTAAGTCTACAGTTGTTTTAATTTTAGTTTCCTTAGTCTCACGAATGACTGAAGATCTACGATCAACATTTAATATCTTTGTAGTGATATCAGTCCATTGACATTCCTTATATGGATCTATTTGGACTCCTTCTATGCCTAAATTCTTTGCAAACTGCATGTCAGTATCTCTATCGCCAATAACATAAGATCTCTCTTTATCTATATTTGTATTGACAAGAAACTTAGTCACCATTCCTGTGAGAGGTTTTCTACAGTCGCAACCATCTTTTTCAAAATGTGGGCATATTAAGACTTCATCAAATATTACTCCTTGTGAATTGAGCAATTTTTCAATAAATTTCTGACTTTCAATAAAGTTTTCTTCGGGAAAAGAATCAGTTCCTAAGCCATCCTGATTCGTAACCATCACTAAGCTGTAACCTTTTTGTCTCAATTGAAAAAGCGATGCAATAACATCAGGTACAAAATTGATCTTTTCCAAAGCATCTACCTGGAAATCATTTGGTTCAAATACAATTGTTCCATCTCTATCTACGAAGATTATTTTTTTCAAATCAGTTTTCATAATGTTTTAATGCCTTTAATTAATAAGTCATTTTGCTCCCTAGTGCCAACAGTAATTCTGACGCAATTAGAGAGAGTGGGCTGATAACCAACATTCCGTAAAAGAAGCCCATACTCTTTAGCTTTATCACAGAACTGGTCAGCATTTTCAACTTCAACTAAAATAAAGTTAGCATTTGATTGATATATTTTTTTAATACAACCAATACTAGTGAATGCCTCTTCTAAATAGATTCTTTCTTTTATTATTTCATTTATATTCAGTTTAGAAGTTTTAATACCATCTTCTGTCAAGGCCTCTAAAATACTTTGCTCTGCAGGCTTAGAAAAAGAGTAGGGTGGAAGGACTCTCATTACGTAATTAGTTATTTCTGATGATGCTAGCAATACTCCACATCTGGATCCTGCCAAACCAAAGGCTTTTGATAGGGTTCTGAGTACAACAACATTCGAATAGGCTGAGAGAACTTCTTTAGTAAAATCCTCATCTGCAAATTCAATATAAGCTAGATCCAATACCAACAATCCAAAATCCTTAGCCGTCTCACATGCTTTAAATATAGTGTCTTTGCTAATTGTATGGCCTATTGGGTTGGATGGTGAAGATAAAAATATTAACTTACTTTGAGTGCATAACTCTCTGCCTAATAGCTCTAGATTAATCTCATAGTTATTAGTTTCTAGTAATGGTATGGACTTAATAGAAACACCCTGTATCGCAGCATAAAATTGATACATTTCAAATGTTGGAGGAAAAATAATGATTTCATCAATATTTGGTTGACAAAAAACCCTAAGTAAAACATCGATTGCCTCAGTGCTCCCTCTAGTAATNACACAATTATTTTCGTCCACATCAAGGTACTGAGAAATCCTTTCTCTTATTCTAATCGGCACTGCATCAGGGTAAAGATTTAGTCCATCTTTTTTTGCTTGTTCGGTTACACAATAAGGGCTTTCATTAGCATTCAGTCTAACCGCGTCTTGGATGCTCTTAGCTGGCACATAAGGTTTTAAATTAAGCACCTCAGGTCTAACCAGTTTTTCTATTGCTTTAGTCATTATCTCTTAACCTTACCTCTACTGCTTTTGCATGTGCTTCGAGACCTTCTGCTCTAGCCAATACAGTAATAGTCTTTGACAAATTCTCCAACCCTGTTTTAGTGAGTTCTTGAACGGATACTGACTTTGTAAAACTTTCAACTGAGACTCCACTTAATGATTTCGCATAGCCTGATGTTGGTAATACATGATTTGTGCCACTGCAATAATCACCAGCAGATTCAGGGCTCCAATAACCGAGAAATATTGACCCAGCAGACTCTATTGAATCTAGATACTGTCTTGAATTTTCTACTGAAATAATGAGATGTTCCGGAGCATAACTATTCGATATATCTATGGCTGCTTTTATATCTTGAACCCAAATAGATTTGCTGTTTAACAAAGCATATTTTGCAATATCTTTTGTTGCTAAGTTTTGCATAATGCGATTGATACTTTCTTGAACTTTTTTAATAAATTCTCTGTCAGAAGAAATATGAATTACTTGAGAATCGGGACCATGTTCTGCTTGTGATAACAGATCATAAGCAACATAATCAGGTTCAGTATTGCCATCGGATATTACTAAGACTTCGGTCGGTCCTGCAGGCATGTCAATTGCTATTTCTGTTGTAGAAGAAAGTATGGTCTTTGCCATTGTCACAAAACTATTGCCTGGTCCAAATATTTTATCAACTTTAGTGACTGACTCTGTACCGTATGCTAATGCAGCTATTGCTTGTGCACCACCAATTTTAAACATATCAGTTATTCCACAAAATGAGGCGGCAGTAACAATACTGTCATCAATCAATCCATTTTTATTTGGTGGTGAGCATAAAATACGATTCTTACTACCGGCTAATTTTGAAGGAACTCCTAACATTATGGCTGTTGAAGGCAATGGGTTTCTTCCAGCTGGAATGTATAAACCAATATTGTTTATAGGTTTAATTATTTTTTCACAAAACACCCCAGGTTTAACCTCTATTTTTGAAGAAGGGGAGGCCATGGTATTTTGATGAAATATGGTTACGTTCTCTATTGCTTTTTTGAGCTCATCCTTGATCTGATTTGAAGTTCTCTTTATTGCATTTTTGATCTCAATATCATTCATTTTTAATTGATCAATACTGACACCATCGTATTCCAAGGTCAGTTGCTTTATTGCCTGATCCCCAGAGGATCCTACCTTATCTAAAATAGTTTCTACTGTAGCTCGAATTCTATCGTCCATTGCCACATTTGGTCTCTCAATCAGCTTTTTTTTTGCAGATTTATCTAATTCATTCCAGTTGATTATTTCTTGAATACTCATGGATTACATTAGCATTTTTTCAACGGGCACAACTAAAATGGATGAAGCACCTTTGGCCTTAAGATCTTCTAGTGTTTCCCAAAAAACATTTTCTTTACACACAACATGCAAAGCAACTGTTTCATTTGTGCCTTCAAGTGGAATGATGGTTGGTGATTCTGTTCCAGGCAGTAAATTAGTTATTGAATCTATAGATGCTCTAGGTGCATGCATCATAATGTATTTACTTTCCTTGACCTGCAGCACTCCTTGAATTCGTTCAATGAGCTTATTGACCCAGTTTTCCTCAATACTATCCATTGCTTGCAATGATTTAATGACTACAGCAGTGCTTTCTAATATCGTTTGACCTTCCGATAAGTTATGATCTTTAAGTGTCTGTCCAGTAGAAACTAAATCACATATAAGATCTGCCTTGCCTAAACTTGGAGCCAACTCTACCGCACCTGAGAACTGAGTAACGCTTATATTTAATCCTGCTTTTGAAATATAGTCTGAAACGATATTAGGATAACTTGTGGCAACAGTTTTTCCCTCTAAGTTTTTCAAATCTTGAACAGGTGAATCATCTGGATAAGCAAAAGATAACTTGCATTGTCCAAAGTCTAAATTAGAAACTATTTCAAAGTTTGCCGATGCTTTTTCTAAATTCTCTATTTCTATTTTTTTCTCAAGTGCCTCATTCATCCCTACAATACCCAGTGTGCATAAATTATCCTGAACCAAGCCTGGTATATCATCGTCTCTAACAAACATAAGATCAAATGGCATATTTTCTCCATAGCCAATAAGGTGATTTCTAGTATGACTGATTATTAGTCCACATTTTTTTAACAAACTGATGGTGTGTTCTGTCAACCTGCCTGATTTTTGTATTGCAATCTTTATTCTATTGTTATCCATTATTTTGTACTCGATTGAGAGCGATATCATAACCACCCGAACCATTAAATAAACACCGTGCAACACGGCCAATGGTTGTAACACTTACGCCAGTATAAGAATTGACTTCACGATAGGTATAACCCTTATTAAGTAGTTCTGCTACAGACCAGCGGTCTTTGATGGATTGCAATTCAGCAGGTGTAAAAATATCATTAAAAAATGAACGACATTCATCACTATTCTTTAAAGATTGAACTGCTTTATAAAATCTTTCTTCAGTTTGTTTCTCTTCTTTATTAGTTAATACTCTTTCTATTTTCATTTATATATGTACCATTGTATTAATGTAGTAGTACATTATATGTATTGACTCTAACTTTACAAGTAAAATAATAGGGTATTAATCAAAGAATATTAGATGCGATTGCTGAACCCATTGTAGCTGTATCGACAACATCCTTATTGCTCAGATCAGCAGTATAGATGCCTTGGTTCAATGTTTCATTAACAGCTGACTCTATGGCTGAAGCTTCTGTTTCAAGTTTTAATGAATGCCTAAGCAATAATGCCAAGGACAATATCATTCCGCATGGGTTTGCAATTCCTTGATTCTGTATATCGGGTGCTGAACCATGGATAGGCTCATAAACTCCAAAACTTTCATTGCCAAGTGAAGCCGATGGAATCATCCCAATGGACCCAGTAAGCATTGATGCTTCATCTGTTAAAATATCACCAAATAAATTATCAGCAAGAATCACATCAAAGTCAGATGGTCTGGAAAGAAGATGCATGGTCGCTGCATCTACCAAAATATGTTCCAACTCAATATCTTTAAATTGTGATTCAATTAAATCGGTGGTGACACTACGCCACAATTGCGAAGTCGCCATTACATTCGCTTTATCAACCGATGTTATTTTATTTTTTCTTGCAGATGCTAATTCTATAGCTACCTGAGTTATTCTAATTATTTCATCTTTTGTGTATTGACATACATCCATTGCATCATTTTCATTTCTTTCTTTTTGACCAAAGTAGATACCGCCAATTAATTCTCGAACAAAGACAATGTCCACATTTTCTAAATATTTGTTTTTTATTGGTGAGTTCTCTATCAATTGGGGATAGGTTTTTATATGTCTAATATTGGCATAGACGCCAAGGTCTGATCGCATATCAAGCAAACCTTTTTCTGGTCTTGTTTCTGATTTTGGGTCACTCCATTTAGGTCCGCCAACAGCTCCTAGCAAAACAGCATCTGACTCTTTACACAATACTCTAGTCTGATCAGGGTAGGGCGAGCCTGTTTGATCTATAGCGATTCCACCAAACAAAGCTTCTCTGACTTCTATTTCATGATCGTATTTATCTTCTATAGCGCTTAAGACCTTGAGTGCTTCCTGACAAATCTCTGGTCCAATTCCATCTCCTGATAACAGTGTTACTTTTGCTTTCATAAAGTCCCTTCATATTTCATTATATCGTCTTCATGATTTAGTAAAAAACTCAACTGATCCAAACCATTAATTAAACAATATTTTGAAAAAGCCTCAATTTCAAATTCATGATTATCGCCATTATTAAATTCTACTCTTGTGTTTTCCAGATCAATAGTAATATCTATACCAGGATTATCGAGTAACCATTCATGAACGTCCTTGGGGAGAACAATTGGTAATAATCCATTTTTTAATGAATTGTTTTTAAAAATATCTGCAAAGGAGGTACTAATGATTGCCTTAAAACCATAATCAACCAAAGCCCAGGGAGCATGCTCTCTTGAAGACCCGCAACCAAAATTATTTCCAGCAACTAGAATTTCACAACCCATAGACACATCTTTATTAAGAATAAAATCATTATTGGTATTTCCAGAACTATCAAAACGCCAATCAGCAAACAAACACTCACCAATGCCTTCCTTTGATGGCAAGGTTAAAAATCTGGCTGGAATGATCTGATCTGTATCAATGTCCTCATTGGGTAAGTTGACTGTTTTGGCTGTAAATTTTTTAATCTTTTCCAATTTATCTCACCTCATATTTTCTTGGATCTTGAACCGTTCCAGTAATTGCTGATGCAGCAGCAGTCTTTGGGCTTGCCAAGATTGTTCGAGAGCCAACTCCTTGCCTTCCTTCAAAGTTTCTATTGCTGGTACTGACCGCCAATTGACCCTTACCAACAGTGTCGCCGTTCATGCCAAGACACATAGAACATCCTGACTCTCTCCATTCTGCACCGGCTCTTCTAAAAACTTTATCCAGACCTAAAAGTTCTGCTTCTTTTTTCACGCTTTGTGAACCTGGAACAATCAAAGTTCTTGTATTTTCTGAAACTTTCCTGCCTTCCAATATAGTAGCTGCATCCTTTAGATCAGATAGTCTTGAATTAGTACAACTCCCTATAAAAACTACATCAATAGGACGATCCAGTAGAGGTTTTCCAGACTCTACTTGCATATAATTCAATGCCTGTTTAAAACTAACACTTCCTTGATGGTCAGGTATTACACCATTTATGGGCATTACCATACCTGGATTGGTTCCAAATGTAATCATGGGTTCCAGTGAATTAACATCTATATTCACCTCTTTATCAAAGACGGCATTATCATCAGATTTTAATTCAGACCATTTTTTAATGGATTTTTCCCAGTCTGTTCCTTGCGGGGAAAAGGGTCGGTCTTTCAAATATTCAAAAGTTGCATCATCGGGTGCAAACATGCCTGCTTTTGCTCCAGCCTCAATGCTCATATTACAGACAGTCATTCTCTGCTCTAAAGATAAAGAGGAGACAGTATCGCCCCTGTATTCAATAACATGGCCTGTGCCTCCATCGACTCCTATTTCTCCGATTACTTTTAAAATAATATCCTTAGCAGAAACACCATCATTTAAATTACCAGTTAAATTAACAGCAAGTGTTTTTGGTTTTCTTTGAAGCAAGCATTGTGTGGCAAGAACATGAGCGACTTCTGTCGTACCAATACCAAATGCCAAAGCACCAAAAGCTCCATGAGTGCTGGTATGACTGTCTCCACAGACCATTGTTCTTCCTGGCTGAGTTGCTCCCAACTCAGGTCCTATAACATGAACAATACCTCTTCGATCACTATTAAAATCATAAAGTTCAATACCAAAATCTTTACAATTCTGAATCATGTCTCTAATTTGTTGTGCTGGACCTTTCTCCGCGACTACATCCAGATCCTTGAGTGAACTTATGGGCACTGTCGGTGTTGAATGATCCATGGTAGCTAGTATCTTTTTTGGAGCTCGAATTTTTAAATTACTCTCTCTTAAGAGAGTAAATGCTTGAGGAGTTGTTACCTCATGAATGAGATGCAAGTCTATGTATATAATGGCAGGCGTTTCTTCTGTTTCTGGGACTACTACATGCTGTTCCCATATTTTTTCAAATAAAGTTTTACCTTTGGATGCCATGATTTACTCGACTGAATCCAACCAACCCCATTCATCTGATACAGTGTCATCAAACAACCCAAAAAATATTTTTTGTATTTGATCAGTCACAGGTCCTTTAGCACCATTAGCAATCATCAGCCTATCAACACTCTTAATGGGTGTGATTTCAGCCGCCGTTCCAGTAAAGAATAGTTCATCAGCTAGATATAGTTGTTCTCTGGGTATTTCCTTTTCAGAAACTGAATAGCCAATTGAGTCTGCAATCTTAATAACGGAATCCCTAGTTATTCCATCTAAGACTGATGAACTTAGTGGCGGGGTATAGATCTTATCGTCTTTAACTAAAAAGACATTCTCCCCAGCTCCTTCACTAACCATTCCATTTGAATCCAAACATATGCCTTCATCATAACCATTCTCTTTGGCTTCAAATGCCACCAACGTTCCTGATAGATAATTACCGGAAGCTTTAGCCATAACAGGGATAGTATTGGGTGCAATCTTACTCCATGAAGAAATGCAGACATCAACACCAGTCTCTGCGCTTTCTTTTCCAAGATAAGGTCCCCATTCCCAAGCTGCTATTACTGTTTCAACTTCCTCATCAAGCGATGCATGTAGACCAAGATCACCATAACCTCTAAATGCTATAGGTCTTATATACGCTCCATTATTAAGATCATTTGAAGTAACTATTAAGCGGCAAGCATTCATGATTTCATCTAAATCATAAGGAACTTTCATTCGATATATCTTTGCTGAGTTTAAGAGCCTTTTACAATGCTCTTTTAATCTGAATATTTTTGTACCGTCTGGAGTTTTATATGCTCGAATTCCCTCAAAGACTGCAGACCCATAATGCAAGGCATAGCTGAGAACATGCACCTTAGCATCTTCCCAAGGTACGAGTTCTCCATTGAACCAGATATTTTTTGTTGGTTTTAATGACATTAAATGTTACCTAATTATTTCTATTTTTATTTCGATCAATTCGATTAATAACTTCCAGATAAGCTAATGCTCCAGATTCAATTATATCAGTGCTAATTCCATGTCCACGATAATCTTGTCCCTCATAATTCACAGTCACAGTAACTTCGCCTTGAGCGTCATCCCCCATACTGACACTGTGGATTTCAAAATTAATTAGCTTTGGATTATATCCTGTAATATTTTCAATAGCTTTAAAAACTGATTCAATGGGTCCGTTTTTTGATGAAATACTTTCTTTAGTATCTTCGATAGTCCCATTCTTATTTTTCAATTTAACTGAAGCTTGAGCTCCCCAAGATGATCCAGAAGATGTTTCTAGGTCCACTAACTCCCAACTACTCATATTTGCTGTTTTTGTATTCAAAACAATGGCTTCAATATCACTATCAAATATATCTTTTTTTCTATCAGCCAGTTTTTTAAATTCTTTAAACGCAGGATTTACCTTATCTTCATCTAGTTCAAAACCTAGTTCTTTGACACGATCTAAAAATGCATGTCTTCCACTATGCTTACCCAAAACTAAATTTGATCTTGCTATACCAACATCTTGAGGCTTCATGATTTCATATGTTGAAGAATGTCTTAACATCCCATGTTGATGAATGCCAGCCTCATGTGCAAAAGCATTGTCTCCAACAATGGCTTTATTTCTTGGTACATGCATCCCCGTTATGGATGATACAAGTCTGCTAGTAGGGTATAACTTAGTGGTATCGATGGATGTTTGAAAATCAAAATACTCTTTTCTGGTTTTAATTGCCATTGTAATTTCTTCCAACGAAGTATTACCAGCTCTCTCACCGATTCCATTNATAGTGCATTCAACNTGTCTNGCACCTGATTCTAAAGCAGCCAAACTATTTGCAACAGACAACCCAAGATCATCATGACAATGAGCGCTAAATATTACTTTGTCACTATTTTTACAGTTACTGATTAAATNTTGAAAAAGTTCCCCAAACTCATAAGGAATTGTATAACCCACAGTATCGGGNATATTTATCGTTGTTGCTCCAGCCTCTATTGCTGCATTAACTACTTCACTCAAAAAATCATGATCAGTTCTTGATGCATCTTCAGGAGAAAACTCGACATCATCGCAAAAAGACTTTGCCATCCTTACAGCCTCAAAAGCAGACTTTAGAACTTCTTCTTTGGCCATCCTAAGTTTATGTTTTAAATGAATTTCACTGGTGGCAACAAAAACATGGATACGTTTATTGCTACTTGGCTCTAATGCAAGTGATGCTTGTTCAATATCTTTTTCATTGCATCGAGCCAATGTACAGATAGTGGGTCCATCAATTTCTGAAGCTATAGTTTTTACTGATTCAAAGTCACCAGGAGAAGCAGCAGCAAAGCCTGCTTCTATAACATTAACATTTAGTTCTTTTAGAGCATGTGCAATCTTCAATTTTTCACCCAAAGTCATGCTGCACCCAGGAGCTTGTTCGCCATCCCTGAGCGTAGTGTCAAATATTATTATGTTATTGTCTTGATTCATTCTTACCTTCCCTTAAAAATATAACTTATGTGCGTATCAGCATTTAATTTTTAGTCTTATCAACTATTTTATTCTTGGCAATCCAAGGCATCATTGCTCTTAATTCCAAACCAACCTTTTCAATTGAATGCTTGGATGTCTTTTCTCTGTAATCCTTCATCATTGGGCCTCCCTTGCCGTCATCACTCTTTCGACAATCAGACATAAATTGTTCAGCAAATTCTCGATTCTGTATTCTTTTTAAGATTGAACGCATTTCATCTTTTACTGATTCATTAATGACCTTTGGTCCACTGACATAATCACCAAATTCAGCAGTATTGGATATGCTATATCTCATATTCTGCAGTCCACCCTCATAAATTAAATCAACGATTAGTTTTACTTCATGCAAGCATTCAAAATAAGCCATTTCAGGTGGATAGCCATCTTCAACCAAGACTTCATAACCATTTTGTATCAATGAAGTTAGTCCGCCACATAAGACAGCTTGCTCGCCAAATAGATCTGTTTCGGTTTCATCTTTAAAATTTGTTTCTATAACACCAGCGCGACCAGACCCTATAGCAGAAGCATAAGAGAGACCTATTTTTTTTGCATTTCCTGATACATCTTTATCAACAGCAAGCAAGCAGGGTACACCAGCACCCATCTCATATTGAGATCTTACCGTATGTCCTGGTCCCTTTGGTGCAATCATAATTACATCTAAATCGTCTCTCGGCACAATCATTTCAAAATGAATATTAAAACCATGAGCAAAAGCTAAAACAGCGCCTTCTTTAAGATTATTCTCAATCTCACTTTTGTAAGTATCGGATTGCAGTTCGTCAGGCATAAGAATCATAACCATATCGGCATCTTTAACAGCGTCTGATACTTCAGAAACACTCAATCCTGCCGCTTCCGCTTTTGACCAAGACGATGAGTCTTTCCTCAAAGCAACGGTAACATTTCCACCCGAATCCTTTAAATTATTGGCGTGAGCATGGCCTTGAGATCCATAACCAACAATCACAACCTTCATACTTTTGATCAATTCTATGTCTGCATCCTTATCATAATATATTTGCATCCCTATCTCCTTTTTAACAATCTTGTAAAAAAAAACCCCGCTGGTTAACGGGGCTTAAATTATTTATTAACTTTGCAATATTAATAATTCGCCCCATAACTAGGTAAAACTAGCAGTAGTAACCCAAGCAAAATAATACTTTGTGAGTTTAAATCAATTAATATTTTTTCATAATTAAGTTTCATTCTGCAATTATTCATCTTAAGCCTTTGCCTTGTCAACTACTATTCAATAAATAAAGGTTATATATATATGCAAAAAACTAAGATAGTTTGTTTATTTATGCTAATTGATAAAAAAAATATTTAATGAATAATTCAAAATTTATTGTTGGACTATATATTGGTTATGATATTATCAACTACTTTGGTGAGGATAGAAGTCCTCCAATTAATTACTTAAAAATCATTCGAGGGAACTATATGAAACATTTTCATAGACTAACGACAAATATAGTAATCATTAGCTTTATGCTAATTGCTATACCTATGATTCTTCCAGCTCAAACATTAAGCCAGGTTCTAAATGGTCAGACAGAGAGAACCTTGTTGGCTCAAGATTCACAACTAAGAGTTGACACCGTTGTAGAACAGACAAGAAAAATGGAAGACAAATATAGAGCCACGCTTAAAGAGATTGATGGCTTACAAATCTACAATAAACTTTTAGAATTGCAGATTGAAAATCAAGCAAGAGTAAAAGTAGACCTTGAAAAGTCAATTGTTGTTGCTTCACAAATCAATAGACAAATTGTACCAACAATGACAAAGATGATTGAGTCATTGGATCAATTTGTATCACTAGATATTCCCTTTCTTTTGGATGAGAGAACTGAAAGAGTAGACAGCCTAAAAGAAATTATGGAAAGACAAGATGTGACTGTTGCTGAAAAATTTAGAAAAGTCTCTGAAGCTTATCAAATAGAAAATGACTATGGTAAAACTATTGAAACCTATAAAGATACATTAGATGTTGACGGAAAAACTCTACAATTAGATTTTCTTAAAGTAGGAAGAATCTCTTTCATGTATCAATCCATTGATGGCAAAACATCGGGTGTTTGGAATCAGAGAACTAAGCAATGGGAAGATGCAGACTCTCATCGTAATGAAATAAAAATGGGCCTTAAAATTGCTAAGAAACAGATTGCACCTGATTTAGTTATCCTGCCTGTAGACACAGCGGAGACAATATAATGAAAAACTTTAAAATAATTATAGGATTACTTGCTCTAATATCTTTTCCTGTTTTTTCTCAACAAGCTGCAACAACAGTTGATCAATTGCTTGAACGTGNTCAACAAGGCAAAATTAATGACAATGCCGAAAATAAAAAAAGAGAAAACGAGTTTAGACAAAAAAGAAATCAACAAGAAGAATTGTTGGCTGACTCTGAATCCACAAAAATAAATGAAGAAAATAGAAGCACTAGGCTGGAAGCTATTTTTGAAGAAAATGAAGCAGAACTTAATATACTTCAAGAAACTCTAAACGAACGTCTAGGNGCATTAAAAGAACTCTTTGGTGTAATGCAGCAAGTTGCTGGTGATGCTAGAACACGTTTTGAGAATTCTCTCACTAATATTCAATACCCAGATAGAGTCCCATTTCTCGAAGGGCTAGCTAAGAAAATTGGTAGTAATTCAAAATTACCCTCGATAGATGAGATTGAAAGACTGTGGTTTGAACTTCAAAAAGAAATGACTGAATCAGGAAAAGTGGTTAAGTTCTCCACTGATGTTATAGATACAAATGGAACTAAAAACATAATTGAGGTTGTCAGAGTTGGTGCTTTTAATATAGTAGCCGATGGCAAATACCTTAACTATTCAGTGGAAACTGGTAACGTGACAGAAATTCCGAGACAACCAGAAGGAAGACGATTCACTAAAAGTACTTCAGATATATTTGTTGAATCAGATGAAAAAGTTGCTTTTGGNCTTGATCCTACATTGGGTGGTGTCTTAGGTTCTCTAGTTGATAGACCAAACTTAAGAGAAAGAGTTGACCAAGGTGGTATTGTNGGTTACTTGGTTCTGCTTCTAGGTTTTTTTGGTGTCAGTATTGCAATACAAAGNCTAGTGGTTCTTACTGCAGCNGATAAAAAAGTTACTGCTCAACTGGAAAGTGATGTAATCACTGATGATAATCCTCTTGGAAGGGTATTGGGTGTTTATGAAGAAAATAAAAATGTAGACACTGATACACTTGAACTCAAAATGGCTGAGGCAGTATTTAAAGAAACTCCTGATCTCAACAAAGGCCTAATGATTATTAAAGTTATATCAGTTGTTGCTCCATTAATGGGACTACTGGGAACCGTAACAGGAATGATTAAAACCTTCCAAGCCATAACATTATATGGAACAGGTGATCCAAAACTAATGGCTGGTGGTATTTCTCAGGCATTGGTTACCACAGTATTAGGTTTAGTCGTTGCAATACCAACAACTTTGCTGCATACAATTGTTAGTGGAAGAAGCAGAAGGGTTACCCAAATCATCCAAGAACAAGGTGCAGGTATAATTGCTCGTCATTCTGAAAAACATTCAAGCTAAGACATAAATAATTAGTAGAGAACATTTTATGACTGAAACATTTATAGCAGTGAGAGATTTCCTAGAAATGGGTGGACAGGTGCTTAATGTTATTGCTGTAGTGATATTCCTTATGTGGATGTTAATTCTTGAGAGAATTGCATATTTTCAATCGGAACTTAAAACATTAAAAGCTGCCATTCAGTCTACTTGGAATGCAAGAATGGATAAAAAATCTTGGGCTTCAGAAGCCTTAAGAGAAAAGCTAATTTCCGAATTTAATATGTCAGCAAACCAGTACCTACCAATCATTAAAACCTTAGTAGCTCTTTGTCCATTACTTGGGTTAATGGGAACAGTTACAGGCATGATTGAGGTGTTTGATGTAATGGCAGTATCGGGTTCCGGTAATGCTCGTTCAATGGCCTCTGGGGTATCAAAAGCAACAATACCAACGATGGCGGGAATGGTTGGTGCACTCTCTGGTGTATTTCTTGCAACATTACTTACACAAAAGGTAACCACTGAGGTTGATAGTTTAGAAGAAGAACTTAGTCAAGACGATTAAGACAGATAAAGGATAACTTATTATGAGAAAAAATTTATTTCAGGCAGCTCCAGAAGAAGAAGCCGAAATTAACTTAACACCAATGCTTGATGTAGTCTTCATCATGCTTATATTCTTTATTGTGACAGCCTCGTTTGTAAAAGAATCAGGTCTTGATGTTAATAGACCCGATGCCCCCACAGCTGTNAAAAAAGAGAACGCAAACATTCTAGTAGCAATTGGCTCTAATAATGAAATCTGGATTAACCGAAGAAGAATTGATCCCAGGGCTGTAAGAGCTAATATTGAAAGAATGCATGCAGAAAATCCTGAGGGTTCAGTGATCATTCAAGCTGATAAAAAAGCATTCACAGAAACATTGGTAACAGTTATGGACGCAGCGAGACAAGCAGGAGTTTTTAATGTTTCAATTGCTGCAGAAGAAGATTAAATAAAAGTAAACATGTCTGAAGCAATAGAGCAAACAAATAATAATATCGATCTAGGTAATCCAATAATAAGGATTGTATTAGCTGGCTTTATTTCTATTTTTACTACGTTTTCTATCCTTTGGCTAATGCAAATTCTAATTGCTACTGGTGAAGATTCTATTACTAAAAAAAATGATCTTCGCTTTGTTGATTTTGTCAGAGTTAAAAAAGATGAATCATTGGATACAAAAACTGCAAAACCAAAAAAACCACCAGAGCCAGAAGAGCCACCCCCTGATACACCACAACAACTCGATGATATAGATACATCAGCTGAGACTGTTAATATTGGTGCCGTAGATACAGGTGTCGGTGTTGGTGCTGGGATAGGGGGCTTTAATGCAGGAGAAGGTGAATACCTACCAATTGTTAAAGTAGCACCAATTTATCCCAACAGAGCGCTCTCAAGAGGTATAGAGGGTTGGTGTATCATTGAATACACAGTGACAAGAAATGGAACCACAAGTGGTGCAAAAGTAGTTGAGTGCACAAGCAGCTTATTTGCAAATGCCTCAGTTAAAGCAACGGCTAAATTTAAATACAAACCTCGAGTCATCAATGGAACGCCAATCGATGTTCCTGGGGTTCAACATAAAATTACATTTGAGTTAGAAAGATAGTATGAAAATTAAAATAGTATTATTCATTGTTATTTCTCTTTTAATTAATTTTTTAGAGTTTAATAACGAACATAAAAGCTTGAGCTTCTCATCGGTCTATGCCCAAGAAGAAAACGCTAAAAGAAAAACTAAGAAAACAGGTTCAATGAGTGAAAAAGTTGCTAAGAAACTAGGCGTAGCTCAAGATCTTATAGAAAATGAAAAACTTGATGAAGGATTAAGTGAACTTCAAAGTATATTGGCGTTTAAAAAACTATCGCCTTATGAAAGAGGACAAGTTAACTACTTCTTAGCATACCTGCAATACCTAAAAGAAGACTATAAAGGAGCTATCATTTATTACCAAAAAGTAGTTGATGATGAGAATGTACCCGATGGATTGGTCTCGGCTTCAAGGTTTACTATTGCTCAACTCTATTTTCAGCTAGAAGATTGGACAAACGCTATCAAAGCAGTGGACTCCATTTTAGCTAATGATTCTGCACCCAGACCAGATTTATATATTTTAAAAGGTTCAGCTCTATACCAACAAAAAAAATACAGAGAAATGATACCAATAGTTGAACAAGCAATAACGCTATCGGAAGAAAGAAATGCTTTTAGATTGGAACAACTGCAAAAAAATGTAACAACAGCTGCATCTGAAAACAGAATTAAATANGATAAAAATAATTTCGATTACATTGTCCTAGCCAATCAAGTGAAAAATAAACTGAAAATGGATTTAGCTTCAACAAGAAAAAGTTCAGATGATTATCCCGTTATAGAAGAAGCCATTAGAGGTTTAGAAACTGATGTAAAAAATCTAGCCATCGGCCCTACAAAAGAACAATGGTGGTTGCTTTTAAGGGCAGCTTACTTTGAATTAGAAGAAATGGATAAAGTTAAAGAAGTTCTTGAACGACTAGTAGTTGAATGGTCTAAAAAAGAATATTGGACTCAGCTTTCCGCTTTTTATGGNCAAGACAGGCAAGAAGAAAGCCAAATGGCTGCTTATCAAACGGCATATCANGAAGGATTNTTAGAAAAGAGTAGTGAATTTGTNCAAATGGCTCAATTGTATCTATCTGTTGAAGTGCCATATGAAGCAGCAAAACTTCTTCAAAAAGCAATGGATGAAGACTTATTGGATAAAGAAGTTAAAAATTGGAAGTTACTATCACAGTCTTGGTTTTTAGCTCAGTATGACGATAATGCAATTATTGCTTTGAGAGAAGCAGCAAAATTATCAGACGATGGAGAATTAGACATAAGACTTGCTAGATCATTATCCAACATAGCTGATTTTAAGGGCTGTGTGGATTCTGCTAAAGTTGCGATCAACAAAGGAGATCTTAAACGATTGGATGATTCATATATCACATTAGGCATGTGTCAATTTGAAGTAGCTATGTATGAGGACTCTAAANCATCATTTGCATCAGCTAAGATTGATGCCGATGCTAGAAATGAAATTGCTCTAAATGAATGTGCTGCTTCCGAAGGAATGGATAGAGAAACACTAACTGTGACATTGGAAACGCAGAAAGCATTCAAGGATATGGGTAAAGAAATTGAAGGAAAAGTTATTTCGTGCCCAACACCAGCAACTGTAAGAACAGTTCAAAACTGGCAAAAGTTTTTAGACAAAGAAGTTGAAAGAGTTACCTTACTGCAAAACCAAATGAAAAACATAGAAGAACAGTTAAGAAGTGGAGAATCACAAGCCCTTAGCTTCTAATGACTATCGATTAAGCATCGTTTCCTTTAATTGCAAAATAAGTACCCAAGAGCAATAGAAACAGCTGTTCACTAGCGAATAAAATAGATCCTCTTTCTCCAAAGAAAATACCCCAATCAGAATGAGCTATTAACAAAGCACCGATCATTATAATCATTACTGCTCCACCTGATAATCTCGTGATTAAAACTCCTGCTAGATAAGCTCTAGATCCAATTAAACCCCCTGCTAGAATACCAATACCCGATACTATTTCACCCCAGGCAATTAAATGAGCAGTAATTTCAGCTAATGGAATCCCTTTTGATGATAACCAACTAATAAAACTCTGCTGGATTGGAAGTTTTCCATAGCCATGAAGAAAAAAGGAAGTGCCAAGACCTATTCGCAATAAATAGATGGAGTATTTTTTTAATGGAGACGCCAGTTCTTCAAGAAATTTATTTAATTTATTCATAAAAAATAATCATAACAAATGATGATCAGTATGGCTGTTTAAATTCTAAATCAAATCACTAAACATTTTGATAGCAGTGATGCCTAAAAATAAACCAAACAATCTTCGCAGAATATTTTGAGGTATTTTGTGAGCTATTTTCACACCAATTGGAACAAATATTAATGTTACAGGAACTATTAAAATAAAAAATAACCAGTTGATATAGCCAATAGTGTATTCAGGCAAAAGTGAAGACTGGGAAAGTCCAGTAATAATAAAACCAATAGAAGAGGGTATGGCAATAACAGTTCCAAACGCAGCGGATGTTCCTATAGCTTTTTTAATCTCTATACCTGACAAGTTCATAACAGGAACACTGAGAGTTCCACCTCCAATACCCATCATGGCTGAAACGAACCCTATAAAGAGAGGGGCAATATTGAAAATAAGTTTTGGTAACTTTCTTTCTTTTTGGTCTCTCAACATTTGAATTGAAACAAAACCAGCTATTACAGCAAAAAATAAAGTTAATGTTTCAAAAGATAAAAAACTAGCAATAATACTTCCCAATAAAGAACTAAATGCAAGAGGAATAAGCCAACGTTTAAAAACCTTATTATCAAATGCACCTCTATTTCTATGCTTTAGAGCCGATCTGATGCTCGTTGGAACAATAATGAAGAGTGAGGTAGCAACTGCCATATGCATAATAATGGCTTCGTTATAATCCAAATAAGTAAACAAATAAAAGAGGACAGGGACAACCACAATACCTCCACCTACACCAATTAACCCAGCTAATATTCCAGCGATCGACCCTGAGAATAAGATTAGAATAATAATACTGATTATTTCAGTTTGACTTAATACTTCCATGATTAACATTCATTAATAAAAAAGGCCGGTATCGCTACCGGCCAATTATATTAACAATTATCTAAAATTATTATTTAGAAATCGTATCGATATGAGACTCTCCATAATCTTGGCATATCTTGGAATTGAGTGACAAAACCTAAGTTACCAAAATCAAGAGTGGAGTTAGCATTCCTCTCATCAGTACAGTTATTACAACTTGCTATCAATCTCCAGTCACCATCATTAGGTCGATAAGTAACTGTAAAATCAAGCTTGCTCACTGCTGGTCTGTAACCATTGGGAGTATTGTTTTGATTGTTGAAATACTCATCTGTTTTATTGATAACTGCAGTCACACCTAACTCTCCTGACTCAATAGCTTGATCGTATATTAAACCATAGCGATATGAGAAATCTGGAGTTCTTTTTAATTCTTTAGTCGCAAGTCCTTCAGCTCCTGGTCTTAAATCAGTGTAATTGCCTTCAAGTGTTGAAAGGTTAGCAAACAGGGTAAGATTGTCTGATGCTATATATACAAATTCACCTTCTATTCCATCAACCGATGCATCGGCTTTATTAGAATAAACAAAGGCTCCAGTATTTTGATCAATCGCTGTGATTTGAAGATCCGTATAATCTGCACTGAAATAAGTAAGATTCACTCTAACGGTATCGTTAGCCCACTCACTTTTCATTCCCATTTCAAAGTTGGTGACAAATTCAGGCTTAAGATCTTTAAAATCACCAGCAGCTGTTACTCTTGATGCCCAGCCACCGCCCTTAAAACTATCAGCAATACTGGCATAGAACATAAGATCCTCTGACTTCTTATAGTCCAGAACAACACGACTTGTGAATTCATCAGCTTCAAGCTTAGTTTTAGTACCAAGTGCTTCAACCGTTGCATTATCAAAAGGTTGACCTATAGCCGCTGTTGATAACCATCCACTTCGATCCATAAAATTGGCTCGTGTTCTGGCTTGCCATGGAACGCCATTTAAGTCTAAAAACTGTTCTACATTAACTTCTCGTTCATCTTTAGTGAGTCTTCCACCCGCTGTTATGCCCCATCCACCGCCGAGTTCAACTGAGATATCAGCATATATTGCTCGAGCTTCTGTGACGTTGGTTAGATCTCTCATGAATGTTCCAGCCACTGCTCCACCAAAAAGGAATAAAGCATCGCCAAAAACAACAGCATTATCATCGTCATAATATGATGCGCCTACAGCCCATTGGATTCCTGGATAATTGGCACCATCGACTTCGCCTGTAAAATTAATCTCAAGACTGGTTTGCTGATGATTACTCAGATTTGG
>JGI26060J43896_10000047_pt1 | contig 39023 bp, 44 predicted proteins | sample MarorgKNORR_S2LV_6_FD_43896 | JGI IMG/M metagenome (IMG submission 43896) | reverse complement strand
ACAGTTTTTGTAGCAGCAACATTATTATTTTTCTTTGGTTTAGAGCATTTTCTTAAAATTGATGTTGGTGCTCTCATGGAAAGAGGTGGAGTTTGGCAAGTACCTACTGCGAGTTTATTGGGCGCACTCCCTGGTTGCGGTGGTGCAGTAGTTGCAATCACTGCATTTGCTCGAGGTAATATCACATTAGGAGCAATGGTTGCAGCATTGATTAGCACTATGGGAGATGCAGCTTTCCTTCTATTAGCTAAAGCGCCTGCCACTTATGTCAAGGTAATACTAATTTCTTTCTTTGCAGCTGTAGTTTGTGGATGGTTAGTGGATAGATTCCATCGGGGGGAACTTTACAATACTGAGGTGCAGAGTCTCGAATTGAAAGAAATTGGTAAGCTTCGGATTAGAGATAAAATCTACATGGTAATTGCGATTCCAGGTCTAGTAATCGGTACAATGCAACTCATGCAAGTAGATATCTATGCCTTAGGTGATCCAGTGCTATTGATTGGTCTAACTGGGGCGATTCTTTCAGTTATTATTTGGGCCTCATCACCGGTTAATGCGGTAACAGTTGGTAGTGATCATCCATTTACACGTTCAACTGAAGAATCCTCTTTTGTCACTGCATGGGTTATTTCTGCTTATTTAGCCTATGAATATGCTAATTCATTTTTGGGTCTTGATTTAGCTGTATTGTCAGAGTCAGCATTGATATTTATTCCATTATTAGCTATATTAATTGGATTTATTCCTGGTTGCGGGCCTCAAATATTAGTTACAACCTTGTATCTTAATGGAATAATTCCCTTTGCTGCATTAATTGGAAATGCTATATCAAATGATGGTGATGCTTTGTTCCCTGCTATCGCTTTAACGCCAAAAATGGCTATAATTGCTACATTATACAGTGCAATTCCCGCATTAATTATTTCTTATTATTTCTTATTTACAATGTAGGTTAGTTAAAATATCCTTGTTGCCAACCTAATAAATAAGCGAATGGAATAATTATTGAACCATAATACAAAATTGGTTTAACCCAGTTAATCCACCAGTTCTTTTTATCTAATTGGTCAAATATAGCACCAAATATTGCTGCAAATATTTCAGAGAATATATCACTATTTGTTCCACCCATAGTAATTCTATATCTTGGTCGAGGTGCGACTGTTTAAGTTAGTATTAGTAATATCGATGTTACATTGGTGTTCTAATACCCATTGCTCGTACAACACACCAACCGGTTCTTGCTTCCCACATAGCAAACATGCCTCCAGCAATACTTCCTATTACTGGAATCCAATAAACCTCTGAGGAAAGCATGTTTTGAGTTATTAGCAAAGCCATAACTAACCCAACAGATACAGCAATAACTCCTGTAATTAAACGAACTACTTGTCCTTTGGCATCTATATTGCAAACTCTACTCATATTACGTCTGAATATAGTTTAGCATATTAATGACTGTTTACGAATTCTTGTATTGAAATGAATATTAATCATTTCATTTTTGTTATTTTAGTACTCAATTGCCAATTTTTATTATTTATTCACCATTTCTTTATTGAAGGATTGGTTTTGGGACGGCTATGGTTGCAGGACTTGAGTCCACATTCGTAGCAGTCTTGGTACTGATTTCGCCATTATTCCTTGCTATCCCTCTATCCTTTGCGTGGAAATGGTGGACAGGAATGGAGCCAGAGCATGAACATTATAGAGAAAAAGTCAGAGTAGTTTTAGATTCAGGAATACCATTAAGTCGCTATCGTTCTGAATTAGATGCCGAAGCAAGAAGAGTATATCTTGATCCAGATAGACAAGCACGTATTGAATCTGATTTATTGAATCCCCTAGGGATCACGCATTTCATTTTATTTCCAGCACTAATAGCTTGGCCTATACTGTTTCCGTTCTCAGTCATAATTGGTCTTTTTGCATGGTTCCCATTGAAGATCTTTGAATGGATATTAATAGAAAAAAAACTATTATTGAAAATTACTAGTACTGTTAAAAAAATTAATCGATGGGAGATTATTGGAATACCGAGATTAGATATTGGAATAAAAACTTCAGATAGAATTTTAACATCAATACACCGTATGCCAATAACTGTGTTCTTAGGTCTTTTTTCTTATCTTTTAATAATGAATTTACATTGGCTAGCTGGTTTTAGTATTCAGAACACTATTCTTTTATCCTCATTATTGTATATCATATTGGTTTCATTTATTTCTGTTATTCGAGCAGCCACTGCTAGCGCACTTTCATTTGCAGATCTTCCTAGAAGGAGGGTTATTCCAATGGATACATTAGTAGAAACATGGATGGCACCATGGGTGGGGGCTGGCCTAATATTCTTTTTAGTCAGACAATTAACATTCTCGTACAAAGGGATTCGTGAAGATACATTATTTGCCGATCCAATTATATTTTCTTTGGCTATATTATTAGTTTTATACACAGCGACTATTATTGGTTTAATGATTGAAGTGACATTCTTCAGGAATAGAGGTAAATCTGTAAAGTTAAAGTTTCAATTACAAGTTGTTGAAGAGCATTCTCCGACCTTGTATCTTTTCACTCAACACTTGGGCGATCTGAAGATTTCCCCACTAATGTCTTTAGATGATTGGGTCAAAAGAGGCGAAGATTTCGAATCAAGTGACTTTAATTAGTCATATTTTTTCTGTTAGTAATGAAATATTCCCATCTAGAATAATTTCATTACTCTCCTTGACGCTTACAACTGCAAAGCCTATATTTTTAGAAGAAGATGTTACTCTGACTTTTCTACCTAAATTTGATTTGTAAACTCCAGGTTGTAATTGAACATCCGTAGTATATCTCATAATTTCCTTAGTGACTTTACCTCTACTTTCCAGTCTAGCATGAATTTCTTGGCCAGGATAGCAACCTTTTTTCAAATTTACAATGTCGTCTAACCCTAATTCAGATGGTATGGGTTTGTGTGCATACTCTTCATCAGAAAATATTCCATTTTCTATTCTGTGATTATTCCAAGAGTCTATGCTCGAACATAAAACTCCTTTTTTTTCTATTTTATCTATGAAATCTGGGATTTTATTAGTTTGTATCAATATATTAACTTGCACATCATTTATCAATTTAATTTGAAGCGTATAATAATCATTGTATTCTTTCCAAATATTATATTCTTCATTTACTGAATTTTCTCCTAATATTTTTTGAATTTGTTCTAAATTACTAGAATAAATCGAGAGGATAGACAGAGCTCCATCACCATTCATCATTTTCACTTCTTCATTCCAGTGTATGCCTGAAACGATTAGATCCCTAGTAGTTTTAGAATTATTTGAGATTCCTAATATGAGGAGTTGATTAGAGATACTACTAATTTCAATTGCATCTATTATTTTTCCGTTCGCGTCACAAATTAAGCTTTGATGATAATCTAAGTTTTTAATTTCTCTAATGTCTGAAGTAATTATTCGATTTAAATGGGTGATTGAGTCTTTCCCTTCGATAACTGTTACACTACAATCATGAATAAAATAACTAGATATTATATCTTCAGGTTGCAACTATATCCCTCAACCAAAGGATTGTCCACAACCACATGCTCTCGAAGCATTAGGATTAGTAATATTAAACCCTCCACCCATCAAAGTATCTTTGAAGTCTAACTCAATTCCATTGAGCAATATACTATCATTATCATGGATATAGACCTTCACACCTTCAAAATCTTGAATTTGAAAATTTTCTAGATCAGGCTTTTCCATTATTTTCATGTCATATAAGTATCCTGAACAGCCCCCTGATTGAGCGCTTACAACTAAACAATGAGTATCTTCTTCGCCCTTGATAGTGTTTTTCATTTGTTTCAAGGCTGAATCAGTTACTGTAATTTTAACATCAACAACTTCTGTTTGTGTTATTACTGGTAGGGAGAAACCACCTCCGCCTAATATTCCCATGAACTCTTGACTTAGTAGGGCTATATGAACAATCGTGTAGTTATACATGGCAACCTATGGTAAGATAAGATAAGCACATCTCGCAGTGTCATGGTTGGGATTAGCGAAGTACCTGCTAATTGGTATAGTTCCGAGGGAATAAAGAAAGGTGTGGACACCGTATGCCAAGAGTCCGCATTATCAATTTCAATTACTGATGGTTCAGAGTATATCTTTTCTCTGGGGATGACAATGAGAACTCCTGGCATGGATAAAGAACTAGTGATTGGTTTATTATTTTCCGAGGGAATAATAGATAATTTCAATCAAATAAGTGATTTTAGTATTATTGATGATGACGTATTAGTAACAATACCAAGTCTTATTGAAAAAGACATATCTGATTTTCAAAGAAGAATATCCTCAACTTCATCATGTGGTGTATGTGGAAAAGATTCAATTTCTAATCTTCTCCATATTCATGGTCCTGAGTTGTCTGATAACATTATAATTAAATCGTCTGTAATCAATAAATGCTTAGATGATTTAAGAAAAAGTCAGTTTTTATTCCAAAATACAGGAGGTGCTCATGCTAGTGGTTTATTCAATATTAATGGGGAATTATTATTTATTGCTGAAGACATAGGAAGGCATAATGCAATGGATAAACTTGTAGGTTCTATTTTGTGTGAATCTCCACAATTATTTGCCGACAGTTTCATACTTTTTTCTGGCAGATTGTCTTTCGAACTAGTCCACAAAGCTCGCAGAGCAGGGATTCCAGTTCTTGTCGCTATAGGTGCACCTAGTAGTCTGGCGATAGATATTGCACTCGAACATGGCTTGACATTAGTTGGGTTTGCTAAAAATAATAATATGACTGTATATTCTGGTAGGGGTAGGATCAGCCATTACTGATTACATTAAAGGTGGAATTATGGATAAGAAAATTAAAGCTCTTACTCCACTTGAATCAGAACCTCCACGATTATCTAAGCCAAAAAACTCAGCTGCAGGCATTCCTGCTTTAATTTCTACCGCTAAATATGGATTAGGAAATATGGGATTAATTGCTTCTATAAAGAAATTAACAAAAGTTAATGATTTCGACGGATTTGATTGCCCTGGTTGTGCTTGGCCCGACCCCGATAATCATCGTTCATTTGCCGAATTTTGTGAAAATGGCGCGAAAGCAGTAGCAGATGAAGGGACTAGGAGTCGAGCAGATGCTAATTTTTGGTCTAAATGGAGTGTCGCAGAATTATCTCAGAAGTCTGATCATTGGTTGAATTCACAAGGTCGAATTACTCAACCAATGATTCTGTCTCCCAATGAAGAATACTATCAACCTATATCATGGAATGATTCATTTGACCTGATAGCTGATAATTTGATATCATTAGATAATCCTAATGAAGCAATATTCTACACCTCTGGAAGGACCAGTAATGAAGCAGCCTTTCTTTGGCAACTATTAGCACGGCGATTTGGTACAAATAATTTACCTGATTGCTCAAACATGTGTCATGAATCATCAGGTGTTGCCCTCGGTGAGTCCATAGGTATTGGTAAGGGTACTGTGACACTAGATGATTTCAATTCTGCAGAATTAATCATTGTTGTAGGACAAAATCCTGGAACTAATCATCCTAGGATGCTGACAGCATTGAGAGATGCACGTAAAAATGGTGCGTCTGTCATAAGTATCAATCCATTAATCGAAACGGGCATGAAGAGATTTAAGCATCCTCAAAATCCTATAGAAATGTTTGGTTTAGGCTCTTCTATAGCTGATAAACATTTGAAAATAAAAATCAATTCAGATCAAGCATTGTTTAGAGCATTTTCCAAATATATAATAGAATCAGATAGTATTGATAAGGAATTTATCAATGAATATACTAATGGTTTTGATGAATATAAAGAATTAGTATTAAATTCAGATATAGGAAATCTTTCTGAAGTCACTGGTCTCAGTTCAGAGGAGATTATCGAAGTCTCTCAGAAAATTTCTAATTCCAAATCCACTATTGTTTGCTGGGCAATGGGGATAACTCAACATAAAAATTCAGTTGCAACTATCCAAGAGATTGTTAATTTTCTACTTCTAGGTGGTAATATTGGTAGGCCAGGTGCAGGAGTTTGTCCTGTAAGAGGTCATTCAAATGTACAAGGTGATAGAACCGTTGGTATTAATCACAAACCATCTCCCTCATTCATACAAAATCTTGACAAAGCAACAGGTATTATATCTCCAGAAGAACATGGTTATGATTCTGTTGAAGCAGTTAAGGCTATGGAATCAGGTGCAGCGAAAGTATTCTTAGCGATGGGAGGTAACTTTGTTTCTGCTATGTCTGATACCAATAGAACTTCAAATGCTATCAGTAAATGTGATCTGACGGTTCATATTTCTACAAAACCTAATCGTTCTCATTTAATTACAGGTAAAACGGGCTTGATTTTGCCTTGCTTAGGGCGAACAGAAATAGATAATTCACTCGTTGGGAGGCAATTTGTCACTGTGGAAAATTCGATGGGTGTAGTTCACTCATCTAAGGGTCAGTCCAAACCTGCGAGTTTACATTTAATATCTGAACCATCAATTGTATCTGGAATTGGTGGTGCTCTAGAAACAAGATTGGAGAGGAGTGGAATTGCTTGGCAGAACCTTTCAGAAGATTATGATCTAATACGTGATTTAATCGAAAAAACAATACCTGAATTCGAAAACTATAACGAAAGAGTCAGGTCTAAATCTGGATTTTATTTACCAAATCCTCCTCGAGATAGTCGTACTTTCAAAACAAAAAATGCTCTTGCTAATTTCTTTACTCACGATATTTCATGCGTAACTAATGACGAACAATTCATGATGATGACAATTCGTTCTCACGATCAGTATAATACGACAATTTATGGTTTAGATGATAGGTACCGAGGGATCAAAAATGGACGTAGGGTTGTTCTGATGAATAGTGAAGATATTTTAGAGAATGATCTCAATGAAGGTGATTTAGTAGATCTTAGTTCTAATAGAGAAACAGGACCTGTGATGTCTCCAAGCTGGTATGTTGTTTCCTACGACATACCTAAGGGTAATGTGGCAACCTATTTCCCTGAGTCAAATGTTCTTATACCTCTTGAAAGTGTTGCTGATCGAAGTAATACTCCTACCAGTAAATCGGTACCAATTGGAATTAGTAAATCGATTAATTAAATTTATTTTGTTCCTTTATTATCAGTTTACACCTATTGATTTGAGTTTTACATAATTTCAAATCTTCTTTATCCAAACCTCTATTTTTAGCTTGTTCAAAGCATTTTACTGCATCAGCATATAGTTCTATAGCGGCATACGATGAACCCATGTTGTATAGTGTTCGTCCTGTTACTGAATTTGGATCTAAAACTACTGCAGCATGATACTCTTGTATACTTTCAGGGAATTCTTCCAGCAGGTAGAGTGCGTGCCCTTTACCATTATGAGTTCTAACTCTGAGTTCAATTTCCTCTCTCGGTGCATCAGAGAGTGCTTTATTGAAACAATTTAGTGCTTCAGCAGCATTATTTTCAGCCAGTAAAACAATCCCTTTATTGAACCATTCAATCGATACATTGACATTAACTTTTTCTTTTTCATTATCTATAATTATTTTTTCTTTAACTTCTTTAGCAGCTTCAACTAAGTTTTCTAGTTCTTCTTGCTCATCTACTTTGATATTATTTTCTTTTATTTCAATCAATTCTTGCATTCTCTGCATACATTGATCAGCTCTTTCGACATACCCGGCCTGTGAAAGAGCATCTGCTAATCCCCTCCATGCATCAATATCTGAGTTATCTTTTTTCAGTAATTCTTTCCATTCATTGACTGCAGCTGCATGATCTCCTTTCCCACTCATTTTCATGGCTCGAGATTTCCTTGCCGTTTTACTATTAACAAAATCATTTAAATTTCCATCATCTTGTTCCTCGCCATTATCTTCTTCAATCGGTGAACCCTGTTCATTATTTTCTGAATGTGGATATGTTTTTTCATTTTCTTGTTCGGATGATACATTTTCTTCAATATTATCGATATAGATATGTGAATTGTCAAATAATTGTATTTCTTTATCCTTACTTAATTTTGAAATTCTTACTAACTCCTGATTTTCCCCTATGATCCCAATAGCTATTTGAGCGAAATTAGATGCTCTCTCAGGATCAAGTTGTTGTAATAATATTGCTAAATTAGCATTAATTGGTGCATAATCAGGATTAATTCTATGTGCCTGCTCAAAAGATTTTATTGATTCTTCTAAATTCCCCAATTTTGCATTAATTACTCCTAAGCCGTACCATGCTGCTGTACAATTATGATCTATTTCTGTAGCCTTTAAGTACAAACTAACTGATTTTAGGTGCTTTCCATTGTTTGCAGATACTTCAGCATCATGGAGTAACGCCCTCAACCCAAAATCAGACATATAACTCGCATGTACTTCTTTGAGTTAAGCATTGGCAGTATATGTCTCTGTTTAGGCCATGGATTGAAGTCACATACATATTCCGGCATATATGGCACGGCAACTTAGAGTGATGGGGATTTGTGGAACTTATGGTTTAGATTCCGCTAATGGAAGAATGTTAGAGATAGTTTCTAAACTCCTTAAAGAGAAGGGAATTGAATGGATAGTTTGGGATAATGCCGCTAACCCATTGCCTTTTGTTGGAGAAGATGGATGTTGGAGTCATCCTAATGTTAAAATGTATAAAGAAATGGCAGAATCTGCTGATGCTTTTGTTCTTTCCAGTCCTGAATATCATGGTACAATGAGTGGAGTTATGAAAAACTCCTTGGATTGGCTATCTTTCGATCAAACAACAGGTAAAATATTTGGATTTATTAGTACATTAGGCGGTCAGGCTAACACTACAACTCTGAATCACATGAGGCTCGTAGCTAGGTGGATTCACGGAATTTCTATACCAGAACAGTTAGTAGTTGCAAAAATCAAAAGTGCTTTTGATGACGAGGGGAAAATCATTGATGAAGATCTGAATACCCGGGTAGAAAAATTTGTCAATAGCCTTATTCTTCACACCAGTAAGTTAAGACTCTCAGAGTGATTATTTTGGAAATATTACCTCCGGGTTCTGAATTGTTACTATTCCTTATTTCAGCCTCTGGTGTAGCTACATGGTGGTCAAAAAATATTATTAAATCCAAACCTCACACGTTATTCTTTGCTTTATTNGGTTCAGCATCTGTAATATCNCTATTATATTGGGTGAATTTATGATAAAAGGTAATAGTTATCCAATTCGTTTACCAGTTGAATGGTATACAAAGAACCCTGTAGGGAAGCATCCTGACATCCCTGGTGTCACTGGGAAAAAGGTAGTAATCATAATAGATAAAAAATTTAGTTTAATTGAAAAAGTATTAGTTAAATTATTTCGAGCTCCAAAAATATTAGAAAGACCGCTGGATGATATGAATTCATTATTCTGGGAACTAATTGACGGCTCAAGGACATTTGATGAGATTTGTAACATTATGGACAATACTTTTCATGAAAGAATAGCCCCTGTATCTGAACGGCTAGAAGTATCGCTAACTAATTTTATTAACTTAAATTTAGCAGTCATTGTAGAAACTAATGATTATTCGTCTTGAGGTTCTTGCCATTCGGGGGTGCTGACTCTTGCTTCCTCGTCTCTTTTTTCTTTATATAATGCAGAAACATATGCAATCATTGGTAATACTAGTAGAAGTGTGAAACAACCAACAAGTGTAGCTAAACTGTAAATCGATTCTTGAATAGGATCCAGTTTGAATTCATTTACAGAGATTAATTCATGTGTTGTGATAGTACTAGTTATTTCTATACCTTGTGAAGAGGTTATATTCCCATCAGAATCAGTAATAGTTAATTTCCAAGTTATTGTATTANCTTCATCATCGACAATTTTCTTAGCAGTCTGATTAGCCTCATCTAAATCATCCGCCTGAATGGATCCAAGCCCTCCAATTGGCAGATCTAACGATACAAGACCTATCATGTCATTTTGTTCATCTAAATTAATTTCATGAAAGGCCCCCATTCTACATGTTTCTATTAAACCAACGTAATCTGGTGCGAATTCTTTACAATTGAAATCTTTATCCTCTTGACCTAATGAGGGTGTATGNTACCAGTTAACTCCAGATGCATCTAGTTTGAGCAAACTTCCTTGTGGTGCACCATCTACTGTAGTGTTAATCCAGGTAATTGCTGAATTTGTCACAACGTACCACTCAGACATATTTTCTTCTAATTGAATATACTCTAAGCTCTCTTCTGAATTAGAGGTTTCAAACAGATAATATTCTGAATCTACAGTATTCGAATGAACCGCATATCCGAGTATTAATATTAGTACTAGACCTAGCCCAATTAGTGTCCGTAACATATTGGGATTACGCGACATTGACTTCTCCATATTGTAGGGCGGTTAGGGGGATGTTTTTGAATACTTGTTGAACAGTGTTACAGTATGACTTCTCTGTATCCAGCGGTCACTCTTGTCATCACGGTTAAATACAGACTCTAGGACGGGCGGTCCGCACAAAGGTGAGAGTATGACCACGTATTACGATGTACCTGCTGATTTACTNATTGGTAGTCTTTCTTCTGAGCTTCAAGAATTAGAGCATATTTCGCCTCCAGAGTGGGCAGAATACGTAAAAACAGGGATTCACCGTGAACGTCCACCAACACAAGATGACTGGTGGTTCATTCGTTCAGCAGCAGTATTACGCAAGGTAGGGATGAAAGGTCCTATCGGCGCAAACCATATGGCGCAATTATTTGGTGGTCCAAAAGATAGAGGAGTTAAACCAACACGTGCAGCAGCAGGATCAAGAAATGTAGCAAGGACTGTTTTACAGCAGTTAACTGAGGCTGGATTAATTACAAGTAAGTGGAACCCCGCTAACTCTGTAAACTTCGGTAAGGTATTGACACCTGAGGGTCACGCACTTTTGGATAAGGTTGCACACTCAGTTAGAGGTGCAGCAGAAGAGAAATATCCTGGACTTTCAAAATATTAAGGTGATTAAATGGCTCGTGTTAAACCCCTAGCAAAAAAACTCAGACTTAACAAAGTCACTAAGCAGAATCGTCGTGTTCCTGTTTGGGTTATGCTCCGAACTAATAGGAGTGTCACAAGTCATCCAAAAAGACATATGTGGCGCAGATCTAAATTACAAAGGTGAGTAAATATGGCTGAAGTAAGAGAGATGACAATACCACTACGTGCTGCTTGGTCTGTTCCAAGGACAAGAAGAGCTAATCGTGCAATGGCTGAAATCAAAAAACATGTTTCTCAACACATGAAGAAGACTGATGAAGAAGAAATTTGGATTGATGAAGCTATTAATCACGTCATCTGGGCTAGAGGAATGCAAAAACCTCCTAGGAAGATACGTGTACAAGTTACTCGAGAAGAAGGATTTCCATTGGAAGTCAAATTATTGGAGGATTAAACATGGGTAATATCAGACCATCATTTATCAAAATTAGAGCTTTAAGATTAGTTGAACTATATCCAGATATGTTTAATGCTGATTTTGAAAACAACAAACACTATGTTACTGAATACACAGATGTATCAAATAAGCGTATGAGAAATTGGATCGCTGGATATATCACTAGGTATAGACAACGTAGAGTTGATTAGAGAAGTATTATTCTAATCCTTGATGTCGGACATTTGATTCAGATGGGCGAAATGCTTGATGTTCCTCCTCCATTTTACTCAAAAAGAGTATCAATAATACTTGTAAGACCTCAATTTGATGGTAATATTGGTGCTGTTGCTCGTTCTATGAAAAATTTTGGTTTCACTGATCTTAGAGTAGTGGGAAGAGATAATGTTTGGTCAGATGAAGTTAGGAATAGAGCTAAACATGCTCAATCAGTATTAGATGATGCAAAGTTCTATGATGATATTAAGTCTGCAGTTTCTGATTCCAGTTTAGTAATCGGAACTTCTGGAAAAAGAGAACTAGGGAGTAAAATTTCTTTTCGACATTTCCTTGAGCCTGAGGATTTACCAAAACAACTGAGTAATATTGAAGGAAAAATTTCTATTGTATTCGGTCCTGAAGGTAAAGGTCTACTGAATAATGAATTAAAATTATGNGATTTACTAGTGAACATTCCTACCTGGCCTGGGTATCCAATAATGAATCTGAGTCATGCTGTTTCGATTATTTGTTACTCGTGGTATCGAAATAACATCACACCTTCTGATGACTCTCTAACAGAGAAGCTTCTTTCAGCGGAATTAAAGAATGTTTTAACCAATGAAATTACTAGATTATCTGAATTAATCCCCACTATCGATTTCAGAAGAAATGGTATTGATGAAACACTGCAAAGAATAATTCTGCGAGGTTTACCNAAAGATGANGAAATTCATCGACTATTGGGTGTAATACAAACTACNAATATCGCATTTGATTATTTTTCACAGAATCCTGAGATTTGGGAAGAAATAATTTCTGAATATAATGATAATAACTAGTTGTCTTTTCTCCAACTAGCCCATGATTTAGGAGTTTCTCTGACATGAAATGCAACTAATCTTAATTTTTGATGATATTTTGATGTTATCATGGGTTCTACCTGTTCGAAAGCCCATTTAGCCAAATTCTCAGCAGTAGGTATGAATGAAACTACAAATGTTCGATGTGTGTCTCCTAAAATTGCTAAAGCATCTAAGGCCTCATGGTCTTGGTTGTATACGATAAATGCGTGATCAACAACATCGTGAATATGTTCCTCTAATATCTTAGATATATCAGAGAAATCCATCAACATCCCTTCATCTGATACACCTTCTTCAATAACTACATCACCTTCGATTTCTACTTCCCAGCGATATCTATGTCCATGCATATGTCGACATTTGCTTTTATGATTCGGCACTCTATGCCCTGTATCTGTTTCTACAAATCTTCTAATTGTTGTAACCATTATTCTCTCTCCTCAAAATTCATTGATGCTGAATTAATGCAGTACCTCTCGCCTCCGAATTGGATCGGTCCATCGTTGAATATATGCCCTAAATGAGCGTCACATTTCGAACATTTAACTTCGATTCGGATCATTCCATGTGTCATATCTTCTATTTGATTAATCCCAGCATCGTTATGCTCTGAATGGAATGAAGGCCAACCACAACCTGAATCAAACTTCATTTCTGAAGTGAATAGCAGATGTCCACAACAAATACAGGTATATTGCCCATCTCTTTTCTCATCCCATGATTCACCAGTAAAAGGACGCTCAGTAGCACTTCTTCTAGTGACATTATATTGTAAATTAGTTAAATTATCTTTGTAATAATTATCCTTATGTTTCTCTTCAATAGTTATTGCATTTGCAAGCACAACATCCCATGAGTCAACATAGTCTATGGGATCAATTTTACCTACGTCTCTAAATGCTAGAATCCTCTCAATATCTGATCCAGTTCTCCCCGAACTTCTACCGTTAGAATCAGGATTATACGAGGTGATTGTATTAGCAAAAATAGTATTGAAATTTAAATTAAGTTTTTCACATGAATTTTCTGCGTCTCGTAATATCTCTGTTTTATCACCATTTATGTATGGGAGATGGAAACTTACTTTTTCAGAATCCCAGTTACCAATCCTAAATGATTCTTCCAGACTTTCATAGAACTCAGGGCGACAATCAGGGTATATTGCATGGTCACCACTATGAACTCCCAGAGCAATTATTACGTTCATTTCTTCCTTTGATACTATAGAAAGTGCGTATCCATATATGATCGAAGAAAATATTGCGTTTCTATTAGGGACTACAGTAGATTTCATCTGTTCTTCTTCATAGTGCCCTTCTGGTACAATAATTTCTGGATTTGTTAGAGCAGAATGAAATATTGACATTGCCGAGGATAAATCTACAATCTCATGATTAACTAAAAACCCATTATGCTTTAGATAAGATATATTCTCTTTAGCCTTTTCAACTTCAATCAAATGTTTTTGCCCATAATTAAATGATATACAATCAACTTTGTACCCCTTAGACAATAAGTGTATCAAGAGGCTTGTAGAATCCATACCTCCACTCAAAGCCATAACTGCTCTTTTCATTCTACACCCATCCACTTATGTGTTTGTAGAGATAATCTCCATTCAGGATTATTTCTTACTTTTTCGAATGTGCTGTGAAAGCTCATTCCATTCCATTCAGTACTTTGCCCTTCATCATAAAGTGGCTGGAGAAATAAATGTTCAAAACCTTCTTTTAATACGCTGTACATACCTAAATCCTGGCCTAAATATACAACCTTTAGTTCATTCCCTGTAGTTTGCTTTATTTTTAGATCCGCATATTCCTGATCTTTTGGGCTAACACATATCCAATCAATAGTATCCTCAGGGATATGAATTGTTCCATTTGTTTCTATACTTAAGTAATATCCAAGAGGTTTGAGACAAGCAGAAAGAGTAACAAGATCTTGCAAAGCAGGCTCTCCACCAGTAAAAATAATTCTATCACAATCATATTTCGATAACTCATTAACTATTTCCCCAATACTCATATCAGTCCAAACGTCGAAATCAGTGTCGCACCATGGGCACCTAAGATTACAACCTCCAAATCGAATGAAAATCGATGGTATTCCATTATGGTAACCTTCACCTTGTACACTATGAAAAATTTCTACAATAGGGTATAATTTTTCTAAATCCATATTTTGACCGAGGATTACCATATTCAGACCTCATTTATTTCTTGGATTATTGATTAATTGAAGTAATTCTACTCTTGCTTGTGAATTTTCAAAGAATACTCCTTTCATAGAACTTGTAGTCATTACTGAGTTCTGCTTTTTGACGCCTCGACATTGCATACATCCATGTTTGGCTTCAATGATGACTGCACAACCTAAAGGATTCAATACTCGCTCTAAATCGTCCGCTATTGACTTAGTTATCCTTTCTTGATTCTGCAGTCTTAGTGAATGAAGTTCTACCAACCTAGCTAGTTTACTAATACCAACGATATTTTCTACGGGGATGTAAGCAACATGTGCTGAACCAGTGAAGGGTAACATATGATGTTCACATGTTGAATGAAATTCTATATCTTTGAGTAGAACAATGCCATCATATCCTTCTGCATTAAAAGTAGATTCTAAAAGAGAATCAGCATCCATATTGTACCCTTGATAAAGCTCTTCATATGATTCCACTACTCTCTTAGGTGTATCTATAAGTCCCTCTCTTAATGGTCCATCTATTTTTTCAATATATCTAACTAAGGTTTCAATAGCCCTTTTCGCATCATCTTTACTAGGTATTTGCTTTATCATTTCATCATCTCCTACCATGGAATTCGTCTATTGTATCTAATTGATCCAATATTTTTCTGCATGCAGTTCTTACAGCATCTGCTAATGAAATAAATTTTTTATCATCGCCTACATGTTTTTTTAGATCTTCTAATAGTTCTGAAGGTATATCCAGACTTATTTTCGGCATAACCGTCGCAACTAATACTTTCTTTTAAGTATTCTTAGAGTATTACTATATGAATATTAGTTGTCCCTATATGATTCAATTAATTTATTTAATTCAGGATACCTAGAATTTAAGATTTCAGCTCGTTGGAAAAGAGTATCCAAGAGTAAACTTATTTCCTCACTTGGAATATCTTGCTCTAATAGGCTTGAAACTACTGATAATCCTCCTTGAATCGAGCCCGAGTCAAGATACGCATCATTCGAAATCTTCCTTGCATCTCTCATTAATTCAAGCGTATTCGAGACATAATTAACCTCTAAATTCACTCTCTTACTAGTGAGTTCTTTGTTACTAGAAACAATTTCAATTAATGATGTGATTATATTTAGCATACGATTCCGACCACTCAAGATTAATTTTCGTTCCTTTCAACTAATTCAACTAGAACTCCACCAGTTGATTCTGGGTGTACAAAGGCTATTTTATGTCCGCCTGATCCTTGAGTAGATTGTGAATTAATCATACGTATTCCAGAAGATATTAAATCAATTATTAATTGATCTAAATCCTCTACACTAATGGCCAATTGTTGAATGCCCTGACCTTTTTTTGAGATAAATTTAGCGATAGGTGATTTATCAGACAATGCTTCTATTAATTCTACCTTTGAGTGCGTTTTCATTCCATTACTATCGATTCCATAGAACATTTTTATCTTGACATCTTGTTCATCGTTGTTCTCAATCAATCCATCAGATATGAGTCCAATTTGCTCCCAAAACCTCGAAGCTTTCTCGATGTTATTAGTCGCAATACCGATATGATCAATTCTACTCATTTAAACACCACTCGGAGAAATCCATGTTCCAAAAACATCTCTCATAACTCCGTTTACTTCACCAACGGTAGCTCCTGATTTCAATGCATCGATTAATGAAGGCATGACATTTTCTGACCCTTCACATATAACTTTNAAAAATTCTAATTTTTGTANGACAATAGTGTTATCTCTATTTTNCTTGAACTTTTTTAGTTTAGAAATTTGTTTTGATTCATTGTCTGAATCAATTTTCTGACCTAAATCCATATTATCCGAATCTTCAATATTTGTATTTACTCCTACAACTAACATTTCTTTCCTTTCAGTATCTTGAATTTCTTTCCAAGCACTTTCGTGTATCATCCTTTGTTGGATCCCTGATTTCAAACAATTTAACACTCCTCCTTGATTTTCTAGTTCTAATATCATCTTATATGATTCATTTTTTATTTTTGATGTTAATTCTTCTACTAAATATGAGCCAGCAAGTGGATCAACAACATCTGCGACACCTGTCTCATGAGCAATTATTTGTTGTGTTCTAAGAGCAATTTTGACCGATTTATTAGTTGGTAAGCCAATAGCCTCATCATAGCTATTAGTATGGAGTGATTGAGTACCTCCTAAAACTGCAGATAGTGCTTGATAAGATACTCTGATTGCATTATTCATTGGTTGTTGAGCAGTTAGAGTGACTCCAGCTGTCTGTGTATGGAATCTTAATTGGGACGATTTAGGATTTTTCGGATTAAAACGTTCATTTACTAGTTCATACCATAATTCTCTGGCAGCTCTAAATTTAGATATTTCTTCAAAGAAGTCATTATGGCAACCAAAGAAAAATGACATTCTAGGTGCGAATTCATCAATATCTAATCCTGCTTTGACAGCCTCTTCAGCATAGAATATCCCATTCGCTAGAGTGAGTGCTACTTCTTCAACTGCAGTTGATCCTGCTTCTCGAATATGGTAACCACTAACAGAAATAGTATTCCATTTAGGGGTATTGATACTACACCATTCGAATAAATCCGTAGTTAGTCTGATNGATTCTTTAGGAGGGTATACGTACAAACCTCTAGCAATATATTCTTTCAGTATATCATTTTGAACAGTTCCTCTTAACTGACTTCTATCNACACCTTGGTTATCAGCAGCAGCAACATATAGAGCTAGTAAAGTGGTAGCTGGAGCATTAATTGTCATCGAAGTTGAAACTTCACCTAAATTTATTTCTTCAAATAATGTTTCCATATCATTTAATGAATCGATAGGAACGCCAACCTTACCTACTTCTCCTAGCGAATCTTCATCATCAGAATCCATTCCCAGTTGTGTAGGTAAATCAAATGCCACTGAAAGCCCTGTTTGTCCTGACTCAAGTAATAGTTTGAATCTTTGATTTGTTTCTTTTGCAGTTGAAAATCCAGCATATTGCCTCATTGTCCATAATTTTTGCTTATACATTTTCGAATGTATTCCTCTGGTATATGGTGGTATACCTGGTAAATTATGCCCCTTCTCTGGATGACCTGAATTGAATAATGTATCAGCAGTCGAAATGTCACTTCGAGGTAAACCACTGCGTGTGGTTGATCTACTCTTACGTCCTTCCACGTGCCACGGGATGTGTCCAAGCAAATGAATTATGTGATTTGCTTAGTGGTGATGTCCACCATCGCCATGGACATGCCCATGAGATATTTCTTCTTCTCCAGCAACTCTCACAGAAATGATTTCTACATCAAACGTTAGAGTCTTACCGGCCATTGGATGATTAAAATCACAATCAACTGTTTCTTCATTGATGGTAATTATCTCGAATGGCATAGGCATACCTTGTACTTCTGCTTGGAACTTCATTCCTATCTCGATTTCATCTGGGAAATCACCAATTGGCATTGACATTACTCTATCTTCTTCGCGATGTCCATATGCTCTATCAGGCTCTAGAGTAAAGGTTCTTTTTTCACCAATTTCAGCCCCTAATACTTCTGCTTCAAATCCAGGAATCATTTGTCCATGTCCTACAAGGAATGTCAGTGGTTCTCTCTCCAATGAACTGTCGAATACTTCTTCGGTTCCATGGAAATATCCATGATAATGCACTGCTACTACTGTATTATTTTCTACTATCATATTCTCACCTTCTTATTGTATAATCATCAATGACCTTCTCAAGTCTTGACTTTTGTTCCTCATTGATTGCACCCTCATCAAATTTTTCATGTAACCAAGATTTTGCATCTGCTGTAGTTTGCCTTTCGCCTTTTGCCCAAATTGTTCCCAGAAGACTTGATCTATGTTCTTCAGAGACCTTAATATCTTGTAATAATTTACGCATTTCATATTTGTATTCCATATGTCTACTTCGATTAAGCCTCTTAGCTCTATTCGCTGGTTGATAACTAGATTTTGGTGCCCTGCGTCTTTTGAATGCAGGTTTAGCTACTTTTTTCTCAGGAACTACTTTGTTTGGTAATGGTACCATAGCTCTTTTACGACTTTGTTCAATTAATGCTGCAGCCCTATCGCTCTGAACATTAGTCTCTTTAACGACATGCTTTTTCTTAATTTGCTTCAGTCCACGACTTTTCTTAGGGATATTACCAAGAATTTGATCTGTTATGATTTCTTTAGAAATAACTTCCTCTTTATCTTGCACTGGAGTTATGACTTCTTCAACAACAACTTTCTCTTCTACAACCTTCTCAACAATTTCTTTAATTACTTTTTTCTTCTTTGTAGTTTTTTTTACTTCCTTAACTGCCGGCTTAGGCAGACTTACTGGAGCCTTTGGTGGTGGTGTTGCGAACCTAGGTTCAGAAGGTGTTGGAAGAGATACTGGTTGAGGTTTTTTTGGCTCTTTAGTTGCCCCTCGACTGAAGACATTTTTTGGTGCCCTTCTAGGCGGGCCACGTCTTCGTCCTCCTCTCAAGTACTCAATCTCCATTACACGGCCCTCAAGTGCCTTAGATAAGCCTTCTTAGGTGGCAAATCACTTCCATACAACTTCTGCATGGTCTGTTCTCATTGAAGGATCGATGGCACTATCCTCTAATTTAGTCACTAAATCATGTTTTAACATCTTTCGGCCAAGTTCTGCTATCATTGTACCATTATCTACGCAGTATTGTTTTTCGGGCCAATGAGCCACTGCTCCACGATCATTGCACATTAATTTCGACATAGTTCTTATTCGTTCATTACAGGCAACTCCTCCACCTAATAGTAATTCTTTTTTCCCTGTATGAGCTAATGCCCTTTCAGCAACTTCTATACAACTTGAAAATGTGTGTTCTTGGAGTGACCAGCATACTTCTTCTAATGGATGTCCATCATTAATTTTCTGTATAGCTGCTGTTAGTATCCCTGAGAATGAAAGATCCATGCCTTGTACAGAATATGGTAAGATAATATTATCGAGACTAGTTGTTGGATTAAGCCTCTCCCATTCTAAGGCTAATTGTTCTATCTTAGGCCCGCCAGGGAATGGAATTCCTTGTGTCCTGGCGAATTTATCTAGCATATTTCCGATACCAATATCTAAAGTTTCACCTATTACTCGATATCTTCCCCCTTTCCTAGCAATTACTTGAGTATTACCTCCACTAACGTATAGCAGGACTGGGTCATCACAACCAGTTTGGAGTCTACCTATTTCTATATGCGCAACACAGTGATTTACACCGATTAGTGGTACTGACAATTTTTCTGATAATGAGCGTGCCACAGATGCCCCTACCCTCAAACATGGCCCTAAACCAGGTCCTTGACTGTAAGCAATCGCATCAATTTGATTTAATTGCAAATTATTATCGACTATAAATTCTTTAAATTTCTTACCAGAAATTAGTGAATGGTGATCTGCAGCTTCCCTCGGGTGTATTCCCCCTGTCTCTGGTCGAAATAATGCAGATGTAGATTGGATAGTCTCTCCGTTTGTAGACACACCACCAAAAGAGAATGTATGGGCTGTACTTTCTATGCCTAAAATAATGCCCATTAGCATAGGCGAAGAGGAGAGCCCTTTCAAGCATCACTCCTGTCCGGTGTCATGGATCTCCTGTTATACAACATCGGAGAAATCGCCACTTTGTCATATGGAGATGTTTCTAAACCTCTATCTGGTACAGAAATGTCTGACAGGGAAAAACTGACTTTAGAAGCTGGTAATGCTATCCTAATATCAGAAGGTATAATCAAAAAAATTTCCAATCAAGAAGAATTAATACAAGAATATATTCCTGATTTTTCTGATGGTAAGTCTGATTTAGTAAATCTAATTGATGCTAATGGTAATGCAATTATTCCAGGACTTATTGATTGTCACACACATTTGTTATGGACCGGTGATCGCTCTAATGAAATGATCATGCGTCAAAATGGTCAAACTTATCAAGAGATATCTAAGTTTGGAGGAGGTATTAGTAGAACAGTTGAATCTACTAGAAATTCATCTAAAGAACAACTAATTACTATTGGTCAAGAAAGAATAAATCAAGCCTCTATGTATGGCACAACTACTCTTGAAGCAAAAAGTGGTTATGGTTTATCTCTTGATAGTGAGATTAAACTTCTTGAAGCATCATCTGAAATTTTAGAAGATAAATGTAATTTACTACCAACATGGTTAGGTGCACATGATTTCCCTAAAGGAAAAAGTAAAGATGAGTATATTGAAGAATTAATTACAGAGCAATTACCTCATGTTGCTGAAAATAAACTAGCAATTTGGGTAGATGTATTTTGTGAGCCAGGATGGTATAATCTAGAGCAAACAGAATTAATCGTTAATGCTTCTAAAGAATTAGGGTTGAAAAGCAGATTACATGTTGATGAATTTGTAGACTCAAATGGACTTGCTCTTGCTGCAGAGTTAGGCAGTAGTAGTGCTGATCATGTTGGTTTCAGTAATTTAGACTCTAGATCAAAGGCACATCATTCTGGAACTATGCAAGTATTCTTACCAGGCACACCCTATGTGTTAGGAAAACATCTAGGTAATGGGATAAATGATTGTTTAGAGCATAATTGGAATTTTTCTCTTGCAACTGATTTCAATCCTAATTGTCAAACTTTGTCATTACCATTTGTCGCCAGTCTTGCAACTCATAGGTTAGGAATCGATCCATTGGCTACATTAGTCGCCTGTACCCGTAACCCTGCATCAACATTAAATCAAGAAATGAATCATGATGTTGGTTCATTATACGAAGGTGGACCTGCTGACCTTAATATTCTCAAAAGTAAATATTTAGATCATTGGTGTCAAACACCTGGAATGTCCCCAATAGAAAAAACTATTTTTTCCGGTGGCCTTGTATAACTGTAAACAACGTTTCATACAATGTTTTATTTTAACGCTCATTCGTATTTTCTTTAGGGATTAATCAATACACATAATTCCATAATTTTTTTATTGTGATGTTCTTATGCAGATATCGTTACAAAACACCGATGCATGTATGGCTGATAATGGTAGTTATCAGAAAAAGAATTACTAGTCCTGACCCAAATAGCCTTGCAGTACAACGTTTATGCAATAAAAGGTATTTCCGAGCCTATAGGAGGGGGTATTAGCAAGGTTTAGTTGTGTAGGCTTAGTAGAGATATTTGTGATGTCTTATCAGGCCTATTGTATGAAATGTAAAAATACAGTCACAGTTAGATCTGCGAAAAAAATTGTTATGTCTAATGGTAGAACCAGAGTATCTGGCTTATGTTCACGACTAAATTGTGACGGAAAGCTATCTAAGATAATTAGCTAATTCTAATATACGGAGAGAATCATTCATCAGGGGTTGATTCTCCCAATCAAATACTGGGCTCGTGGTCTAGGGGTTATGACGCCACCTTGACATGGTGGAGATCGCAGGTTCAATTCCTGCCGAGCCCACCAGTAACTACATATCTATGTTAAAGATTATTCAAGTTATAGCTTAATCTCAATTTTCCAGAGCCTTTTGATTTAACATTTGTAATATTCATTAGATTTAATTCAGATGTATTGCCAACATGTGTACCTCCGCAAGGGCATAGATCAATGTCTGCTATTTCAACAACTCTTAGTTCAGTAATACTAGCAGGTATTCTATCCATGAATTTCGTATGTCTCATTTGTTCATGGGACAATATTGTTTCTCTGTCCCAATTATGTATCCTTACTTCTTTTTGTGAATTAATCACATCGTTTACTGATTGTTCAAGATCAGTTGATGAGAACTTGTCTCTATCTGGAAAAAGTAAATCAATTCTTGTATACTCCTCGCTTATCTGATTACCTACTGTTTCTGCTGCAAACAAATCATTTGCTAAAGCAGAAACAATATGCTGTACAGTATGCATTGTTGTATTCTTATTCCTTCTTTCCTGATTTATTTGGCAATCAATCATATCTCCTACGTTGAACCCTTTCACAGAATTAAGTGGATGTGATATTAAATCTCCAGGCATTGTTTCGAGCAAATCTGCCTTTACTTTAGAGTTGGATATAATTCCTGTATCCCCTTGTTGTCCACCGCCTCTTGGAAAACAAAATGTTTCTTTTAAGTATAAGTTTTCATCTACAATATCCTCTATTGTAGTGGTGAATAATGGTGGATTTGTACCTGGGTGTTGAGTCATATGCAATTTTTCTTGCAACTGTTTCAACTCCTAAAAATATCTGTAAATTCAGAAGATAATAATTTTTCAGCAATAATATCTGTATCTTTAGAGGTACTTCTATCTTCAATTAATATTGGGACATATTTTCTAAGCCATGACTGAATTATCATAACAGATGAAGATGCATTCTCTGGAATATTATCTAATGCTTGACAAGCGCAAATAAGTTCACTGGATATTACACTAGATAGCAGTTTACTTGCTTTGAATGTTCGATATGCTCCAGTAGCTCCCATAGATACATGATCTTCTTTACCCATACTTACAGATATATTGGTAGTAGTTACAGGGTTAGCTAATAATGATAGTTCGGCGATTACTGCTGCAGCAACATATTGTACTATCATTAACCCACTGTCTAAACCTTCATTATTTCCAAGAAATGCCTTCTGATTGCTCCATTGTGGATCTAAAACTTGATTGATTCTTCTTTCAGATATGCTCGCAATTTCATGTATGCAAATTGCCATATTATCGCTTACAAGAGCTAATATTTGTCCATGGAAATTTCCACCACTAATTACTTCCGCCTTACCATTATTTGAGAATACTAACGGATTATCCGTAGCAGAATTAATTTCAATCGATAAAATTCTTCGTGCTTCTCGAAGAATATCNATCATTGGCCCATGAACTTGAGGACCACATCGAAATGAATAAGAATCCTGAACACGGCCACAATCAATATGAGAGATATTAATGTCAGAATCAGTTAAAAAACTTCTAATTCTACTGGCTGAAATAGATTGCCCATACTGTGGTCTCACGTCATGAATCCTATGATCAAATGCAACATAGGACCCTTTTATGGCTTCAATCGATGTTGCTAAGGCAGCATCAGCAGAAAATATTAGCTTCTCACAATTAATTATACTTTGACATAAATAACTACACATTTGACTTGTTCCATTAATCAATGATAGCCCCTCTTTAGCTTTCAAAGTAATTGCAGATAATCCGCAATTCTCTAGTATTTCACTCGAATTTCCCGTACTCCATTCCCCTTCATTGGATTGAATTTGAGATTGACTTTCACCCATCATTGCTAATGTCATATGGGAAAGGGGTGCAAGGTCTCCAGAAGCACCTAAAGATCCTATTCTAGGGATTATTGGCGATATTCGATTGTTAATCATATCGATTAAAAGTTGAACTAATTCTAATCTTGCTCCTGAATATCCTTTGGCTAATGAATTGACACGAACCAACATCATCATCAATACAGAATCAGGGTCCATTTTATCACCAACTCCACAAGCATGAGAGCGAATCAGATTAGTTTGTAATTGCTCAAGTTGTTCAGATGGGATTGTGACGTTAGATAATGCCCCAAAGCCAGTATTAATCCCGTAAACAACTTCTCCACTAGAGACTATTTGGTCCACTAATTTTCTTGATTCAATAATTGAAGTCATTGAGTCTTGAGAAAGTCTTACTTGAGTATTCATATCTTTGATTGACATTATCTGTTCTAATGTTAATGAATGCCCATCTATTACTATCTCGATATCTACCATCAGTTCACCTCAGGGTATTCTTTCAAGTAAACTCTTCGATACATCACTTGCAACTGTAACAGTTAGATTTTCATCGATATCCATCGCTCTTTGAATTGCAAATTTAGCCTCGGGATTCTGTGCCCAAGCACGTCTCGCTATGCCGTTATTAACATCCCAAGATAACATTGAATTAATATTAGAATGTGATTGTTCACTACCATCAATAACTAAGCCGAACCCTCCATTAACGACTTCACCCCAACCAACACCTCCACCGTTGTGAAGACTTACCCATGTAGCTCCTCTAAATGAGTCACCAATGAAATTTTGAACAGCCATATCGGCTGTAAACATAGATCCATCCCTGATATTAGCAGTTTCTCGATATGGGCTATCCGTGCCACTAACGTCGTGGTGATCACGTCCCAAGATTATAGGTGCTGAAATTCTTCCATCTGCTATTGCTTGATTAAATTCTTCAGCAATTTCAACTCTTCCTCTCTCGTCAGCATAAAGAATTCTTGCCTTACTTCCTACTACTAATCCATTATCCTCAGCATTTTCTATCCATCGGATATTATCATAAAATTGACTCTGAATTTCAGATGGTGCATCATTTGCAAGTCTTCTCAAAACTTTAGATGCAATTTCGTCAGTAACAACTAAATCTTCATTTTTACCAGACGAGCATACCCATCTAAATGGACCAAAACCATAGTCGAAACATATCGGGCCCATGATATCTTCAACATATGATGGATATCTAAAACCTGAATGTGTTTTATCTGAAAATACATCAGCACCAGCCCGTCCTGCTTCTAGTAAGAATGCATTGCCATAATCCCAAAAATACATCCCCTTATCAGATAATTTATTGATAACATCTACATGTCTAACGAGACTAGCTTTCACCTTAATTCTGAATTCATCAGGATTNGTTGTAATCATTTCTTTCATCTCCTCATAATTCATTCCATGGGGCGTATAACCGCCTAGCCATGGATTGTGGAGACTCGTCTGGTCACTACCTAATTCAGGAGTAATATTCTCTATATCTAATCGTTCCCAAACATCAATTATATTCCCTACATAACCAAGAGATACAGCCTCTTTTTGTGAAATACATTCTTTTGTTCTATTAATTAAATCATCTAAATTATCAAATAATTCTGATAACCAACCTTGTTCATACCTTTTCTTTGCAGCATAATGATTAGGATCAGCTATAATTGAAACAGCTCCAGTAATTACTGCAGCTTTGGCTTGGGCTCCAGACATCCCGCCTAGGCCAGAAGTAACATAGAGTAATCCTCCCAATCCATTTTTGGTATCGAAATCAAGATACTTTCTTGCAGCGTTAAGAATAGTTAAGGTAGTGCCATGTACTATCCCTTGTGGACCAATATACATGTAGGAACCAGCAGTCATTTGACCATATTGTGTAACACCTAAAGCATTCATTACTTCATAGTCATTTTGTGATGAATGATTGGGAATTGTCATACCATTAGTAATCACTACACGTGGGCTATTATCATGTGATGGGAACAATCCAAGTGGATGACCTGAGTACATAACTAATGTTTGATTTCCATTCATGATAGACAAATAATGCATAGTTATTCGATATTGTATCCAATTTTGGAATACTGTACCATTGCCGCCATATGTAACTAATTCATGAGGATATTGAGCTATGTTTGGATCTAAATTATTTTGTATCATCAGCATGATACAACCTGCTTTTTTATCAGCATAAGGATAATCATTAATCGGACGTGCATACATTTCATAATCAGGTCTGAATCGATACATGTAGATATGGCCATAATCTTCCAATTCATTACTGAACTCTAAAGCTAATTCCTCATGCCACTCTGAGGGGAAATATCTCAATGCATTTGCTATAGCTAATTTTCTTTGTTTTTTATTTAGAACTGCGGGTCTTTTAGGGGCATGATCTACAGATTTATCATATTCCTTTGCTGGAGGTAATTTTAATGGAATACCATGATTAAAATCATCCATAAATTTTGTCATTTTACTCCATCCTTCTAGATACAATATTACGAATTTCATCCAATAATACCTTAGATTCCGCGAGAACTAACAATGTTATTTCTTGAATTTTACTTAATTCTTCATTATCTAATGAATCAACATTAATTTTTACGTTTAATGATGCGATATAAACGGCAGTGTAGGCTAATTCAGCTGATGCTGCTAGGTCGGTAATCGCATTAGCATTACCAAACTCTGCTAAATGAGGTAATTTGGACAGTAACTTTTCCCCTTCTAAAGCGATTAATGAGGGAGTAGATGCTGCACCTATGGTTGCCGCTAATATCATCTCTTTTCGTAGTTTAATTTCCATTTCATTAGATTTTGGTAATCTATAAGCATCCATGACTTTATCAAATGCTTTAGCATCATCATTTGCAAGAGATAATGATTTTTTCAATGAATGTTCTGAAAATTTTATAACTTCACTAGCGATTTCTTGTCCATTTTCCCACTTACTTTTACCTAAGGTCAATCTTGCAACCATCATTGCTAGAGAATTAGCATGAGATAATGTCAGAGCAGCAACAGTCCCACCACCTGGTGTAGGAGAGTCTGAAGCAATTTTATTTAACACTGAAATATAGCCTTCATTCATCAATTCACTTCCTTCCTAATAGCCCATTCAATAATGCTAGACTCTGATTCAAATTCTTTGAGATAATCGAGACCAAGACCTTCTATTGCTGAATCAACTAATTCCTCATCAGTGGCATTACTTGGATCTTGGTGAAACCATTGACCTGACTCTAGCATAGCACTTAATGGAACTAAGCCAACCAATTCTGAACCGCAGGTTTCAATTCCATGGTCATTAACAATCGATTTAACAGCTTCAAATGCCATATGCATTGGGGTTTCTGAAACATTTTGTAAATTCATTGAAACTTGTGATATTGATGAGGATGGTAATGGCACCCCCATTCCTTGAACATGATCTAGCATTCCAGAGATTCTAAATTTCTTTTCACCTTTTTTTATTAGTCTTCCAGAGGTACGGATAATTGAACCCGCAATTTTTGAAGCTTTGGCATCTTTTTCATTGACATTCACATTATATGCAACTAAAATGTTTCTTGCACCTATTGCTATTGCACCAAAACGGCTCTCAATAGTGTTCCATGAACCAGACCACGAGTCGGGTAATCTTGTATTTTCATCTTTCCAGTCGCCTCCATTAAAACGAGATTCTAAGCCTTCATAACCCTGTTTTCTTAAAGAAGAAAGAGATTTTCTTGAAGTACTACTTGCAGCCTCACCATATAAAAATATAGGGAATTTCTTATCAATTAAATTAGATAAATTACGCGCTGCTTCGACACAATAATCCATTGAACCTTCAGATAATGGTACGAAAGGACATACATCAACAGCTCCCATTCTTGGATGATTTCCCTTGTGATTTCGCATATCGATTAACTCTGATGATTTGAGAATCAGTTGATATGCTGCTTTTGTGACTGCTTCTGGTTCGCCTGCAATTGTGATTACAGTCCGATTGTAGTCAGAATCAGCCTCACAACCCAAAATAAAGGCTCCCTCTACAGATCTGGCGGAATCAACAATAGCGTCAATAACATCGATATTTCGCCCTTCACTGATATTAGGGACGCATTCAATTAGTATATCGCTCATTAGAAAACCACTCATCCATATAGGCGATCTGGGCTATCGTTTTGAGAACCTTTTCTTTTACTATCGATAGAAGAAATTGCTTCTTTAAAATGAGACATTTTACAAATTTTTACACCTTGCGAAATTGCATTCATACCTACATCGATTGTAATTGCCTTTAATTCAGCACCACTATAACCTTCAGTAATTATAGACAATTTAGCAAAATCTACATTCTTATTAAGAGGCATATTCTTAGCATGAACTTTGAGGATAGCTTCCCTACCTTCTGTGTCAGGGAGAGGTATCTCTACAATTCTATCAAATCTCCCTGGTCTGAGTAACGCTTTGTCAAGTAGTTCAGGCCTATTTGTAGCAGCAATCACTTTGACATTTTCTAAGGAATCAAAACCATCTAATTCAGACAATAGTTGCATGAGTGTACGCTGAACCTCTCTATCTCCTGAGGTTGATGAATCTAACCTCTTTGAACCAATAGCATCTATTTCATCAATAAATATGATGCAAGGTGCTCTTTTTCTAGCTAGTGAAAAAAGTTCTCGAACCATTCTGCCGCCTTCACCAATATATTTTTGAGCTAACTCTGAGCCAACTAAACCGAGAAATGTTGCATTTGTTTGACTTGCAACTGCTTTCGCCAACATTGTCTTACCAGTACCAGGAGGCCCAGTTAATAGTACACCTTTTGGAGGTTGAATGCCAAATTTCTTAAATTCTTCAGGTTTTTCTAATGATAATTCAATTGCATCTCTAATTTCTCTAATCTGTTCATCTAGACCTCCAAGATCAGAATACTTAACGTTCGGTTTTTCAATTATCTCAGCTCCAGAGACTAATGGATCAAATGCTTCGTCTAATACATCAATTACAGCTAATGTATCTTGATTCATTGATACTCGAACACCGGGCTGGATTTTAGATGAATCAATCCTAGGATTTTTAGATACCAAAAATATNGTCCCATTAGAACTCCTAACTACTACCTTTTCACCAACTACATCTTGTATGTTTCCGATAATATAGGGTGGAGTACGAAGGCTTCTGATTTCTTCGTCGAGCCTATTCAATCTTTTCTTTAGTTGACTTAATTCATTTTCAAGATACATTTTTTCAGTCATCAATTGTTTAGCATCATCTGCTAGTAAAGAATACTGTTCTTTTAGTTCCTTTAAGTCAAGTTCAGTGACAGTTTCTTGTGCGGAATCTGTTAATGATTTATCCTTCGGGGGTGACCCGGCTCGACTTGCCATAACGTGACCTAATGCCACCTACATTTGACGCTTATTATCCGAAGCAGTCTTGTATCACCTCGCACTCCCAGTAATATGGCATCTTGCGAGTTATGTGGGAATGAGAAAATTTCTACAAAAAAAGCACGTACTGCGGGCATACAAGTAGAGGCTTGCAGCAGATGTATTGAGTCTATGAATCTACAAGTGGTTGAACTACCAAGAACTTTCTCTAAAGTGCGCAGTAATAAAGTCAATACTGTGACAAGTAGAGGTATAGCAGGAAAAGATATTATGGCAAAAAAATCTACTGAATTAGCACCTGATTTCCATAAAAGAATAATTGAAGCACGCAAAGCAAAAGGATGGGATCAGCGGAAATTTGCTTCAAAAATGAATGAAAGATTGAATATAGTTCAAAAAGTAGAAAATGGTGGGAGACCTACAGATAAATTAATTTCGAAGATTGAAAAAATATTATCAATTGAACTGAATATAGAAAGAGATTCAGAACATACTAGTGCGATTAATACAGTTAAAAGAAATATGACAATAGGAGATGCTCTCGAAGATTTACTATCTCGGAGGGAAGAATAGTGGATGATGTTCCACTACATATTATTCACCTAGATCAAGATGATCCAAAGAAATGTACAGCAAGAAGATTGCATAAATTCGGACATGCAATTCTACACACAAACATCAAAAAAACTCCCAAAAGAGGTTTGTTATTAGATCCTAAGGCAGGTATACTTGTCGGCCCTGATGATAGAAATACTATAGAAAGAGGAGCATCAATCGTCGCTTTAGATTGTTCATGGAAGCAAATAGATAGTTCATTAGAGTTTATTCAAAGGAACACAAGGCTAGATGGAAGAACATTACCTTGCGTATTAGCGGCAAATCCTGTATCTTGGGGTAAGCCTGGAAGGCTTTCAACTGCAGAAGCATTGGCACTCAGTTTAGTACTAATAGACAGATGGGAACAAGCTAAAGAAATAATGAAGCCATTCAGATTTGCAGATTCTTTCTTCCACCTAAATGAACAGCCATTAGAAGCATATTCTAAAGCAAAAAATAATGCAGAACTGGCAGAGATTCAATGGGAATTTTTTGATAAACCGGACTCATCTGACTTGTGAACCAGTTGGCATATCACCATCTAATGTCAAAACTGAGACTTTCCCCTCACCATCATCAGCAGCCAATATCATCCCTTCTGACATAATTCCACGAAGCTTTCTTGGTTTTAGATTCGCTACAAATACTACTTGTTTCCCAAGTAATTGCTCTTTTTTGTATATTCCTTTGAGTCCAGCGCAAACTGTTCTAGTTGAATCAGGTCCATCTTCTATGGTGACAACATATAATTTGTCAGCATTAGGATGGTCATCAATTGCAATTACTTTCCCAGTTTTCATTTCTACTTTCATAAAATCTTCAAATTCGATATATTCCACATCCTTTTCTTCATTCTCATCTGCCATATCGCCTTTACCGGCTATCGACTTTTCACGCTCAAGTATATTTTCTATATCAAGTCTAGTAAATAATGGCATTGGTTTTTCATCATTCCAGGATAAATCTGAACTGAAATTAAATGCATTTTCATAGAGAATATCATCTAATTTACCGATTTCACCTAGCATTGTCCATAACTTGTCTGATTGAAAAGGGATAAATGGTCTTAGAGTAACAGATAGTCCCTTGCAAATTTGCCAGCAGAAAGCTAATGTCGCCATAGATTCAGATTTTTCATTTGAATCGTCAGCATTGAGATATTTCCATGGTTCTGAGTGTTGAATCAATCCATTACCTAACTGGGAAATATTCATTATTGATCTTAATGCTTCTTTGAAACGTTGTTTTTCCATAGACTGAATAGCATTGGATAATAATTCATTAATTTTTAACTCCGAATCTTTCATGTCTTTCATTCCAATATATCGAGATAGCGGATTCGTACCATCCTTTGCATCAAGTCTGTGTGCAAGTGTCATTACTCGGTGTACAAAATTACCATATGTTCCAATTAATTCATTGTTAACTTTGTCAACATATTCCTCCCATCGGAAGTCAGTATCATGTCCTTCAGGCATATTAATTGATAAGAAATATCGCAATGTATCTGGGTCATGATTTTCTAGGAAGGAAGGCAACCAAACAGCATGTTTACGACTTTTACTAAATTGTCCGCCTTGGAGCATTAAAAACTCCATCGCTGGAACATTAGATTCAAGAACTAAATCCCCAACAGAAATATTAGCATTAGGTTTTTCACCAGATTTAGCAGAATTAAGACCCATTATTATAGCGGGCCATATCACTGTATGGAATGGAATGTTATCTTTACCCATGAAATAAATATGTTTAGGTTCAACACCATTTTCATCTTTTTTCCACCATTTTTCCCAGTCATCAGGATTAGAATAATTTTCCGCCCAAATTCTTGAACAGGTTAAGTAACCCTGAACCGCTTCAAACCAAACATATATTCTCTTTGATTGCATATCGTCATCGAGTAACGGTAACTCAATACCCCACTCCATATCTCGAGTAACAGCTCTAGGTCTCAAACCCATATCAAGCCAATTTTTAGTCATGGCTCGGACGTTAGGCTTCCAAATAGTTTGTTTACTCGCAGCATGAATCTCAAGTTGATCTTGAAACTCATTTAATTGGAAGAAGAAGTGATCAGTATCTCTAATCTCAATTTTCGCATCAGGATCCATTTTTGAGCGAGGATTAACTAATTCATTAGATTCGTATGTGGAACCACACTCGTCACACTGGTCCCCTCTGGCGCCATCTTCATTACAAACGGGACATTGACCCTCAACGTATCTATCAGGTAAGAATTTAGTTTTACCATTAGAACTTATAGAACAATATTGTTGCATAGTTTGTTTCTTAAGGAATCCAGATGCATGTAATTCTGAAAAATATTCCTGGACTAATTGTTTATGTCTGGGATCAGTTGTACGATTATACAACGCGCCACCATATTCTTTACCTCTAAGGTCTACATTATTATCCCATGAGCAACCTAAATCAATTAATGCCTTAGTATTAATAGAATGGAAGCGATCTACTATTTCTTGAGGACCGACATTTTCCTGTTCTGCAGTTACTGTAATGGGTGTGCCATGTTCGTCTGATCCACTACACATTATGACAGCACGACCTCTAGATCGTTCATACCTATATTGTATATCAGCAGGTAAACAATTACCTGCAACATGGCCTAAATGCAATGGTCCATTAGCATATGGCCAAGCCATAAATATAGCAACATAATCGATTTCTCTCACCTCCCAACTGTTCTTACAAACAAATGCCTGAGGCACCATGTTTATGTCTTAATCGCCTCTCTTAGGTCCGCAGCCGAGCAACTTAACCGGCAACATAAATTTTTATTCACTAAAAAAAGTACTCTCAGAGGCAAAAAAATTGGAATCAGAAACATTAATTATTATTTACGCATTAATAGCACTGGGCGCTTCGTTCCTTTGTAGTATACTTGAGGCCGTTTTGCTATCCACAACTCATGGGCATATTGTTGCCTTGAAAGACACTCATCCTAAAATAAGTAAAACCTGGAGTGAATTCAAAGAAGATCCAGAAGGGCCTCTAACAGCCATACTAACTCTGAATACAATCGCTCACACTGTTGGTGCTTTAGGTGTTGGACATGAGGTCGGTAAGATATATGGAGAAGATGCATATGCTTTAGCGATATCAGCATCATTACTTACACTGGCTATATTGCTACTGAGTGAAATTTTACCTAAAACAATAGGTGCACTATATTGGAGGAAATTAACTGTAAGTTCAGCAAGAATTTTGCGAATATTAATACTCTTACTTTGGCCAATTGTATATCCTATTGAGATAATTAGGTCGTTATTCCCTGATATTCAAAATGAGGCAGTAACCAGAGATGAATTATCACATCTTGCTGATATTGCAGAAGAAACGCAAGTAATTGAAAGAGATGAAGAAAAGGTAATTCAGAACTTACTCGGTTTAAGAGAAAGAACAGTTGCCTCTATCATGACTCCAAGAGTTGTCATGGAAACGGTTTCAGGCAATCAAACGGTTTCACAAGTATTGGAACGTATACCAATTATGATTCATGGTCGAATGCCAGTAACAATTAATCAAAATATAGATGAGATTCAAGGAATGGTATTGCGAAGCGACATACTCAGAGAAGCAGCGGCAGATCATGACGATATCTTAATGAGTGATATATCCAGGACAATTCATCCATGTAGAGATATTGATTCAGTGGATAAGGCATTAGATATTTTACTTGATAATAAAGAACAAATCTTGATTGTTGAAGATGAGTTTGGCGGCACTGTTGGTTTAGTAACGATGGAAGATATAATTGAAACATTACTTGGTGTTGAAATTGTCGATGAGGATGACCAAGATGCTATTGAGGAAGGTCACCACCACGAAGATATGCGGGAACTTGCTAAGATCAGACAGGAAGAAAATGATTCATTAGATGAAACTATTTAGAATCTTTACCTACATCTCCTTTAGAAGATTGATATGCTTTGATTCTTTTCAATAGTATTCTTGAAAACACCATTGAGAATAATAAAAATACAATTGATACCCAAATTGGTGCTTCACTCTTTGTGGCGAACAACCAAGTAACCAATAGAATGCCTGCCCCATAAAATGCTCTGAATATTGAATAAAATATGAATGATTTAATAATATCATTATTTAGGAATTTTTCTATTTTATCATTTACCATAGTCTACCCTCACACTGATAGACTTTTGTTATGGACAAAATTATTTGGCTGTTTCCTATATTCATTGTCTAATTACAGGGATTAGAATAGATATTCTTAATTGCGTCTTAAATTACCCAAACATATGGAGAAGAGGAATACACTTTTCACTCCAGTATTAATATCAGGTTGTCTCATAATATTGATTGGTTTTGGAATAAGAGCAACATATGGAATCTTCCAAATTCCAATCTCTCTTGAATACGGCTGGCCTCGAGCAGAATTCAGTCTTGCAATTGCAATTCAAAATCTAGCTTGGGGATTTGGACAACCGTTTTTTGGTGCAATTGCTGAGAAAATTGGAGATAGAAAGGCAATAATTATTGGCGCTATATTATATTCTTTAGGATTGATACTATCTGCCGGAGCTACTACACCTATAGAACATCAAATTTATGGGATCTTAGTTGGATTTGGTGTTGCTGGAACAGGTTTTGGTGTCATACTAGCAGTTGTTGGAAGAGCGAGTGCTGATGAGCATCGTTCAATGAGTCTGGCAATAGCTACTGCTGCTGGATCACTAGGTCAAGTAGTAGGACCACCAGTTGCAGTAGGATTACTAGAACAAATGCCATGGCAATCAGTATTCCTAATATTTTCAATAGCGATTCTCAGTACATTATTACTATTACCATTTATGCGAGCCCCTGAAATGGCTAGTAAGGAGCAGATAGAAGAAAGTATGACTGATATCTTAAAGTTAGCATTTAAGGATCCTTCATTTTCCATGATTTTCGTTGGTTTCTTTTCCTGTGGTTATCAACTTGCATTCATAACTGCACATTTCCCAGCATTAGTTACTGAAATGAGTTCACCAATTGATGCTAGTGGTTGGTGTGGTGGTTTGGGTATAGAAACTACAGCAGCATTAGGAGGGTTTGCTATTTCAATCATAGGTTTTTCTAATATTCTGGGCACATTAGTAGCAGGCTGGGCTGGAAAAAGATATTCTAAAAAATGGTTACTTTCAGGCATATATCTAGGCCGTTCAATAGCAGCGACATGGTTTATATTAACACCAGTTTCTCCAGATTCAGTATTAATATTCTCATTTTCCATGGGATTCCTTTGGTTAGCAACAGTCCCTCTAACTAGTGGATTAGTAGCTCATATCTACGGATTAAAATATATGGGGACACTGTATGGAATTGTATTCTTCTCACATCAATTGGGCAGCTTCATTGGTGTTTGGCTAGGAGGTGTTCTATACGACATATATGGGTCATATACATTCGTTTGGTGGGTTGGAATAGCAGCAGGAATATTCTCAGCTATCATACATATACCAATTTTAGAAGAGTCGCGATTATCTTCTACAAAGTCAATAAGTTCATAGATATATAAGCCGAATACCAGATTAAAGGACTAATATAGTCGCTCAAATCAAACGAGATAATTACTAATGGATTTTTAACCATTTCTCAAGAATATTTCTTCGTTCCTCGATATCAACTTTTGAAGTATGCGGCATATCATCTAAGACATTAATTTCCGCAATGGTCTCAAAATGTTTCATTAATAGGTCAAAGTGCTCATCACCTAATGTTTCATCATTTGCAGCTTGCATAACAAGAATTGGAACTTTTGGTAAACCCCAAAATGGAATCTGGGAATTTGCATATCCAATATTAAGATCCGGATGTATGCGCTGGTACTCTCTTCTCAGTATATGCCGTACCCATGGGCTGGCCATTACCGCTCTACCAGGTAATTTTTTCTCAATTATTAATGGAAAAGATGTCACTGGGGATTCTAGAATTACACCACTTAGCGATTCACCCCACCATCCAGATAGGTGCGAAGAGAGCCTAATTGATAGAAAACCGCCCATTGAATGTCCATATATCCAAAGTTTATCAGGTGTATATCCCAATATTGAAGGAATTCTTTCAAGTAATAGTTCAATATCTGCAATTACTTTAAGAATCGTCCATTCATATTTCCCTTTTTGCTCACCAAATCCTCTTTGATCTAATCCAATAACATTCAGTCCAATTGAGTTCATATGTAAACATCTAGACTCTCCATTTCCAAGGTTTGAATTGTATCCATGGAGATATAATATCGTGTCTTCACTTTCTATTTCAGACCTAAGTAAATGAGCTTTCATATTTTCTTCTCCCCATCCTTTGTAAGCAAATTCTTCCCATCTAGGATCACTAATTCTATTTATGATTCTTGGTGGTGTGATGAATACTGAAGAATATATCCTCCATCTCAGAATTAACCAACCAGCAACTGGAATTGATGCACCAAAAATTACCCATGCGGTATTATAATCTCTCCAACTAGGAGATATTATCAGTGCAATAATTTGAATGGTTATTAATGCTGTCAAAACCTTCGGTTTACTCGGAAGCAGAGGTGCAGGAGTTTTCTGATAAACTGCTGCTTTAAGTCGTGATCTATGACTTGGTTTAGAAGTATCCATCTACAATATATCTCCATCAATAGATTTACCCAATCTTTCCATGATAACAGTAGCGGATTCTATACTATTCACTGTTTCTACACTTTTTCCAGCAGACCATAAATCCTTCGATGATTTACCCTTTCCTTTAGAAAAAGCTCTCATCCTCCAGAAAGAGATTGCAGTAATGAGTACTCTGATTCTATGTTTGAATCTACTATCAAGTAGGCGTCTGATAGGCCACGAATTATTCTTTTTCAATTTACTATTATTGATAACTGAAATTGGTACTCCTGTTAATTTGGTAGTCCATGTAATATCTTCTTCTTTGGCTTTAATGATTGCATCTTTATAGTCTTGAGGAGTAGTACATTCATCAGTAGCAATGAATCTAGTACCCATTTGAACACCATCATATCCAATCTTTAATGCCTTTGCTAATTCTAATTCACTGCCAACTCCACCAGCACAGATCAATGGAAGACCCATGTCTGAAAGTTGCACGTACATTTCCTCCATAGAAAATTCACCTAAATGTCCACCTGCTCTATTGTTGACGCATATCAAACCATCAACTCCACACTCCTTACCTTTCTCAGCCCATTTTCTATTAGTGACATCGTGATAAACGACACCTCCTTTGGCATGAACTTTATCACAAACCCAATCCGGTTTACCTAGAGAGGTTACGTAGAAAAGTACTCCTTCCTCAAGTGCAATATCAATCCATTCGGACATTTGTTGAATATATTTTTCACTTCCCTTCTCTATTAAAGCATTAAATCCAATTGGTTTATCAGTAAGTGTTCTGATATGTCTAATTCCAGCTCTAAGGCCTTCCTTCCGATTGGGTTTATCGAATCCATGAACCATAGTTAAAGAAACTGGCTGTAAAATAGCTATACCACCACCTTCAGAAGCTGCCGAAACTAACTCTGGATTCGAGCAGGGGTACATTGCACCACAGATAATAGGATACCTAATACCAGCATCTTTCGTCAGCCTTGTATTTATCATATTTCACTCTCCACTAATTACTAAAAAGTTCCATGTGAATATCCATTCTGATACGACGTCACCTGATGAATCTGTCGCGATTGAAGTTAACTTACATTCAACTGAATTACCAGTAACCATACTTTCTTCTATAGATGATTTAACTAAAGAATTTTGATCACATGTGAATATTATCTTTCCTTTTGCCACCTTAGTAAATTTAGCTTCAGTAGCCACTACAAACATCCTTATTTTTTTAGTCATAGATTTTGAAATTGCAAATGCGGCAGCACCTGTACTCAGCTCTGCACCCATTCCTTGTACAGCCCAATACATGGTTTTGAAGGGATTTTGAGTACGCCAACCTCCTTGAAGTGATGATATGCAAATATTATCATCTAATTGCTTAATATGGAGTCCGGCAAACCAAGCTGTAGGCATAGAAAGTGCTGTAAAAACCCTAAATTTAACACCATTTAACAGGCTTTTATACTCTGCATCTAATTTTTTTTCATCGATTAGCATCCTCTCACCTATTCTGCTTGGACTAAATGATCGACGACTTCGCAATACTTTGTCATAGCATCAAATTCGGAAGTACCTAAAATCGAGTTCCAGGCTTTCCATTTTGCTCTTTCCCTCAAACCACCGCTAGCCTTACCATTACAATCACCCTCATTGGCCTGTTTATACAGGGCATAAAGTTGGAGAAGAAGTTGATTTGATGGCCTTGATGAAAGATTTTGCACTCTTTTAATAGCCCTTTTGAATCGAATTTTTAGTGTTTGACTAATTTTAACAGACATCACATCATCTCCAAAGGATAGTCCATTAGTGTATTATGTCCAGCTTGAATTTTTGCTGCGAGACCAACTGTTTCAGGGAATATTTTTTTGAAAAAGAATCGTGCACTAGCTAATTTAGCATCATAAAATGGTTCACCTTTTTTTAGTAGAGATACTTTAGCAATTCTAGCCCACATATACGCAATTAATACGTTACTGAAATATCTACAATAGTCAGTAGCACCTGCAGCGAGGAAGTGAGGATTAGACTGCCCCTCTGCGATCATTAGCAGCGTTAATTGCTGCAGACCACGAACACCTTGATGGAGTGGTTTATTGAATTCAGCCATCTGTGAATCATTTTTATTTTCATTAATAAAGTCAGTTAGAGGCCACATAATATGCCTCAGATTTTTACCTAGATTTTGAGTGACTTTTCGGCCTGCTAAGTCCAATGCTTGAATCCCGTTTGTTCCTTCCCATATCTTAGAAATCCTGACATCTCGATAAAATTGTTCTACACCATATTCAGAACAATATCCCGCACCTCCCATTACTTGCATACAAGTACTTACAGTTTCACAACCAAGATCTGTGAAATGTGCTTTTACAATTGGTGTAAATAAAGCAACTAA
>JGI26060J43896_10000045_pt1 | contig 39899 bp, 32 predicted proteins | sample MarorgKNORR_S2LV_6_FD_43896 | JGI IMG/M metagenome (IMG submission 43896) | reverse complement strand
GCTCCCCAGTGAATTGAGTTGGAGGGAGGAATCAAATCAACTTTTCATAGAGGATTTGATTTACAAAAGTGAGGAAAAGCTTCACTCGTCCGCACCGAGGAATGGGTAAGTCCAATCCTGTGGGATGTCTAGTGTGCGCTTGACTGAGCGTGGGCTAATCCATCTTAGTAGGTTCAGAGGTCCGCCCGCCTTGTCGTTGGTTCCTGATGCGCGGGCACCACCGAATGGCTGCTGTGCAACGACTGCGCCAGTCGGCTTGTCGTTGATGTAGAAATTTCCTGCGGTAAATCGAAGTGCATTGAAGGCCTTCTGGATGTTCTCTTCACTGCTTGAGAAAATGCTTCCAGTGAGTGCGTATGGTGAAGCCTCATCACACATGGTTAGAACCTCGTCGAACTCGTTATCTTCGTAGACATAGACTGTGAGGACTGGACCGAATATTTCCTCGACCATGCTCTCACTCGTTGGGTTGGTCGTCTCGATGATTGTTGGTTCGATGAAGTAGCCGACCGAGTCGTCGTAACCGCCGCCGCAGAGGACTGTGCAGCAGCTGCGGCCCTTGGCTCGGTCGATGTAGCCAGCAATCTTTTCGAACGCTCGCTTGTCGATTACCGCTGTCATGAAATTTGTGAAATCTCGGGCATCGCCCATCTTGATTTTGGAGATTTCAGCGACGAGATCGTCGCGGATTGCATCCCATACCGAGCGGGCGATGTAAGCTCGGCTAGCGGCTGAACACTTCTGACCTTGATACTCGAAAGAGCCGCGCAGTAAAGCGACAACGAGGCCTTGGCGATCGCAATCTGAATGAGCGACGATGAAGTCCTTGCCACCGGTCTCTCCTACGATTCGCGGGTAGGAATTGAGTCNGGGAAGGGCGAGNCCAATCTCTTGCCAGAGNCCTTGGAATGTTCCCGTCGAGCCAGTGAAATGCAGGCCNGCGAAGTTGGGGTTTGCTAACGCTACCTCGGTGATTTCAGCGCCTGAGCCGGGCAGGAAGTTGATGACTCCGGCCGGCAAACCGGCTTCCATCATCAGTTGCATGAGGACGTAATTTGAGTGGTAGGAATTNCGGCTGGGCTTCCAAACGCCGGTGCAGCCAACAATCGCTGGTGCGCTCGGTAAATTTGCTGCAATGCTCGAGAAATTGAACGGAGTAATCGAGAGCACGAATCCTTCCAGCGGGCGAATCTCTGTGGAGTTCTGCACGCCCTCTGGAGAGACAAGCGGCTGCAAATCATCGTGGAATCCGCGCGCGTAATGACAATTGAAGCGCCAGAAATCGATTAGTTCGCAAGCGGCGTCAATCTCTGCTTGGAAAGCCGTCTTCGACTGATTCAACATCGTAGATGCATTGACGCGCATACGCCAGTCACCCGCAAGTAAATCCGCGCAGCGCTCAAAAATTGCGCATCGAGCCTCTAGGCCCAGATCAATCCAAGCCTTCTGAGCATTTACTGCAGCCTCGCAGGCTGCCTCCATCTCATCTCTTCCAGCCAAGTGGACATTGGCGATGACGTGACCGTGCTTGTGAGGAATTACCTGTGTTGTCGTGGTTCCAGTGTAGACCTCTTCGCCATTGATGATACATGGTATATCTACTACCTCTGCCATCTGACGATCTAACTCTGCTTGAAGTGCTCTTCTTTCCTCACTTCCCGGAGCATATCCGAGTATCGGTTCGTTAATCGGATGACTGGGCATGAGCATTCGTAAGGAATCGCCTCTAACAAAATTGCGTATCCCGATTCACATTCAAGAATCGCTTTCTTCCTCCCACCAGCCCTCTTCTCCGGGCTCCGGTGGGTCGAATTTATCGATATCAATTTGATATTCAGGCTCATCTACTAATTCAGAGTGTACAAATTTTTCATCAAGAGTTGTTTCTTCGCCTCTAATACCCATCAAGACTGCCCTGGCACCCATNTACATAATGCCTGTTCCTGCGAGGAAAAAAGGAGATGAGAATGCCAACATAAAGAGTGATTCNAACGGATAATTTGGATCAATAACCCCATCGCTAATCATCATGAATGGTACGAGAGCAAAAGGTAATCCGAATGACACGAAGAATAGTCCGAAAATAATTGATACGACACGGGGGACCGTGTGAATTTCTGAATTCATTCGGCCACCGAATCGCTATTACGACCACTCATCAAAGTCGTCTTTCGTGGCCTTCTTCCACTCGCGATAGTGGGCCTTGCAGATTGAGATACGGCGAGACTGACCATCAATACCGCCCTCACCCCAAACTTCGGCGGCGCGATCGAAAGCAAGCCTGCGCCCGCCGATTTTCTTGTCAGCGAAATTCTCGCAGCCGGCAACATCACAGCGGACTTCGCCGACAAATTCCTTTTTCTCGCGCTTACCGGTTCGTCCGGCTGCTACATCCGCGGCTGTTCGCTTCTTGCGTGCCTTGGACTTGAATCCCATGATTTACCCAGCCTGCGCACCGATTAGAAGGTTGCCTCGCCCCATGCGATGTCGAACGGTCCACCCTTACGTGCCAACGAAGCCTTGCGGTCTGGCCCGACTCCGACGCAAACCACTGAAATTCCACTCAGTTGCTCGATGCGATCGACAATGTTTCTGGCCGCATCGGGCATTGCTGCGAAGCCGCTGCCTTCGGTGCGGCTGCGGTCAGCCATGTCGATCCATTCCTCGTCAGACATGGCAGGGAATCCAGGATGAGTCTCGTAGACAGCGACGCATCGATCGAGATCTTCGGCAAGCGTAGGGAGGTAGGAAATGGGCTTGCCGTCGAGTTCGTAACCGACGCATATCTTGATTTCGTCAAGTCCACCGAGCACGTCGAGTTTGGTTACGACGAGTCCAGAGTAACCGCTAGTGCGGTCGGCGTCCTTGAGTGCGACGATGTCGAGCCAACCGGTGCGCCGAGGCCTTCCTGTTGTCGTGCCAAACTCGTGCCCTATCTGCGCCATGTGGTGGCCAGGGCCCTCTTCGAGAGAGAGTTCAGTCGGGAATGGACCGTTACCTACTCGAGTGCAGTATGCCTTGGTGATACCGAAGCACTCGGTGACGTGTCCGGGATGAATGCCTGCCCCGTGGCTGGCATTCGCCCGACCGACCACGCTTGAAGTCACGAAAGGATAGGTTCCCTGGTCGATATCCAGCATAGCACCCTGTGCGCCTTCGAGAAGTACATTCTCACCGTTGCGTAGAGCCAGGTCGACCATCAGACCAGTCGGCCTAATCGCTTGACCAAACCTATCGAGAATCCACTGCAGGTCTGCAGTCAGTTCGTCAGCACTAACTTCAGCCTCAACCTTGACNGTCTTGAGTTGCGAATTCATCCTCGAAACCGTCTGCTTAATTCGCTTCGGGTCGGCAAGTACACCAGCGATGTCAACAAAGCGAATGCCNACCCGCTCAATCCGATCGCGATAAGCCGGGCCGATTCCACGACCAGTAGTCCCCACCACCTTGTCAGCACCATCATACAATCGATGGAAAGGAAGGATCACGCTGGCTCGCTCGCTGATGAATAGCCGCTCGCCATCGGGNCGCTCTCCCGTGAGTGCCTCCCACCGTCCAAGTTCCTCATCAAGCACCCACGGATCGACGACCATACCATCGCCGAGAACCAAGTTGCAGTGTTTCGCGGTCACTCCCGAAGGGATCTGGTGAAGCTTGAGTGTGGTGTCTCCAACAACAATCGTATGACCCGCATTATTGCCTCCTTGGAAGCGAACAGCCCACGTTGATTGGGGGGCTAGTTGGTCTATCGCCTTGCCTTTCCCTTCATCGCCCCACTGGGCTCCGAGTACAACGGTCGCAGGCACCGTAATCAATGGCTCTGTGGAGGGTGTATGAACCCATTGGTCTGACTATGACTGACGTTCAGCGACCGGTTTGTGTTGGGAATGGATTATGAAGGGGAGTCAGGTCGGCGCGCCTGTATGGCTCAGCGCTTTCCCGAAGCCGAGGCTCGCCTCCTGAAGAAGTGGATTTGCATGAAGTGCAGCGCCACCCACCGCGGCACCAAGGTCCGCGTATGCCGCAAGTGCGGTTACACAGGTCTTCGCTTGAAGGCAAGCGAGCGCCGTAAGGTTTGATTGAAACAGGATCGAATCGGCAAGTCCCGATTCGGTTGCTTGATTCTTCGTCTTCATCCGTTTGTCAGATTTCGTAACGCCTCAACGATTTTCAACATAGCCCGTGAGGACTTTTCATGTTCGACTCGGCTCTGGAGGGTTTCGCGCTGAGCATTGGACTAATATTGGCTCTAGGACCGCAAAATGTCTTCGTAATGAGACAGGGCCTAATGCGCTCTCATGTATTTGCTGTATGCTTGGCATGTTCAGTATTCGACGCCTTACTAATTACAGCGGGAGTCCTCGGTGTGGGGAGTATACTAGCAGGAATTGAAGGAGCGGAATTTATGATAGCAATCGGAGCATCGATCTTCTTGATTAGTTATGGATTATTGAGAATAAAATCTGCAATGAGCCCCGTCGGGATGTCTACAGAGGGTGAGGGGGAAAGTGATCTTGCTCCAACGATAGCTGCAGCCGCGGCTTTCACATTCCTCAATCCGCATGTGTATGTAGACACCTTACTGTTGATTGGAGGCACCTCAAGCAGGTATCTCGGGGATGAGAGAGTTGCCTTCGGAATCGGTGCAGCCACCGCCTCATTCGTGTTCTTCTTCTCGCTCGGCTACGGAGCTAGGAGCCTCTCAGAGGTTCTGAACAAACCCAAGGCCTGGAAATACATCGATCTCTCAATAGCCTGTATTATGTTCATAATCGCAACTGCAATCATGCATCCCCATCTATGATAGTAAACTCTCTAGGGCATCGAACAGCATCCCTACTTCCTCCTCGGAGTTGTCGATGTGAGGAGATACACGTAGGAGCCCAGCTCTGCTGGTGACTAGAATCGAGTGCTCGTCTTGGAGTCTACGAGCGATGCTCTCACTGCTTACTCCCTCGGGCATTCTCAAGCTAACTATGGCGCTTCTCTCGTCTTCCGACATCGGGGAGACGATGCTGAGCCCAAGCCTATTTGCTCCCTCGATAACCTTGTCCGCTAGGCCGATATCATGCGCCCATACCTTCTCTGGACCAATTTCGTAGATCTCATCCACCGCNGCGGCCAGCCCCAGCGCGGCTCCAAAGTGTATGGTAGTATACTCGAATCGGCTGGCGTCTTCGGGCAGAGTCAACCTATCGGCCTGCAGGTCCCAGATATCGTTGTGGCTCCTGAAACCCAAGAGACCAGGATAGAGATGCGGACGGACGGACGGAGAGATGTAACCAACGGCTGCCCCATAGGTCCCACGCAGCCACTTGTAGCCAGATGAGACAATCACATCAGCCCCAGTTTTGGCCGCTTCTATTGGCACCATTCCCAACGACTGNGTGGCGTCTACCACTAGTAACGCACCTACCGAGTGTGCGGCTTTGGCAAATCGGCTCAGGTCATACCTCTGACCGCTGGAGTACTCTACATGAGAGAGTGTGACTACTGAGGTTCTCTCATCGATTAGGGAGATGATGTCTTCTGGGTCGGTGTAGAGGTCGGAGTTGTGGTCTGCCAGCCTAACCTCTGCCCCGTTAGCATCTGCGACCCTTGACCAAGGATAGACCGTCGAAGGGAATGAAGCTCTCGTGGATACGATATTGCTACCGCTCTCAGGGGAGACGGCCCAAGCAATCGAGCAGAGTAACTCGGTCGCGCTGGAGCCTACACAGATATCCTCAAGGTCGCAAGAAAGCAGTCTGGCTACTGCCCTTCTCAGAGGCATCATACCATTCTTCTCGGCCTCGCCATCGAATTCCGCAGCGCCCCCTCTAGCCAGAGCATTCGACCACTCCATCGAGGCCTTGTGTGCCACGGGAGAGGTGGTCGCTACATTGGCAAAAGACAGATTGATCCAATCAGGCAAGCAATCCCCAGTAGACGCTAGAGTCTAATGGTATTCAAGGCTCAGGAGTCTCTGACCTCATTCAGAAGAGCTTCAAGCGCTGTTTGAATCTGCAAACACAACGGGCCGTAATGAGCCGGTAGATTTGCGTCGTTGAATATATCATCCAAAATACTTGCAGTCATTCCGAGACGGACATCAATCTCCTTGTCCTTGTTGAGAAGCCACTTTTGCACCGCGTCGCGAGACGAGTTGCGGATGTTACGAGGGACTTGAGTGTCCTCAAGTTGGCCGAGAACTTGTGCGATTTGCTGGATGCGACTCTCTATGTTCGACATGCGATGCCTCCAACGGCCGCCCCACCTGCGGTCCCTGTTTAAGCGCATCCCCAGACAACTGACTTTGAGTGCTCATGATTCCTCGCACCAGGTTGCCCAAGGCATGTCTGTATTGGCTTCTCCTGCGCCTTCGCCCTCGGGACCTAATGCGATGATTCCGACTTGTTTGTCTGGCGCGATGAGGGTATTGATGCCCCATTTCATCGTGGCAGCGAGCGCACCGGTTGAGAGATCATTTCCGGCTCGGATGCGCTCGTGAACTCGGTAGGAAAGTAATGCTTGAGTAATCGCTTCGCCGATACCGGTGGAAGCGACGGCGAGGTCGCCCTCAGCCCAAAATCCACAACCTGGCAGAGGAACATCNCCGACACGACCAGGAGGTCGGTAACTGCATCCACCGGTGCTTGTTGCGGCAGCGATTAGACCGGTTGAATCTCGAACGATTACGCCTACTGTGTCGCCGATCTGCCCCTTGGGAGAACGCCCGACCACCGGCGCATTCGTGTGACCTCGCTCGTCTGCCCACNGACGTGCACCCACTCCAGATAACCCATTGATTTCCTCGTCTAGCAAGTCTGCACATATGCGAATTGGATTAGGTGTATTCTTCATTGCGACAACAAAACCGAGGCGTCCATCACTAACATGCAGTGAGGCATCGGTTAGAACCGAGCCATCTGTTCGCATGACTCCCCCCGTTCCAGCATTGAAGACGGGATCATCCTCAAGAATCACGCAGCCTTCAACTGCGGCTGAAATCGCATCACCGCCAGCCGCGAGAACTTCTCTCACTCGCGCGAGACTTGGTTCGAGATTATTACGGCGGTCTGGACCAGGTCCAGCACCGCCGTGCACGACTGCTGCGCACCGTATTGACTCTCTTTGACTCGACTCGGCCTCATCCAGCATACAACCACTCAAGCCGGTCACGCAGCAGTCGGATTATCTCGATTTTGATTGAAGATGGCATCCTCAGCCTTCCATCCAGAGCTGAATCTGAAGGTAATCGCACTAATCAAAGCCAGAATACCACAGATTCGGAAGGCTGTGTGATAGTCGAACAAATCAGTGCGTGAAATCGTCAAATCCCAAATCACACCGCCACTGCTGACTCCAATCAGAGCCGATAGGGAGCGAAGGCTCTCTGAAACTCCCATTACCGCACCGCGCTCGTCGCGGGCCGAGAGGTGTGTGAGCATCGCCATGTTGCTCGGAGTAACCAAGCCATTGCCGAATGACACCAAGAATACGGCCGGTAGAAGGGTCAGGAATGGATAAGCCGCAGAAGAGTACGGAATCGCAGCTAGACCAGTTCCCGCAATGACGAAACCTGCGGCCAACAATTTCGATGACCCGAAACGGTCGGTAAGTGGTCCGATCAGTTTCCCTTGGGTGATAATTCCAATGACTCCAATTGTTGAGAAAATGAGGCCATTGTCAGATTCACTGAATCCGAGGCCACCTTCTGAAGGATCCATCATGGTGAAGAGAATGAACGTGACATGCATGATAGTGAAAGCCATCCAGAAGAAAGTCAGGGACCAAAGAACTGGAGAAATCACTGGCCGAGACAGCATTGCTGGAATCTTTCTCATCTTCTGAAGTGCGGAGAGCCGTGGCTTTCCTTCATTGTCAGTATAGATTTGCTCCGGAGTTCGGCTCTCCGGAAGGAATTTTATCGCCATAATCAAGCCACTGAATGATAGAAGTGAGGAGAGTAGGCAGGGAAGAAGATATGGGTACGTCTCAAAAATCGTCGATTGGAATGCGGTGGTCCAAGTCCATTCGGCTGGCGATGATAGGAATCCACCGATGACTGGACCCAGCGAAAAACCAACTCCAAAGGCAACGCCGAGTAAACCTTGATTTTTTGCGACATCCTTTGGTTCGGTGATATCAGCGATATATGCGCGTGTCACAGAGACATTTGCATTGAACAAGCCGCCGATTAATCTTGCGAATAAGGCCATCATCAGAGTATTTGAGAGNCCGAAAATAATCATCGCGATGGTATTACCCATCAATCCAATCATCAAGACTGGTCGTCGACCGATTCTGTCAGACAACGAACCCCAAAATGGAGAGAAGATGAATTGAGCGAGGGCGTATGCCGCCATCAGAGCGGCCACCCACATTCCGATCTTCTCGCCAGGATCAGAGAGGTCGTCAACCATGTAAGTGATGAATGGAATAATGATGCCTATTCCAATCATATCGACGAGAATAACGAGCATCAGAATCCAAATCTGATATCGAGTCGAGTTCTTCTCAGTCATGTCTTGAGCTCCTAAATAATGACAGAAAATTATCGGGGTCTGAAAACCCGTATCCCAACAGAGGAAAGTCAGGCTGAAGGTTGGGAGTCGGGACCACTAGAGATAGTGTCGACAACATTTGCGAGGCGCTCGACGAGACTGACCTTTTCCTCGGCTCCGACGAGTGCGTGTTGGAGTACTTCGTCGAGTGAATCGACTGGGATAATCTCCACCTGAGACTCATACTTCTCATCGATGAGCACGTCTTGCTGGTTGCTTCGCGGGATAATGACGCGCTCGATTCCTGACTTGGCGGCGGCTTCTATCTTCGCAGAGACACCGCCGATTGGCAGAACCTCACCACGGACCGTAAGCGAACCTGTCATTGCGAGGTTCTGATCGATTGGAACTCCCTCGAAAGCGCTAATGATTGCCGTCGCCATGGTAATTGAGGCACTGTCTCCGTCGACATTGTGGGTGCCGGGGAATTGTACGTGGAGATCGAAATCTTGGATGTCCTTGCCGGTCAGTTTCTTGACTACTGCGCTGATGTTAGTGACCGATTCCTGAGCAAGGTCCGACAGACCTCCGGTTGCGATAACTTTGCCTGACCTGCCCTGTGTTGGGGTGACCATGGCTTCGACTGGCAGGACAACTCCTGAGTAGTCCGAGAGCCCTGTGTCGGCACCTAGGACAGCTAGTCCATTGACGCGTCCGATGCGCTCACCACGATTGACCAGCATTGCGTATTCCGATTGACGATCGAGGTAGCGGTCTGCTACTTGTTGCTCGAGAGGCTTTGCTATCATGCGCGCGCGAGTGACGTGAACTGGCTCTACNAGTGATGCGTTCTCTTCCGCTGCGAGATCACCTGCGATTCTGACTAGGCCGCCGAGTTCACGAAGTCTCAGTGAGAGTTTGCCTCTGCGGCCGCTACGGCGCTGAGCTTCCTTGAGGATTAACCCAACCGCCTTTGGTGAGAAGTGTGGAATTGCCTTGCCCGAATCCTTGGATTGTTCGTTGCGAACTTCTTGTGCGACGAATCTTACGAGACGGCGGCGATTGGCCTCTGTATCTCTCATGTCGGTGTTGACATAGACCTCGTAGCCGTATCCGCGGATACGGCTGCGAAGAGCAGGATGCATATTTTGGATACTGTCGAGATTACCTGATGCGACGAGGATGAAATCAGTAGGCACCGGCTCTGACTTGGTCAGTGCACCACTGCTACGCTCCGAGCGGCCTGAGATAGAGAGTGCTTTCTCCTGCATGGCGACGAGGAGTGCCTGCTGCTCTTCCATTCGCAGCATGCGAATCTCATCGATGTAGAGGACACCCTTGTTGGCTCGGTGAACCGCTCCGGGTTCGACACGCTCGTGAGCAGGAGTTGCAAGGTCGGCACCGGATTGGAAGGGATCGTGGCGGACGTCCCCAAGAAGAGCTCCGGCGAGGGTTCCGGTGGCGTCGATGAATGGGACCTCTTCGTTTCTATCGTGTTTGACGAGAAGCTTCGGAATGTTTCCTTCATCGCCTGATGTCATGCGAGTTCTGAGGAAGAAATAGCCGAAGACAAGTAAGAATGAACCAAAGATGAAAGTAAGAATTTCGCCCGAGGAAATCGTTGCAAGCAGGAGAGCAGCTCCGACGACGAGGGCGATGAATAGCAGTGTGCGATTGGTGCGCTCTCGCTGCTGCTTGATGTGGGCGCGGCGCTCGGAGATAATGCTCGATCCGCGGCCAGCAGGAACAGTCCGGATTCTCGGCTCATTCTCATCCTCATGATTGCGATAGACGAGAATATCTTCGAGTTGCTCCTTTGGGAGGAACTCGGTCATCGAGCGAGCCAACATCGACTTGCCAGTACCTGGCTCGCCAACCATGATGATGTGTCGACGCTGCTCAGCGGCCTTTCGGACAATGATTGAGGCCGCTTCTTGGCCGATTACCTGATCGACCAATTTCTCGGGGATCGGCACTTCCTCGGTCGAGACGATATCGAGGGCATTCGACCATTCCTCGACCGGCGTTTTGCAGATAGGATCCTTGGCACTGGCGACACCGAAGGCTGCACCATCCTCCCACGACTCAAGTGGGTCAACCGGCTTTTGCTCATCGCTCATCGCACATCCCCTCGGGATTTATCCTGCTCATCGCACCTTCTTGAAGGTGCCCAGTCGCGAACTCGTCCCAATCAGGGCTGTTCGCGGCGTCGCAGGTACTCTTCACCGTAGTGATTCCACTGTTCCATTGTCCAACCCGCGGGCAGTCCCTCAGGTGGTAGAGGAGGAGCCATTCCAGGTGGTACTGGAGGAGCCACAAGCGGGCTTACCTCGGGTTCGCCCGAATAGTCGTATTCCTCATGGTAATCGTAGACCTCTGCACCGACACCGTCACGGCGCTGGCGCTGTAGAACAATCGCTAGACCGAGAACCAAAGATACAGCAAGTAATAGCCCGATTGCCATGACTCCTACAGTCATGACTGAGAGTGTTCCCTTGTCCACATTTTCAGGCTCATCCTCAGGCTCCTCGGGAATCTCTTCGACTGCCTCTGTTGCGTATGCCTTGAACGAGTCAGGGGTCGACCTGTCAAAGCCAGTTGAGTCAACTGCGTCAACGGTGAGAGTTACGTAATCGCCGACCTTCAACCCCTCGCCGCTATTGGCAAGGACGATGAACGGTCCTAAATTATGCGAGACACCAAAGTCGTTGCAAATTCCTGTGATGCTGTTACAAACGCTCCAAAGGACCTTAATCTCAGAGAGTTCAAGAGTTCCTACGTTGGCAATTGAGACGCTTGGATTGGAGCTGTAATCGATATTGTCCATCGACACTGCTAGGTCCCCGTAGCCACTGGAATCGACCCACAGTAGAGGAAGATCATTGACAACTTCGATAGTNATTATTGCAGCACTTGAGGCTCCGTGGCGGTCCTCTGCAGTGATGGTAACCATCTCTTGACCAGCTTCGCCCCAGCTCATTGTGGCGATTCCTGAAATCGGGTTGTACTGGACTGCCCCCGGCACGAAAGTCGTGACCGTGACCCAGATTTCTTCTGATGGATCATCGACGTCGGAGACCATTGCTAGGATATCGATATTCAGCCGCTCACCAGTCTGTACAATCAGAGATACATACTCACCGAGTTCGATGGCTGGAGCATCGTTGATATTGTTGATGTGGAAGGTTATCACGGTGTCTGATTCCTTAACTCCATCAGAGGCGCGGACGACGATTTCAGCCATTCCGAAGCTATCGTCGTCAATTGATTCAACGTTGAGTGTTTGACCATTTATCGAAGCAGTCATCAGTGATTCGTCACTGACACTCACAACGCTGAGAGTTAGTAGGCCAGTAGAAGTCGGGTTGCCATTATCGTCAGTATCCGTGAGGAACTCAGTCAGTGAAAGACTGGCTGAACTGCCTTCATCAAAGGATTGTGTAGGCACCCCACTCCATCGTGGTTGGCCGTTCTCGATGACGTTGAACATGAGAGTTCCAGAACTGAAGTCCTCGCCGTCACCTAGTGTGATGAAGATACCTTGTGAGAGCGGAGTGCCGCGACTGTCGTAGACTATCTCATCGAAGCTCACGGTGATTTCGAGATTGAGTGGATCAAACGAGATGAATTCGTGAGCATCAGAATCGATAGTGAGATCAGAGAGGGAAGTTTCAGCATCACTGACCATTCCAACGATTGAGACTGTCTCAACAGTCTCGACCTTAACTGTCGGAATGCCAGCGTAACCGTCATCTCCGGCACCGAGAATCTTTGGCATTGCATTGCGCAATTCGAAGGCGTCAGTTGTTACTTCCCAATCAGATGACTGGCCGCCTGCATCTGTCCACTGCATGCGAATATCGTAAGTTCCTGACTGGGCATTCATTGGAGCAGAGATAGTGTGTATGTAGCGTGCATTTCCGCCGCTACCGATTAGATCTATTGCTGAAATCCAGGAAGTATCCCATGTCTCCGAATCGCTTGTTGAGTATTCCATCACAGCGGTCATTGTCGACATCTCGTCGACTAGATCGTTAGGAAGAGCGGTCGATTCAAACTGAATCGGCGTGCCGCGCTCAACACTAGCAGCACCAACCGCAGCAGGGCGGTTAGGAACTGGAGGCATATCGTGCAACGCGAGGTCGTCTTCGTAATCATTGGTAACGACCCTGTCTCCAGTCAGGCCTGAGAGGCGGGCACGGAAGGAGGAAGTGCCAGACGGAAGCAGAGTCAAATCGCTAGTATCGAATGTAGCCGAGTAGGACTGAGTTCCGCCTACTCCAAGTTGATTGATCGAAATTCCACCGAGGTGTATCTCCTCTCCACCAGTTAGGTGGTAAATGTCGATGCTACCACCATCATTGTACGCTTCGGCACCGTTGTTGGCGATATTTACATCCAATTCGAGAATGTCTCCGGCAACGAAGCCAGTGTTGTCGTTTGAATTGCGAGCATCGAAGTCGGTGATTCCAACATCGATTAATGGACCCATGTCAAAATCGATTGCAGCGTAGACCTCGTTGTATGTCGAGTAATCTCCATCCATTAGGGCAAATACTGGCCAGAAGTTCTCCCATTGTGTATATCCACCACCTGGGCGAACAGTGCTGAGTGGATTATCCCAAGTCAAGGTCTCAGCCTGATTTGCAGTCAGAGTGATCTCGGTGAAATCGTTGGTATCTGAAAGTAACCACTCTCGCCATACATGGTGAGGGCTGCTTCCATCGTCATAGGGTTCTGCACCCACCTTCTCAGTAATCGCTCCGTAAACGAACACCGTAATATCGCCTGCACCGAGATATGTCATCTCCAAAGAGGTAGTTACGGTATCTCCAGCGGAGTCAAGAGCAATACCCATTTCAAGACTGAAATCGCTGGAATCAGCGTGCATACATCCACCTGTAGTGAAGTCCGCATCGTAGTAATTCGTTCCTGAGGAACCAACCTTGTAGCATGAACCGGAGGTCTCGTCAGCGAAAGCGAAAGTCGGATATCCGCCTGAATTAGCCATTACGTGGTTCTGCCTGTTGACCGGGCCATCAGATGGCCAGCCAGTCGAAGCTCCTTCGAAGAAAGACACGTAGGTGAAATCCTCTGAATTACTATTCTTCAGGTTGACCAATGATGGAGAAGCACTTCCCATACAAGGTCCACACCAATGGGCTCCGACATATTCACCAAAGACCGAATGGCCAGGGCTCGTTGCAAATCGAGGCATGTCCTCAGCGACTAATTTTTCCTTCTCCGCAATCTGCTCTTCGATAGCAAAATATCCAACGGCTGACATGGTCAGCATCAGGAAGGCCATCATGAGAGATGGTAGTTTGTTCAATTGCTGCGCTGTGGTCATCGATTTNGCGAGTTTTTGGCGAGGTATAATGCTACCCCGCTTCGGATTCTTGCGAAAAACGACCCTTTAGGGTCGGTAAATGTTGATTTTTAAATTCNGTTTTTCAATCGAAGGTATTGAATCGAGGGCGCTCCCGCATTCACTCAGATGACTACCGANCAGACTCCAAATTGGGTGGCTCTCCGTGAAGACGACGGGCGGGCATACTTGCTCAACCGAGTGCCTGGGGAATTGAAGGTGAAGGGACTCGGTCGCTTCGATGCTGCGCAGCTTTTGGAAGGGTATTCAATCGGCGATCGAATCACTGTCGGTCAGAAGTCTCTGACCATCGTCGACGCGGCGCTGCCGGAGGCTCGCCGTAATATGCAACGAAGAGCTCAGACAATCGGAATCAAAGATTCTGGATTTCTAATTTCTTGGATGGGTATTGGCGTTGGAAGCCGCGTGCTGGAAGGTGGTCATGGCTCTGCCGGGCTGGCTATGCACCTCGCCAATGTGATGGGTTCTAAGGGCTGTTTGATTTCTGTAGAGGTGCGTCCTGAACATGCGGCTGTCGGGCGAAATAACATGGAACGAATGGCCGAATTCGCGCCCGAATTTCCAGACTGGCATCTGCTTGAAATGGACCTGTCTGAGGCGGCCGGAGAAGTCGCAGGAATCTGTGAAGAACTCGACGCCGCAATCATCGATATGGCAGAGCCGTGGACAGTGGTTACAGAGATTGCTACCACAGTCAAAACGGGTGGTCGCCTAGCCTGTTATTGTCCAACGACCGCGCAACTCGAAAAGTCGTGGAACGCGGTCGAAGAAGCAGGTCTCATCGTAGAGTTTGCTGGCGAAATGATCGAACGACGCTGGTCGAAAGCCGCGAAGGGCGGCGTCCGCCCCGGAAACCAGCCGATGGGGCACACAGCATTCCTCCTAATCGCAGGAAAGATTGCTTCCCCAGAAGAAGAATGAGGTCACTCGTAGATCCTGCAAGACAGCAGGCATGTGACCCCGCGTCAGAGAGTTTTGATCTGGCGACTTCCAGACCCACCAGGGCCTATCCATCCTTCCGGTTTGTTCCCGAGAATCTGCTCAAGAATCTCCATCTCCCCATCGGTTAGCTCCTTCGCTACATCGATGCAAGCCAGATTCTCGCGCAATTGATCTGCAGTCGTTGCTCCAACCAAAATCGTCGAAACATTCTGATTCTTCAAGCACCATGCCAGCGCCAACTGCGCAGGCGTGCAGCCCTTCTTCTTGGCGAAAGTCATCAAGCCACGGACAATCTCGAATTCTCCTCGTTCTCGGCGCTCCTCAATATCCTCAAGCAGCCAATCATAGCCATCCTGTGTCGGCCGTGAGTCCTCTGGGATTCCATCCAGATATTTTCCTGTCAAGAAGCCAGAGCGCAGAGGACTCCAGATCGTCGTCCCAATGGAATAAGGCGGCCGATAGAGAGGGAAATACTCCTCCTCGAAGCGCTGTCGATGAAGCATATTGTATTGCGCCTGTTCAAACTGTGGTGGCTCGAGACCCTCCATTCTCGCAATCCAGAAGGCCTCGGTAATCTGCTGAGCAGACCATTCACTTGTCCCCCAAGACGTGGCACTCCCATTACGGATTAGGTCAGTCATTGCACGAACCACAGTAGCAGTTGGAGTCAATTGATCAGGGCGGTGAGCGAAGACCATGTCGACATAATCGAGTTGCAATCGCTGCAAGCACTTATCCATCCCTTCACGGCAATGCTTCACCGAAAGTCCGGACTCATTAACGCCCTGTCCACCCCAGTAGATTTTCGTGGTGATGACCAATTCTGAGCGGCGCCAGAGATCTGGATTTTCATGTTGCAATTGTTTGAGAGCGGCGCCGAAGATTCGTTCCGCCTCACCGTTGGGATTGCCGTATGCTTCGGCGTGATCGAAGCAGTTCACTCCAGCTTCGCGCGCGATACTCATCAATTCCTTCGCGGTCTCGACTCCGGCGTCACCTGAGAGCCGCTCCTTGACGCCGTAAGTCGCCCAGAAACCATACGAAAGAACCGATACCTGAATACCGGTATTTCCCATCATCCGGTAATACATGTACTCATGAGTCATGGCTTCGCCTAGCCGTTCGACTACTCAAGCATTGGCCCAACGTCAAGCCAGTCTTAGATTCGATTCATAAATCGAAGTCGGAACGCCGTGGTCATGAGGGACAGCGCCGACTGGCACCCCACCGCATTCCGCACGCACACAATCGGCCAGATTGTGAACGACGGCGCTGATCTAATCGGCGCTGAAGTCTCCATTGCTGGTTACGCCGAAACAGTTCGCGGCCGTGGTGCAATCGCCTTCGTCATGCTACGCGACGGAACCGGCCACATCCAGGCATTCCTCAAGAAGGACAACATGGATGAGGATACATTCGCGGCAGTACAATCAGCCTCCCGCGAATCAACTATCCAAGTCACAGGAGCGGTGGCCCAGAAACGCCCACCAAAGACCAAGGAAGGCGAGCCAACTCCACCTCCAGAGTACGAAATTACGGTCTCCGAGGCAAATATCCTCTCAGCAGCAGCAACTCCACTCCCAGTAGGAATCACCGACGATGTCAACGTAGGCCTCGACATCCGCCTAGACAACCGTCACCTCGACCTACGCAGATCCCATGTCAATGCGATGTTTCAACTCCGCAGCAAGGTCCTACAATACGGCCGCGACCACCTCATCGGTGAAGGATTCAGCGAAATGAACTCGCCAAAAATCATCGCCAGTGCGAGTGAGGGAGGAACCAATCTCTTCCCGATGATGTACTTCGATACACCCGCTTTCCTCAGCCAGTCGCCTCAACTCTACAAGCAACTCGCAGTTCTAGGTGGTCTTGAGCGCGTCTTCGAAATTGGCCCCGCATTCCGCGCCGAGAAGCACGACACTTACCGTCACTTGAACGAATTCATCTCCTTCGATATCGAGGGAGCGTGGATGAACGACGAGGATGTGATGGGCGTGCAAGAGCGCATGATTCACCACATCTGGAGTCAGGTTGCGGCCAATGACCTACACCTCTTCGAGGCCATCAACACCTATCGCGCAAGCCAAGACCAAGAACCAGTTACCGTCGAAGTCCCTAGCCTCCCATTTCCTCGCATCCCTTATTGTGAAGCGATTGAGATTGTGCAGAATGGTGGTGGCGAGATTGAATGGGGNAACGATATCGAGAGTCATCACTGCGATATCATCGCCGCTGANTACCCTGGATTCCACTTTTTGCCGCGCTGGCCAATGGCAATGAAGCCATTCTACATCTATCATGATGAATCTGAGAAGGGTTCGACGGGAGGCCAGCTATCGCGCGGATTCGATTTGAATTANGGGCGCGANGAGATGACTTCTGGTGGACAGCGAGAACATCGTGTGGATATTCTCGAACAGAATNTACGAAACATGGATTTGGATCCTGCAGACTTCACTTTCTACACAGACGGATTCCGCTACGGCGCGCCACCGCACGCCGGTTGGGGACTGGGTGTTGCCCGCTTGTTGATGATTCTCACAGGCGCGGGCAATGTCCGAGAAGTCGTCCTCTTCCCCAGAGATCGATCAAGAGTCACACCCTGACCGAAAAGAACGGGTATCGAAGGCCCCTCCGCAAAGCGGGGACCATGGTGAAGCCAAAGTTTGCTTATCTGCTGCTGAAAGAGCACCCATACGGCCGCGAGATGCTTCGGCAAATCCTCTCAGAAGGCTTCGTCCCAACCATCGTCATCACCGAGGATTCAGCAATCGGCGACGAGGAGCGCGAGAAGTTCCTCAAGCGTATCGAAGGAAACGATATCGCTCCAACTATCGAGTCTCAGTTGGCCGATTTGGCAGAACAAGGNATCGAAGTCCCACATATCGAAGTTCCCATCCATAACTCTGANCANGTGATGCCTCATATCCGANAAATCAACCTCGACCTGATCGTCTTCGGCGGTACGAGAATCATCCGCGGCGAAATCCTCGACCACCCCGCGGATGGAGTCATCAATTCCCACCCAGGACTACTCCCAGATTGCCGTGGCAGCGCGAGTCCCGCATGGTCGGTTTACCATGATATCCCAATCGGTTCGACTGCCCATTTTTGCGACAATGGCATCGACACTGGCGAGCTGCTTCTACGTCGTGAGGTAGCAGTGACACGGGGAATGACCTACGAAGATCTCTGTTACGAAACACTGGTTCTAGCAGGAGTCCTGATGAAAGAAGCACTGATGGCTTATTCAGCAGGGCGCTGGGACGAGATGAGGCATCCTCAGGGAGAGAGCGAGCACCCCACTTTCCGCAATGCTGGGCCCGATATTCTCGAAGTAGTCAATCGCAAACTCGCTGAACAGACTTATGCGCACTACATCGGCTGAAAGATTGAGGAGGAAGATGGATGACTGGACTTGCGGGAGATGATTTTCCCTTTGCTGAGAATGTACTTGCTGGCCGGACTGCACTTGTTTGTGGGGCCAGCAAGGGGATTGGAAGGGCGAGTGCGCTGATGCTTGCTCGCGCGGGAGCGCGGGTAATCGCTTGTGCGCGCTCGGCTGAGGATCTCGAGACCTTGCTTGACGAAATGCATGGTTCTGGTCATTCGATGTTGGTTCTAGATTTGGAAGATGTCGAGGCCGTTCGAGAGACTGTACTCGGCCTCGGTATGGTTGAGATTGTCGTCAATAATGCAGGAGGCCCTCCGGGTGGTCCTTTGCTTGGNAACAAACTCGACGAATTCGAGGGCCCATTCGCACGTCACCTGCATGCNGCTCACACAATCGCTCAGATTCTCTCGCCCAGAATGGAAGAGCTCGGCTATGGGCGCTTTGTGAANATCATTTCCACCTCGGTTCGCGAACCGATAGACAATATCGGATTGTCCAACACTTTGAGAGGAGCAATGGCTTCGTGGTCCAAGTCCCTCTCTCGAGAATTGCCTCCATGTATCACCATCAACAACATCCTGCCGGGTTTCACCGATACCGACCGACTCGGTTCGTTGGCCGGTTCGATTTCGGACAAGACTGGAAAGTCAGTCGAGGAGGTCCGCACCGCTTGGATGGATTCNGTTCCTATCCAGCGACTAATCGACCCACTCGAAACAGCAGCAGCCGTCACCTATCTCTGTCTCCCATCGTCTAGCGCCATCCGAGGGGTGTCGCTCGCAGTCGATGGCGGTAGAATGCGGTCGATCTGAGGATTGATTTCGATGAAATTCGACATCTTCTTCTCCATCTCGCAAACCCCGGACACATCCGGTTACATTCCAAGTGAGAACGAGATGTTCGCAAACTTCCTCGACCAAGCCGAGAAGGCAGACGATCTCGGATTCGGCATTGGNTGGGTCGCCCAAGCCCACCTTTCAACAGAAGTCCAAAAGGGCAANTCAAAGCCTGTTGTCCCACATTATCCGGGCGAAGTTGGACTTTGCACAGACTTCTTCCAAGTAGCAACAGCAATGTTCGCGCGCACGAAGAGGATAGAGGTAGGAAGCGCAGTCATGTCAATTCTGGCCAGCGGTGGCCCAATTCCTCAAGCCGAGCGCGTTGGCTCTTTCCTCGCCCTCCATGGCATGAATCCTGAGGAGCAGCGAAAATTGCACATCGGTTTCTCAGCCGGCCGCTTCGAATTCATGGCTCGCCCCTACGGCATCGTCCCTCGCGACATCGTCGAAGAGGCATCATGGCCAGCACTGCGCGGCCAAATCTTCGCAGAGGCATCAGAAATATTCCTGCGGCTGCTAAACGGCGAAGTCATCTCCACCGAGATGATTCNCAAAACCACTCTCACCCGAGCAAACTTCCGCTCCGACGAAGATTGGGCACGAGTCCAGCAAGCAGCGCAGCAATTNCACGGACTCGATNCGGCGCCNGAATCAATCGAAANCGCGCCGAGATACAACTTCGAAGAAATCAAAACCATCCCTCAGAAATGGCGCCGGGACCTGTTGAACCTAGTACTCGGAAGCCACGACGCACGTTTGCAGGAGGAGGTCAATCAGTGGGCCCCTGTGCAGGTGTTCAACCTCTCCATTACCCCCCCGCATGTCATCGAATCAACGCATCAACGCATGTCTGAACACTACCACCCCAATGGCGGTCCATGGACACGTGACATGATGCCCCGGACAATCATGGTCTTCGTCAACGATGAGGATGGTCTGACTATGGATGAGCGCAGCGCGGCGGCTCGCGAAGAGGCAAGGGCCGCGCTGACAACCTACTGGAGTGCATTGGAAGGGACAATCGATCCGGCCAAGGTCGAGCGGGCGGCTGACAATGCGGTGATTGGTAATGTCGAGGANGTCGCCACACAGATTCGTGAGCGATTCGACCCAGAGGATCGGTTGATGTGCTGGTTCGATTTCTTCAATCATGACTCAGAGAGAGTCCAGCGCAACATGGAGGCATTCATGACGAAGGTCGCTCCGGCAGTGAACGGAGGGGTCGAATGAGCGCGCACAAGAATGAGCGGCCGTCTAGTGTCGCCCCTGGCCGACCGGGGTCGGCCGTATTCCCAACGAATCCTCTCGGCGAGAAGCACGAGGGGATCGCCACCGGTCGCGATGTCGAATGGGAGCCTCTCGTTGATTTCCGTCGTATGGATGTCTCAGAGAACACCATCCATGGCGCCATCGCTTGGGCGCATGGCGGCGAAATCATCCATTCGTTCGGTGGCAATGTCCTCGTCTATGGACGCTCGATGATGAAACCACTGATGATGAAACCATTCACCGACGCCCTCGATGAACTCGATTGGAAGCAGAAAGCAATCGCCTGCTCCTCACACAACGGCGACACCGAACACGTCGCAGCCGCACAATCACTACTCTCAGAATCCGAGTGGGGGCTCATGCAGTGCCCCCTCGACGTCCCCCTCATTCAATTCGGGCGCCAAGTCCGTCGACCTCGCCGCTGGTTCCACACCTGTTCAGGAGAACACGCAGCCATCCTGAAGGCGATGCGAAAGATGGGCATGAACCGTGCCGGCTACACACTCCCAAGCTCACCTTGGTTCCCGAAGTATCTCGAGACCCTGCGAACCTACATGGGCAAGCCCGACTGGGAACCGATGCGCGTAGCCAAGGACGGATGCGGCTTCCCGACCGTCTCAAACACCGTCGACGAACTGGCTGTGATGTTCGCAGGACTCGCAACCAACCGTGATAAGGACTGGATCTGGGAAGCGATGAACCGTCACCCAGACCTTATCGGTGGCTTCAATCGACTCGATTCAACCTGCCTCAAAGCAGGAGAAGGGAAAATAATTGCAAAAGAAGGCGCGGATGGTCTCCTAGGATTAGCAATCGACCATTCGGATTGGCCCAAGGGCCTTGGGATTGTAATCAAGATTGCACATGGCTGGAACTCTCAGGCGACTTGGTACGTGGCACGAGCAGTATTGGGTGTCTTGGGCATCCAATTACGCAACCCGTATCCACTTCACCGGCAGAAGGCGTTCATCGTCCCGGGAATCGTTCCTGATAGCTACCGCTTGGCCCTCGAGGAAGTCGTCACTTGGGACGAATGGGACCCCGACCGGGACCGCTTCTCTCTTGACTGGAAAGAGTATACTGAAGCCATGACTCGCTCCGACCCCTTCGCCAATGAGGGCAATCAGGAGGGTTGAATCTGGAGCCTGAGAAGTGCTGTGAATCCGGGTGCGTTCCCTGCGAGCGGGACCGTGATGGAGAAGCACCGCTCGATTTGCTAAATTACATCGGTGGAGAGTTTGTTGGACACTCTGGGAACGAGGCGGACGAGAACGACTGGTTGAACGTGCTTGAACCTGCAACCGGTTACCGATTTGCACGCGTGCCGTTGTCTGGCCCGGATGATGTCGATGCGGCTGTTATTGCCGCGCGTGCGGCTGCTCCGGATTGGGGGGCCCTCGACTTTGCTGAGCGCGCTGACTGGTTAGACCGAATCGCCGATGCTCTGGAGACGAAATACGAGGAGATCGCAGCGCTAGAGAGCCAGGATACTGGCAAGCCAATCGCACTGGCGCGCGCTGTCGATGCCTACCGATCGGTCGCCAACTTCCGATTCTTTGCAGGTCTTATCCGCGAGAAGGCGGATTCACCCGATGAAATATTCGAAATGGATAATGCGACCAATGTAGTTGTGTCAAAACCTGTTGGTGTGGCAGCATTGATCACACCGTGGAATCTTCCTCTCTACCTCCTGTCTTGGAAGGTTGCGCCGGCCATTGGCATGGGCAATACAGTAGTCTGTAAGCCCTCCGAATTGACGCCGATGACAGCGAATCTACTGATGGAAACCATCGACGAGGTTGGACTGCCAGCAGGAGTCGTCAACCTCGTGCACGGGAATGGAGCAGGAGCAGGAGGGCCGCTCACAACTCACTCCGACGTCGACCTTGTCTCCTTCACCGGAGGCACCGCCACNGGAGCCAAGGTCGCAGCCGCCGCTGCTCCCCAATTCAAGAAACTCAGCCTCGAGCTCGGCGGTAAAAACGCCAGCATAATCTTCGATGATTGTGACTTCGACATAACCGTCCCAGGCGTTACCAGAGCAGCCTTCCTCAACCAAGGTCAGGTCTGCCTGTGTGGCAGTCGCATTCTCGTGCAATCAGGTATTTACGACGAATTTGTCGAACGATTCGTCGATTCGGTCGAATCGATGCGCATCGGCGACCCAAGCAACGATGAGATCGAACTCGGTGCACTCATCTCTCCCGACCACCTCGCCAAAGTGGAGGGTTACGTGACCCTTGCACAGGAGGAAGGAGGAGAGGTTCTGACGGGTGGCTACCCCTGCCTTCCCAAAGAGTTCGAACACGGGAATTGGCTGGCACCGACGGTAATTGCAGGACTTTCGCCCGACGCTCGCTGCTCTACCGAGGAGATCTTCGGACCGGTCGTGACGATTCACCGATTCGAGACCGAGGAAGAAGCCGTAGCTATTGCCAACAATACCCGCTACGGCTTGGCTGGAAGCGTTTGGACCGGCGACCTCGACAAAGGACGTCGAGTCGCCGAATCGATTGATACTGGAATGGTCTGGGTCAATACATGGTTGCACCGCGACTTGCGCGTGCCCTTCGGCGGTGTCAAGGACAGCGGCGTTGGCAGAGAAGGCGGCCGCTGGAGTCTCGGATTCTTCTCCGAACCGATGAACATCTGTCTCAAGCACGATTGAAGTCGGAATGACTGATAGATAGTCGCACCCGCGCAGCGCATGATAGCATGACATCTGTGGGCATCATCGGGCTGGGAGCTTATGTTCCACCTCACGAGATGAGCAATGAAGATTGGGCGGAGATTGTCGAGACTAGCGACGAGTGGATCACCACTAAGACAGGGATGAAGAAGAGGCGAATCGCTGACGCTGACACGCACACCTCCGACCTCGCCGTTGAAGCCTGCAAACTGGCTTTGGACGACGCCGGGCTCACCCCCGCCGACATCGACCTCGTCATCCTCGCCACCTCCTCGCCAGACGTGCCACTCTCCTCGACTGCAGGCATCGTTCAGCACAAATTAGGCTGCGTTGATTGCGGCGCATTCGACATCAATGCCGTCTGCGCCGGCTGGGTCCATGCATTGGATGTCGGTGCCCGATTCGTAGGGACACCGGGTTACGACCACGTGCTCGTGGTCGGCTCTGAAATCTATTCTCGTATCCTCAATTGGCAGGACCGAGCGACGTGCGTACTGTTTGGAGACGGTGCAGGTGCGGCAGTGCTCGGCAAGGTTGCGGATGGAAAGGGCGTCCTAGGCTCGTGGCTGATGAGTGATGGTAGCGGCGCGGAAGTCATAGAGATCCCCGCAGGAGGGGTCCGAGTACCAATCCCCAGCGCCAACTTCGAAGAGGGTATGCAATACTTCCACATGGACGGTAGAGCGGTCTGGAACTTTGCTATCGAGGCATTTCCACAAGCGGTCCATGCGGCGCTTGAGAGAGTTGGTAAGACACTCGATGAGGTCGATTTTGTGATTCCTCATCAAGCAAACATCAACATCATCAAGACAGGTATGGAGAATCTTGGATTGCCGATGTCTAAGACTTTCACAAATCTCCACAAATACGGCAATACCGCCGGTGCGAGTGTGCCTATTGCAATGCGTGAGGCGATGGATGAAGGGCTCATCAAAGAGGGTGACTTGGTTGTAACCGCTGCCTTCGGCGGCGGTTTAGCTTGGGGCGCCAACGTAATTCAATTCTAATTTGAGAGAACGGCGAGTACGAGCGAAGCGCTGACCTTGCCGAAATCATGGCTATCTTCACTAGCAGTCGGATCGGGATTATCGCCAACAACGAAGATTTGAGTCTCATCAATCGATTGAATCCGCTTGATAATTCGCAGGTCGGGCCTGAATGGATGATCTAGCAGAACGACCTGCCCAGCCTCCAGAGCCTCTGCTTCGACCCTCTCGAACCTCACGGTACTACCCGCAGAGAGGGTCGGCCACATTGAGTCGCCTTTCACGACGACATTCACGAAGCGCGTATCCATGGGACGTCACGGCCCTTGGCAGCCCAGAACATGTGATGAATCGCTTCTACTGCATCCATCAGTTCCTGAGCATGTTGTTCTGAGACTTCGACCTTGCAGGCGGAGCAGAGCTTTGCTGCCTGCCAGAATGTGTCGTGCAGGTCTGGAATTGTCTCTAGGTGTTGAGGCTTGAAGAAGTCGGTCCAGAGAATCAACAACTCGTCCTTACACTTCTGTGATTCTTCTTCCTTGATTGTTGCGTATCGGCTCATGGTGTTGATGTATGATGCAGAACTGCAATCTGCACTACTTTCACTGAGTGCAACCATTTTCTTAGTCATTGATTGAACCGCCTCAGCGGCTACTCGAGCGCTCGCTGGGTCGTAGACTCCACAGGGTCCATCGCAGTGGGCGCTTGCCTCGATTGTTGGGATATGTTCGTTATCGATGTCTATCATTTCTCTCACCAGTGACTCTCGCATCAGGTGTCGGATTATCAATGCGACGCGCGCGATTGGTCGGTTCGACTGTGGAAAACACAACGAAACGGAGGCTCCTCTACTGCGTGTATGGCTCCCAGGCTCCAGTCAATACGTTGTGTTTCAGGAGACTGCCGTCGGGGTTCTGCACCCAAACATCGTCGTTTGCATCTCGCCAAACCTTCTGCCCATGCTCGTTGGTTTGAGCATCCTCTGGAACTTCGACGCGTGGCTTTGGTGGCGGGGCCGTATCGAGTAGTGCCCCTAGGTCAAGCTCGCCGACCTCTGATACTTCCTCTTCGAGAGATTCTCCTTCCAACTCGGCCTCGTGAGTTAGATCCCAAGCCATCGGCTCGGNCGCGGGTTCGTCTTCCTCAACTTCTGCCGTCGAAGGCTGAGCCGAGTCCAAATCGAACATTGCNACTGGTGGTGTGAATTCAGGCTCNGGTTCTGGTTCTGGAGCCGGTTCGTCATCCTCCAGCATATCCTCGGGTGAAATCCATACTTCGACACCTCCAATCTCATGCAATTCGTGTGTGCTATCTTCGGCCTCAGGTTTCTCGCTTCGGCCCATTCCCATGCGAACACTGAAGCCGATGACGCCGAGGATGATCAGGCCAATCACAAGATGAATTGAGGCCTGAACGTAATTCTGGTAGAATTTGACCGTTGGGAACTTGTCAGAATTGTCTCCGACCCCGTCGCCGTCGGTGTCAATCCACTCATCAGCATCCTTGGGGAAAGCATCGATGCTGTCGTTATACCCATCTCCATCGTAGTCTGCAACGAGCGGATCCAAACCGAGACTCTGCTCTTCAAGGTCAGGAATGCCATCGCCGTCGTCGTCGGTATCCGCGTTATTGCCGATTCCGTCACCATCAGTGTCGAGCCATTCTTCGGGGTCGAGCGGGAGGGCATCGTTGTCGTCGAGGTATCCATCGTTATCGTCGTCATCATCCTCGAGGGTATCCTCGCAGCCATCTTCGTCCCAGTCGTTTAACTTGGTGCTGGTCCAGTTCATCAATCCGTAATCACATAGGTCCCAACTGTCGTCGATACCGTCGCCATCATCATCTCTGTCGAGGAAGTCTGGGATTCGGTCGTAGTCGGTATCGATGTGACAATCGCTGACATCCTTGGCTGCTTCGACCATTGTCATCTGCCCATTAGGACAAGGCAGTGCTTCAGTCGCTCCTTCGGTGTCTATGTAGTAGTCAATAGGGGCCGGGTTTTGNGAGGTTGCTGTCTGGGAATTGACGTAATAACCGAGGTCTGCGGATTTGCACTCGGTCTGCCCACGGAGGTTCTGGTAATTGCCCTCCTCACATGGAATCTGGGCTGACGAGGCGGGGTCAGGCACGTGGTTTCCGGGGTCTGAATCGAAGCAGGCTGAGGCCGTTACCGAGCCCGAGTTCGGGTTGTAGTTNCCTGCCTCACAAGCGATTTGGGCTGTTGCAGCCATCGTGTCAACATAGTGACCNGGGTCGGCTANGAGGCAGTTTGACCAGCCGGCGCTCGGCTGGTAGGTTCCTAATTCGCATGCCTCTTGGGNGGATGATCCTGTATGAGCGACGAAGTATCCTGAGTTTGCCTCGATGCAATCGTTAGCCGAGGTTGATCCACTGTTGGGATTGTATGTGCCCGCGAGGCAGGGCTGCTGAGCGGATGCGAAGTGAGAATCGACGTAATGGCCTGGCTCAGCTGCTAGGCACTCTGTGCCGCCTCGTTCTCCTTGGTAGGACCCCATNCTGCAGCCAATCTGGCCCGTCGAACCATCTGTCGGCACATGGTAACCGAAGTCAGCATCGATACAACTTGACTGGCCAGGTGCTGGCTGATAGGTTCCTGCTGGGCAGAGTAATTGCTCGGCTGAGCCATCATTTCCTACGTAACTTCCAGCGTCGGCTGCCATGCAGTCATCCGAGTCTATCGAGCCGCTATTTGGATTGTATGAGCCCGCAGCACAAGCAGTCTGCATTGTGGATGCCTGCTCATCGACATAATGGCCGGGGTCGGCGGTTGTGCATTCGGTAGCTCCCTGAGAGGCTTGCCAAGATCCGAGTGCACAAGGAATCTGCGCGTCAGCGGCGACATCGGGGGCGTAGTATCCTGGAGCCGCTGCATCGCAGGCGATTTGTCCCATATTAGCCGCGAAGGTCCCCGCTGCGCAGGAATTCTGTGCAACCGAGCCGNCGAGAGCGACGTAGTGTCCGGTATCTGCCAGCATACAATCGCTGGCTTCGTCGGCCCCGGTATTGGGATTGTAAGAACCCGCTGAACAAGCGGTCTGAGCCGTCGCCGCNTGCGTATCGACATAATGTCCAGCATCGGCGGATAGGCATTCGGTCTGCCCGATACTCGGTTGGTAGGTTCCGGGCAAACATGGATCCTGATTGACTGCCGCAGTGCTATTGACGTAATAGCCGGCGGAGGCGGAATCACATTTGTCCTGACCACTCGCCGGCTGATAGGTTCCCGGCACGCAGGCAATCTGTGAGGTGGAGGCCACTGTCGGAACATAGTGCCCAGGGTCGGCATTGAGGCAGGACCATTGGCCCGAATATGGTTGGTAGGTCCCGACCAAACATTGGGATTGTGCCGTCGCCCCTTGAGTTGGGACATAATTACCAGGATCAGCNTCGATGCAAGTGGTCTGTCCGGTATTCGGCTGGTATGTACCGACATCGCAGATTGTCATGTTGGCTTGTCCGGCTGTCGGCACGTAATATCCAGAATTCGCTGCGAAGCAAGTGTTCTGCGCCGCTGATGGCTGGTAAGTTCCCGCAGCGCAGGCCTGCTGGAAAGAAGAACCTGAGGCATTGACGTAGTAACCGGGCGAGGCCGCGGTCTGCGAGACCGCGCCCGAATTCGGGACGTAATATCCAGTCGAGGCGACTATGCAAGTCGTCTGACCAGTATTCGGCTGGTAATAGCCAGGAGTGCACGCGGTTTGCGTGGTCGCTCCAGTTCCGTAGACGTAGTGTCCGGCGGAGGCTGCATTACAGGAGGTCGAGCCGACTTGATTCTGCCAGGTTCCGATNCCACACAGCGTCGTCGAGATTCCNTGTTCGGCATCGACCAAAGTCGCNGTNGAGCCAATCTGTGACATCGAGCCAGAGGTCGAACGTAGGTCGATGACCAGTGAGTAATTGCCAGGTCCGGTCGAACCCGAGGAATACACGATGCGGATGTAATAGAATCCGCTTGCATTGCCGGCAGCCGATGTTGAGACCTCTTCTTGGGTCGCATTGGTCGATGAGAAGGAGACTATATCGAAAGTCTCGTTGAGTAAATCGATGTTGAAGTCCTGTCCCATCGGCGAGGTGAGATTAGCAGAGAACCAAGCATTTCGTGGCAAATCGAGAGAGAACACGTCAGTGGTGTCGCTGCCGCCTTTAATCGACGCCGAGTAATTAGCACTCATCACTGAGAGCGGCAGCGCCGTGGTATTGGTTGTTCCAGCGTCGCCACCGTTAGTCGATACGAAAGATCCGGTGGGCGCGGCGGTGCAGGACGATTGCCCTAACATCGCGTTGTAATATCCGCTCGCGCATGCACTCTGAGATGTGGCTCCGTCCGAATCTGAGTAATGACCAGCGGAGGCGTCGAGACAGGTCGACTGACCGATGTAAGGCTGGAAAGTCCCAGTCTCACATTGAGTCTGGATCAGAGTATTACCTGGCGCAGAGTGACCCGCGTCGGCGTCAGTACAAATTAGACGCCCATACTTTCCTTCATCACAATCGGTCCAACGCGCCGGATTATTTGGATAATCGTCGGCGGTATCGATGACGCCATCGCCGTCATCGTCGCCGGTCTGATGGGTATCGAAGATGTTGCGAGTTCCGTCACCNTCCATGTCCTGATCGGTAAAGGCGACATGTGCGCCATCGGTGAAGCTCAACTCGTATGGGTTGAGCATTGAATCGCTTGTATTGTCAAATTCGCCCGACTGCGCGCCCCAGCAGCGCAGTGAATCATCTGAGAGAAGTGCGCACGTCGAATCCGTGCTGGTCGCCGCAGCAAGCACTGAAAGACCGGCGCTCAAATTTACCTGTACAGTTGAATCTCCCTCTCCGGGGAACATATTCTCGGCCGAGCAGGCCGAGTTAATCGTCGAGGAACAGGTGCCATCGCCGAGTTGTCCGTGAGTATTCACTCCCCAGCACTGCATCGAACCATCGTCGATGACAGCGCAGGTGTGGGAACCGACGCCATCGAGCATCGTCGCCGTGGCGCTGGCGCCCAAATCGACAAGATGGACATTTGCGGTCGTCGCACCATTGTCAGAGAATACTGTGTATTTGTTACCCCAGCAACCAACCGAGCCATTGTCGAAGATGGCGCAGGTCGAACGGCCCGAGGTTACCAAAGAAACCGTGCGTAACCCAGTTGAGTGGTTGGCCTCGATTGGAACATGTGAATCGTTGGTGGTGCCATCGCCCAATTGCCCACGGATATTGTATCCCCAGCACTTGACGTCCCCTGCGTCAGTGATGGCACAGGTGTGATCCTCGCCCGCAGACACAGCAACCACATCGACGTTGGTGCCCAAGTCGATTTGCACCGGCGAGACACGGTTAGTCGTCGAATCATCTCCGATCTGGCCGTGATGATTGCGACCCCAGCACCACAAACTCGCATCGACGAGGATAGCACAAGAGTGATCCTTACCCTCGTCGATGACCACAGGCTCAGGGCTCAGACTGACATATCCTGCGCTGACTGCTGTGTTCCCAAGTCCTAATTGACCGTAATTATTCGAACCAGTGCAGTACATCGAATAATTACTCAGAATCGAACATTGTCCTGCTCCTGAACTCGAAATCACAGAATCCTCAGAATAAACTGCAGCACCAGCGGACCACTCGACCGTAGTTCCATTTGCTAGCACGACGATTGGTCCATCATCAGCGATGTTGAGGACCGAATGAGAGAAGACCGAACTGGCCTCGCTGCCACGAATGTTCAGTGTCGGACCGCTGCTGTGCGTGAAATCTGCTTCCTCCTCAGCGCCGAGCACGAGCGTTGCACCTTGGCTGCCCATCAGGAAGCCGAGCATGGTCACCCCGAGGAAGAGTGTGCAGATTCCGAGCGCGATTGTCCTCTTGTTTTCCTCGTTCAGCATGAATATTGGCGCGCTTGCAGAGATTATCACTATTCCCTATGCCTGAACTGTTTGCATCACGCGTTGAGCACCTCAAGAGACAGTCCATAGGACTGGAGTCCCGCTGCTTCTAGCGCCCCTTCGACGCTATCAAATGGCCTTTCGGGGGTTTTACGGGCCAATTTCGCTCTTTCAGAGATGATTCGCCATGCCGCTTTGCTGCCTATGCCAGGGATGGCTTTGAGTTGAGCCTGAGTTGCAGTATTGATCGATAGGTTCGACTCGACTCCACTGATGCTGCGCATTCCATGACCTGTGACGATGATGTCTGATTCTGTTTCGAGAGGGATTTGGTAAGGAATTCCGATGAGGATTGGGTATGCTCCGATTTGACGACCGAAGGTGATTCCTGAGCGACCATGAATCGCCGGGTCTCTATGCTCTGGGTTGAGCACTTGTTCGGGTCTGCGGATACGGTCGTCGTGGGCTTCCCACCAGACATTCGTTAGACGAGTGCCTGCCGGAAACATCTCTTCGAGGAGAGGTTTGTCGATTTCTTCTCTGACGCTTTTTTTGAATGCGCGGAAGGTGTCTTCGGGAATTGGCTGGAAGCCTTGACCTTCGACTTGGCGGATGTTGATTCTACGCAGCCAGAGTCCTTCCGCGCGCAGGCTGTGGAGGAGTTGGCGATTGAGGCTGTAGGATTGTTCGGTTTCACCGTTTAGGCCGGCGATGAAATTGAGACCTGGGAGAAGTTTTGGTAGACCTCTTTCACCCCGTTCACGACCGTGTTCGTTGATGTGGCGGATAGCTGTTTTGAGTTGGTCTGAGTCACAATTGAGCCAATTTTCTTCGTGCACCCGAGGGTCAGCTGATTCGAGTCCAAAAGAGAGCACTGCGCCATCAGAGAGAGTTTCAACAAGGGTGCGAGTGATCTCCGTTGCGGGTTCGAGGTTCTCTGCGACGATGGATGGGTTTCCGTTGTCGACGTGAAGGATATCGAGGCGTTCATCCTCTCTCAAACCGTGCAGAACTTTGGCTATTGGTTCAGGGTTCGGAACTGGATATTCGAGTTCGATAACTCCTTCGGCTTTGTAGGTGTAAATGTCTGTAGCGCCGCCTATTCTTACGTGGCGTACTCCGTTGTCTAGAGCTGTGGTTATCTCAGCGATAACATCCTCTTCTTCTCGCCAAATCGGCACTCCCTTCTTCGGCTCGATACAGAATTTGCAGCCACGCTTGAATCTGACACATCCCTGGTAGAGTTCGACCTCGTAGGTCAGTGGGCCGGGNCGGCCGTCTTCTGTAACGAGGTCGGGGTGAGTGGTGACGCACTGGCCCTTCGCGCCCGCCTTCGCCCATTCATTCCATTGCTCTGGGCTACGCCGCTTGTGTTTCCACTGGCCGGAGGATAGGAAATTGTCGAGGGTTGCGTCGGTGTCTTGCACTGCACAGAATAGTTTGGCGCGGAGAGGAATCCAGCCGTCGTAGCGCCAATGTCTGATGGCCCAGCCTCCTGCAAGAACTGGTTGTTCGTGAGGGAGGATGGCGAGGAACTCGTCGAGTTCGCGGCGGGAAATCGGTGTTCCTCGAACATATTTGCCGGGAACTACGGAACCGGCGAGAACTACCGCACCGTCGAGGTCAGCGAGTTCTCGCTGCAGGGCAGCTCTTTCATCCGGTTCTGAGAGGCTTTTCTTGTGATTGAGCCGCCACTGATCCACTGTCATGTACGTGTATGGAATACCTCGAGATTCCAGCACTCCGCAGATGTAGCGGATGTGGAATCCGAGGTAATTCGGTACGCCGAAGGCAGCCGGTTCATCCTCATAACCATCGAGGACAAGCCAGCCTTCCATCGAATCCCTCAGCCACTCGGCTGAACACTGAGCCTTCACGACTTCGATTGAACGAGTCCTCGCGCGCGGAAAGAATCGAGGCGAGCAATCCTTCGAGCGGTGGCTCAGTTGCGGCGTCCGCCGCCGCGACCACGATTACCACCGCGATCGCCGCGGTTTCCTCCGCGTCCGCCTCGGCTGCCCCCGCCGTCATTGGATTCTTGAACCGAAATCTTACGGCCGTGAATCTCAGTTCCATCGAGTTCCTTGATTGCCTTCTCGCCGGCTTTGCGGCTGGCGAACTTGACGAAAGCAAAGCCACGAGATTGACCGGTTTCACGGTCGGTGGCGATGCTGCACTCGCTAATCTCGCCATGGTCAGCGAACAAAGTACGTAGTTCATCTTCGGTCGCTTTGTAGGCGAGACGTGCCACGAAAAGTTTGATTCCAGAAGTCTCTGAAGACTCGGCTCGAGCCTTTGTCAGAACCGCTCTCTCAGCCGCCAATTGCTCCTTGGTTGCTTTGCCATCCTTGACTTTGCCCATACAATCGCGGCAGCGGATTGGCTTGCCGGGTGTCGGTTTGAATGGGACGGTTGTGTCGATTCCGCAGAGGGTGCACTTGCATTCGTGCTGGACGCGATCCTTGCCTCCGCCACCCCTTCCACGGCCTCCTTTTCCAGTGATTGCTGCGCGCATGCGCATCGCCGCCGCTGGGGCTTCGTGGGTGATTCCGCGGCGATGATCAGCCATTGGGGAAAGATAGGGTCGAGCGCCCTCGTGGCCGAGATTCTTCTCAGCGTCTGCAGACCAACGCTCGCCGCCACGATTGAGGCTCTGAACGTCGTCTCCGAGGATGTGTCCGTGGCCGAAGCCGTTGGAGAGCGCGCGGTAACCAATGTAGTCGCAGCGTGGGCAATCGACGTTGAAATCGTCCTTATCTGCGGAGGTTACGAGGTCGATTCCGCAAGCAGGACAGATTGCCGATAGGACTCCGAGTTCGGGCGAGCCACGAGTGCTTGCCTTAACGTTCGGTTCAATTTGGGTGATTCGAGCTCGGATCAAATCTCGAGTTCGCATAGCATCGCCTGGAGATGGCAGGAATCTGTCTACAATCTCAGTGACGAAAATGTCAGCGAAGAGATTCAGAGCGGCAAGGTCGCGGTGACCTGCTTCCTTCTCGATGTGGAGTAAGCGTACCATCGCGACCTTGGGCATCAGCTTGGTGACCTCGGCGATAACATCGTCACCAATCTGAGGTGAGTTCGTCTCGGGTCTGTTGGCCTCGATGGAAATNGTTCCATCGTTGCTGACGACGGTGCCGCTGACTAGGGCGATTGCACCGGAGTCGGTCTCGGAGANGCCNGAGCCGAGNTTGGCATCGGCTGGAATCTCGACCGTGTTACCGGGCGTGACGAAGTCTCCATCAGCAGCNCTCATCGAGGCCGGCGACCGGACCACCCCCTATGAACGGTCCGCCCGTGCGTAGCACGGTCAGGGGAAGGTCCCTTCAGCGCTCTCGGAGCGAGGGTGGATTCACTCAGGTGGAATCAGTCGCCAGAATGCAACTCGTGTCTTACCTTGGCGACTGGAGTGATGGGCGTAGGCAGCTGGCAGAGCAAAGTCCGCTTCCCAATATCGCTCAACAGTCCAGCCAGCCCCCTCAAATAACGGTTCGATATGAGTTGCTTCAGCGCTGTGCATCAAATGAGAATTCGCACCACTACGAAGCATCGCTTCGAGGAATGGGCGGTCGCTTTTCGGTGTTTGAGAACCCCATGGTGGGTTCGAGATTACAAGGTCGACTCCAGCGACATCTAGATTCTCATTGACGATTTTGCACATCACCTCAGCGACATCACCAACCCCGGCCTGTTCGACCGCCTCGAATGCTACGGCACAAGCAGCCTCATCGCATTCGACTAGAACCACCTGACCAGCACCCATCAGCGCGGCCCCGATTCCAAGAATNCCATTGCCCGCGCCCAAGTCGGCGACCACTGAATCAGTATCAAGGTCGCCGAACGCGGCGATTTGNGCCAACCACGATGCAGCCAAATCGCCACTAGTCGAATACTGTTCCAAGCCAACATCCGAGCAAGGATGCCCTGGAAGCGAGGAGAGTAACATAGCGAGACGCCGCTGGCGCACGCCCTGCGTAGGCTGTCGCTCTATTGGCGTGTGCGGTTAGTTCAAGATCGGACTTACACCTNCGAAGCGGATTGCCAGTCTTGATATACCCTCGATTTCCTCTTTGTTTGCTGAGTGAAATGGAAATCGTGTTCGCAGTNGTTGGAATTCTTGTTGGTGCAGNAATTGGATGGCTGCTAGCGAAGCAGAAAATGGACTCNGGNCCGAGCGAAGCAGAAACTGAATTAGTCAANGTGAGAGCCCAATTNGAAGCTCGCGAAGAAGCTTTTCAAACCACTCAACATCAGATGCTCGATACGTACAAGCTGGCTGCCACACAAGCCTTCTCAGATGCTGTAGAGGCGGCTGATAAGGAGAANGAAGGGAGTTTTACAAAGGCGACAGAAGACCTTTCGAAATCTCTCGGTGACTACTTCAACAGTGTGGAGCAAGTCGAGAGAGAGAGGATTCGACGAGAGACCACTCTAGAGACTAAGATAGGCGCTGTAGAGACGGCTGGACTTCAACTTTCAAGCGATACTCAGGCCTTGACAAATGCACTGAAGGGAGACTCTAGCGCCCAAGGTGCATGGGGTGAGGTCGTGGTCGAGAACCTGCTTCAGAGCATGGGCTTCGTCGAGGGACGTGACTATGTCACACAACTCTCCGAGACCGCTGCAGATAAGAGTCGAAAGAGGACAGATTTCGTAGTCAACCTTCCAGGAGACAGACAAGTCGTTCTCGACTCAAAAGTCTCACTAACAGCCTACACACAGTTCGTCAATGCCACAGATGAGGATGAGGCTGAGGCTGCGATGAAGGAACATTGCGAATCAATCAAGTCACATGTGAAGAAACTCGCCTCAGCCAATTACAGCCATATGAAGAGCATCAATACTCTCGATTTCGTGCTCATGGTTGTGCCTCTGGAGAGCGCCTACATCGATGCAATGCGGTACAACCCTGAACTCTACACGGGACTTGTTGCAGACCAACGAGTCAAGATTGTCAGTGGAACGACTATCATGGTCATTCTGATGATGATTCAGGACCTGTGGAAGAAGGAGAAGCAATCGAAGAATCAACTTGCGCTAGTTGAGCGCGCAGGGCTGCTCTACGACAAGGTCGTGATGTTCCTTGAGTCGTTCACGGCCATTGGCTTCGAATTGGATCAAGCTCAGACCGCCTTTGACAAGGCCTCGAACCAACTTACTGAAGGAACTGGAAACGTCATTCGGCAGACTGAGATGCTAAAAAAATTAGGCGCTAAAACCACGAAAGACCTCAGAGAAAAGAGTGGGACTCGAAGCCTCGCCGAAGAAGCGGAAGAGGAGGAGTGATGTTCTCGACCCGCTTCGGCGGGTCATGATCAACTGGGATTCACATGAGTTCCATCCAGTAGTCAATCTCCCTGATGAGTACGAAGTCCGTGATTTCACTACCGGCAATTACTCACCCTCAAAGTTTGACTACGATATCGGGAGATACGATGAACTGCGCCCCGGGATGTACAATACNGNTCTCTTCGATGGTGCGCGCTTCCTCCACATCGGCATCGATATCGGGGCGCCCGTCGGAACCCCTTGCATGGCCTTCAACGAGGGTGAAATCTCACACTTTGGCTACAATCCAGCCGACGGCGATTATGGTTACGTCGTGATTACCAAGCATATTCTCGACGGCACTACCATCTGGGCACTCTACGGACACCTCGATGCCGCCTCGGTCGAAGGCAAGTCGGTCGGTCAGAAGGTTAGCCCCGGGGAGGTCATCTGTTGGATGGGCGACCGTCATGAGAATGGAGGATGGGACCCCCATCTGCACTTCCAACTCTCGTACGAAGAACCCGAGACTCACGATATGCCTGGGGTCGTCGCTCCGGCTGACCGCGAGAAATCTCTGGCGATTTATCCCGACCCGCGTTTGGTCCTTGGACCAATCTACTGAATAGTCGCGAGGTGCGCCTTCAGCCCCTCAATCGAAGCCATCTCTGATGGATCGACACCATTCGTGACAGCCAGTGCGATACTCACCCAATCGGTGATGTGCGCAGCGATGAGGAGACTCTCAAGCAGGCTCTCACCCTCGCAATCAAGCAGCCATGAATCGCCCGCCTCGACATTCTCCATCATCCATCCGAGTCGAGCACTCACGCGAGGGTGCGTAGCAGGACTCGCCAGATAGAGCAAGGCCTGTGACTCAGCATCACGACCCCAAGCAACAATCTCATTGTGATTCATCTCAGGTAAGGTAACCGGCCGAGCGAAGCGGTCAGAATTCTCGTTGAGTTGATTCGCAAAGCGAACTCCTGCAGGAGCCATTTCTCCAGCGGCGACGATTCCTATGGAACGATCGGCCATCCCAGCCGCCATCGCCGCGACCCGCCCGTCTCCTCCGACGAGGTCAGCAGACTCAGAAGCCGTGCGTAGTCGGCTGATCATCCCCGCTAATTCGTCTTCATCAGGGCGCGGAAGAATCCCCAGCGCCCAGCAAGCGGCGAGTTGAGTTCCCAGAAGATGACCAAAGGCGGAGCGTGGCATCTGTCCACCAGGAACGCTCAGGCAAAGAGCATCATCACTCGCGGAGAGTACCTGCTCAAGCTCGCCACCAGAGCAGATACCTACAACCACGCCGCCGCCCTCAAGGGCGGCGCGAACACCATCCAGCGTCTCCTCGGTATTCCCTGAGTAAGAAGTAGCCAAAACCAGCCAATCAGGCCCCCACCAAGAGGGAAGACCGTAGTCTCTCCAAACGACGAATGGTAGTCCTCCTGAGGAGTCGGTGAGGGCAGACAAAAACATCCCTCCCGCACCGGAACCGCCCATGCCAAGACACAGCACACCGCTCCAATCCATATCCGCATCGACCTCGACAGCCGCACCGAGTGCCGCCTCAAGGTCGTCGGCGAATCGGCGGGTGTAACCTGCCATGTCACCCCTATCATGAGTGGCGAGTAGTGTGTCGAAATCCGGCTTAGACATAGTCAGTCAACCCCAGCGTGTCCCGGCACAGCCAACCACGAGTCATCTATGAAAGCGATGCGCAGATTGGGGCTCGAACCATCATCATCGTAGGGCAGAGCGACAGTCACCACGCGGTAATCAGTCGGATCCATGACCTCCGCTCCTGAACTGTCACGATTGAGAATATCGACCACTTTTTGATCGTCAAATCGGCATGCAACCGATGACTTCTCCATGTCCCTCCAAGTTACTCCTGTTCGCTCATTCCGGTCGAGTCGACGAAGCGTTGAACCATCTTTTTGCCAAGCAGAAACAATCCAATTATCNCGCTTCCAACGGACAATGTCTCCGAGTGAATATGCCGGTTTTCGGTAGCTTAGAGTGAGTCGAGTGACCTCGGTTCCTTCTCTCATTCCCACCAATGTCGAAGTTTCCTTGGTCGTGCCTCCGAACTTTCGGACCAACTTCCGAGCCCAAGTCCTTGCGAGTGCTTTTGATCCAAACTGGAGGTCCCAACCCCCTGTGACGGGCCCTTCTTTGGTGACGAAGAACATCGGGTCAGATTCGAGTTCTTCGAGGAGTTCATCGAGGGTTCCTCTGAGATCCTTGACTTCCTCTTCTGAGAAGCGTCGACCTGCGCTGCGAAGTTGCATTGTGGCTTCGAAGTAAGCTCCTGCTTTGCGAGTGCAGGTTGGGCAGACCGCATTGCTGGTCTGTAACAGAACTTCGTACTGATCGCCGAAATCTAGACCCTCGAGTTTACCCTCGACTGTCACATGAAGACGAGCGGTGCGCTCGTCGATTGATTGGTAGGCCATATCGATGGCAACCGAGGTTGCGCCCTCGGTAAATGCAATGTTCTCACGGAGTCGCANTTCGCCGAGTTCCTCGTCNCCAATGCGGACCCAACGCTTCTCGACCTCATGCATGCCGCACTTGGCGCAGCGGTGCTGTTGGATACGTTCGGGAACCTCAGAAAATGTCGTTCGGGTCCGCAGACAGCCTTCGCATAGCCTTTCGGACGTGAGCGGTGGAGGTGAGCCGCAAGAGATGCAGAAGGCTGCGCTTTCCATGGTGCTCCCCCGACTTCCGGCAGACCTGCCCCGTTTGAAGGGTTGGTGAGCAGGTCGGGAGAGCATTCGGCCCCCTTTGGGGCCGAGATTAAGGTCAAGGAGGAAAAATCAGCGAAGAGAATAGTTAGGTGTTCATTCCTCGGATTCTGCACTATCTGAGGTGCCGTTATCGTTGCTGGAAAGCACCTCGAGTTCAGCCTCTAGAGAGGAGATTTGCCCGAGTAGTTCGCGGCTGAACCAAACCACTAATCCGACCATTATCGAGTAGGCGAGGTAAGCCTCAACGATTCCACTCACAACATCGCCTCCTCGTCAAGTTCCGCCTTGCGAGCGGAAACCTCCGCTGCAAGACGATACCGCTTATTCGAAAGCAGCAGGAAGCCCGCGAATAAAACACACATAATTGCGAAATTCAGCAATAACAAAGTGCGAATTTCGGAGTCCATGCCCACCTTTTCACCCGATTCAAGAACCAATAATGGAGGATGTGTAGTATTCCACCAATGAGTCGCTCCGGCTGTAATAGGAACTAAGGCGAATCCAAACAGGCCAATTGCAGATAGAGTATCCCGCGTAGATGGGGTGTCTGGTTGAGATCGACGTGAATATACTAGGAATAGAGCGATAGCTGAAAGCAAACCGAATGAATTGAGTCGTATATCACCCCAATCCCATGGAGTACCCCATTCTGCAGAAGCCCAAATTGGACCCGAAGTTATCACTCCTAAACCAAAAATCAAGCCAAGGTCAGAACCACTTTGGAAGTAAACCCAAGCATCTTCACTGCGCTTCAAATACCACATTAATGAGCCATAGAATAGAACACTGAAAGATAGGAACGAACACCAAGCAAAGGGGACGTGAAGGTAGAGAATCCTATACGCTTCTGGAGCACCAAAACATCCTCCCTCAGTACATGCCTTAATTGTCGGAGCAAATTCCAAACCCATGACGGTCGCAAATACAATACCCGCTAAACCAACATACGTCAAGGTATATCCTGAGTTACGCCAATTCATCTTTCCACCTCTCAATCTTCAGGGATGATTACGGCCATGGCCCAAATTAGTACCACTGATAACCAAGCTATCCCGATGTCTGCAATGGGTTCACCGAGTGTTAATTCAAAACTCATTCCATCGGCCATTATCGATGTTAGAGCGCTCGTCATCTGAAGGAAAGGCCAGATCAGAACGAGTTGAAGCAAGGAACCTGAAACAGCGCTGGCTCGACTGAGGTCTGCTACCATTAGATGGAGAGCGGAAGCGGCTACACTAAGGTCGATTATCACCAAAGCGAAGAGCCAGAGCCAATTTGGAACATCGGAATCGAGGTCTCCTGAGATTACGTACCATGAGAGGTAGATGATTGGTAATGGAAGCAGGAATGATGCCCCCATAATCGAGAACCAGATTCGCGAGCCGGCTCCGGTCATCGCCCTCCACCAATCGCCGGCTCGTTCCTCTGCGAGTCTCTTGATGAGAGCGGGTGCGACGAGGGCGCTGATGAATGCGGGAGTTAGAATCAGCGCGGAGAGCAAATCGTGATTCTCGCTCGTGCGCGCGATATCGGTTGAGAGGGTATAGACGAGCAATAAGGCGACGAGTGCGGGTACTCCTCGACCGAGGGTATCGATTGGGTTGCGCTTTTCCAAGCGTAATGCCCAGCCGACGAACTCTTTGTGATCGGCTGAGCCAACCGGCTCCGGAAGGGGAGCAGAGAGCGAATTTGTCCCGCTTTCAGTGCTGCTAATCGAGCCGGATTCGGAGACAGTGACGACCCGGTTGCAAGTGGCAATCATCTCAGGGTCGTGAGTTGCGACGAGGATAGAGTGGCCGAGAGCTGAGAGTGAGCCAAGCCAACCGGCTAAGAGCTCGCGAGATGACTCGTCGAGACCTTCGGAAGGCTCGTCGAGAAGGACTACTGTCGGCTCAGAGTTGAGAGCCGCTGGAGCCAACGCTGAGAGAACAGCGATTCGACGGCGTAAGCCACCGGAAAGTTTGGCGACTCGATCATCAGCCCG
>JGI26060J43896_10000044_pt1 | contig 40398 bp, 35 predicted proteins | sample MarorgKNORR_S2LV_6_FD_43896 | JGI IMG/M metagenome (IMG submission 43896) | reverse complement strand
TTAATATTTAGAATTTGATTTGATTCTGATTCATCAGAGAAAACTCGAATATCTTCCTTAATTTTGAGGGCTTTTTGTTTAGAATATCCGATTAATACATCCTGATTATCATCAGTATATATATGGAATTCTTCTCCTAATATTTTCAACAATTTCTTTCTAATAAGATATGTATTGGCGTTTAACAGGTCAGACATTAGACGGTCGTATGAGTCTTGAGTCATAATTTATTCGCCTACACAGGATTCTAAGATATACATAGAATTGAAACCTAAGGCTTCTCTCCAAGGTCTGCCTGACACCACCCCTATGCGGGATATGATGTCGGAGTTGATGCCTATGCAAAACCCCGTGACTAAAATTGAGCCACAAATCGCAGCGCGTCTAGCTAAACAGAGTTATCATCTGGTTGGAGAACATGGAGGAGTCAAAGTTTGCCATTGGACGAAACAAAGTCTTGTAGCCGATCGATCTTGTTACAAGGGTACTTTCTATGGTATTGAAAGTCATGGCTGTATGCAAATGGCCCCGAATGTAGATACCTGTAATCTAGCATGTACATACTGTTGGAGAGAACCACATTCGGATACTCTAACTAAGATAGATGATGATCCTTACGAACTATTCCTTCAATCAGTAAAAGCTCATAGAAGACTTCTAACAGGATTTGGAGGACATCCCTCAGTCCCTCGAGAGAAATGGTTGGATGCTCAAGATCCTAAGCATGTTGCAATTTCTCTTAATGGTGAGCCAACTCTTTACTCAAGACTTGGAGAATTCCTAGATATATGCCATCAACATGGTGTTTCAACATTTCTTGTAACAAATGGTTCATTACCNAAAGTAATTGAAAATCTAGATACTCTACCAACTCAACTTTATGTTAGTGTAGATGCACCTAACAAAGAAATTTTTGATAGAATTTGTAAACCAAAGTTCGATCAATCAGCGTTTGAAAAATTAGAACAAACTCTTGAACTTCTTCCAAGTTTAGATACAAGGACAGTTTGTAGGCATACTCTCATTAAAGGAGAATCGCTAGGGCATTGGAAGGATTATGCTAGACTAGATAATATTGCAGATCCTGATTTTATTGAAGCTAAAGGATATATCTATGTGGGTAACTCACAATCAAATCATACAATAGAGAATATGCCATCTCATGATGAAGTTATGGAATTTTCAAGGAATCTTGCACCATTAGTTGGAAGAGAGGTATTATCTCATAGAAGAGAAAGTAGAGTTGCACTAATTGGTAAAGAGATGATTCCAATCACTTTACCTACAAAAACTCGAGATTTACCAAAAGATCTAGGTATTGCTAAACCTCAGAATTTCAAATTACCTCAACTCTGATTGATGAAGTTATGCTGATGAATAAACTATTGGTCGAGTAGAGCCACAATCAGGACATAGTTGAATTTCACTTTCAGCATAATCATACTTACATGCAGGACAAGACGGGGACAAGACCATTCGCTGTTTTCCAGATGATACAAATATTTTATCATCCTCAACTCTTTCTAAGTGAAGAATATCTCTATTCATATCAGATATCTCAAATCTACCTGGACCGCCTAAATTGAGTAATAAATCAGGTGGAAGAGTTACAGTTCCAGTATCATCGATGATTAATTTTCTTGAATCAGATAAATCACCAATATCAACATCAGTACCGTGCTGAGCTATGAAACGACCTTCTCTAAGTTCTAAAGAACGCTCACAGAAGGAAGCTACTTCATGATTATGAGTGACTAGGAGAAATGCAACTTCACTTTCCTCATGAAGTTGTTTAAACAACTTCAATACTTCTCTACTTGTTATGGGGTCTAAAGCACCAGTAGGCTCATCTGCTAAGATTAATTTCGGATTTGTGATTAATGCTCTAGCAATTGCAACTCTTTGTTGCTCACCTCCAGAAAGTTGGTCTGGCATCCCATATGATCTTTCTCCCATACCAAGTTTGTCGAGTAGGTCTTGCGCCTTTGGTCTAGCAGTTCTTGCGAGAACACCCTGATGAATTAGAGGCTGGGCAACATTGTCAAGTGCATTAAGATGAGGAAGTAAGTTAGCATCTTGGAAGATGAAAGAAACTGTTTCCTGTCGTAACTTAACTAATTGTTTACCTGTCAATCTAGTCATCCTAGTTCCCGCTAACTCTACAGAACCTGCAGATGGTTTCATCAATCCACCTAGACATTTGAGTAGTGTTGACTTACCTGATCCAGACGGACCAACTACAGCAACTGCTTCTCCTTNATACATGGAAACACTCAGACCTCTNAGCGCGACTACATTACCGTCTTCTGCATTAGATTCATATATGTGATAAATAGAGTTGGCACGGAGTATTTCGTTGTTTTTAGACATTTTACTCACCTTTTAGTACTGTAGCCAAATCCGAATCAAGAGCTCTCCTAGTTGTAAATAATAGTGACAAAACTACTGCAACAAGAACTAATCCATTAACTGCTATAATTTCTAGCCATGGCCATACTAAATCCCTATCAATAGGAGTGCTTTGACCAAGGAATAATTGGAAAATAAATCCAAATATGCTGAAGAAACCATTGAATGATTCCGAAACAGCTAGACCAAGAGTAACGCCCAACACCATGCTTACAAGAAGAATAGACATTATCTCGAAAAGTACTAGGCGAATAACCTGATTAGGACTTGCACCTATTGCTTGTAAGATCGCTAATTCTCTTTTCCTCTGGCTCAGAACTAGTGAAAGGAACACGAATGCTGAGGATATCGATGCCAAGGCAGCAACTACGAACATCATACTAAGTAATCCAGGTGTACCAAATATCAAACCACCATTACGCTCGTTCTGCTCATGAGCAGTAGACCAATCAGATGCTGAGACTACTCCAGAATTACTCTTTATATCCGCACTCAAAAGTTCTAGTGCTTTCGAACATTCAGAATTAGTTTCATCACATAATTCAAACATCCATATTGAAGATGTATGCGAATCAACGATTTGATCGCCAACAAGTTCTCGATAGGTGCCCTCACCGATTACTATTACTGAAGAAGCCTCTATTGATGTAATTCCTGGCACCCATTGATGTNTCCCAGCATAATTCACTGAAGCTTCTGTAGTACCTGTTTCTACAGGAAGGCCTAGATTATTTATTTCGTATGTAGTATATTGTAATGTGAGCGATTTACCATTCGAAGGATAGTCTAAAGATTCACGAGCTTCAGTACCTGCGGTATAACCACCAAGACGCCATTTTTCTGATATTTGGTTAATATTATCTCCAGGAATTGCCTGTGAATCCCAAATCAATGTGTCCTGATGGCCATCAAATACAACCCAAGTAAGTAACATAATTCCTTCCTCTTTCGTCTGAGTAAATGTCCTAGCTACAGAAGTCATTGAAGAGATATCATCGATACCATTATCATCGATAGAATCTATTGAAAGCATAATTTGATTACGAGCCTCTTCTTCAGTCAGCGAAGTATCAAATTGAACCATCAAATCAGCACCGTTCTGAGCATTAGTTGTTCTTTCATCGACCATTGTGCCAGTATGACCTTGAACAGCTGCTAGAGTTACTATGGATAGAGTCAGTAAAAGAATCAATGATAAACGACTAACGGAAGAGCTTGAACCAGAACCACTTAGACCTCTGCGAATATCAGAAATTAATGGCGACCATCCAAACAAACGATTCAAAATTTGAGGTCCCGATGCACCAATTTGGGAAAGAACGAGTGCACCCCCTATCCAAAGGAAAAATGGACCTAAGAGAAGAAGAACTGCATTTAAGATGAAATTCGTTATTATTCCAGTGCTTCCTATTGGTCCATATCCACCATTAGATTGAATCCAACTCTCAACAAAGGCGAGAATTCCGATAGAGAAAGTTACCCAATGTAGAATGTAATAAGGTTCTCTTTCGTTGCTGACTTTTCTTACACCTTCATCTATTTCCATATTGAGGAATTTTTTGGTCGTTACAGAACCTCTCCAGTAAGCTACCGCTAGTGTGAGTATGCCTACCAATACTGTTGATGCGATACTAAGAATTGGATTGACGCTGAAATCTCCTTCTTCAGTAAATCTGAGGAAACCAACGGATCTGAGAACTATCTCAACAGCGCCTGTAGCAAAGAGGAAACCCAATCCCCAAGCTACAGAACCGATTGCAAAAACTTCAATCATCATCATTCGAGACAGAGTTTCTTGAGTGCCCCCAATTACTCTATGAATAGCCACTTCTCTTCTTCTCTGTTCTAAAGAAAGTTGCAGGCCATAAAGTAATACAACAAATGAAAGTGCGACTATCGGTATTACCAAGATATAATCGAACACCTGTATTAGAGACAATAAAATATTAAGGAAAACTATTGAACCAGATATTAAATCCACGTATTCTATTGAGATTAGTATAGATTCAGATTCGTTACCAATTTCATAATAACGCGGTACTGAATTCATTTCAGTATCTATTTCAGTTCCATTTTCATCGTACACTGGAACTAGACCTTGTGTTGATTCTAGATTTTTCTGTAAGTCACCAAGCCAATCTGTAGCTGCACGAGTTGATGATGTTGGGAGTACGGTTCTATCAACAGAGACACCAAGATATCCATGATCATTCTGCATGAGTATTGTTTTCTGCTCATCAGTAAGTACTGAATCTGTAACCATTACAGGATTAAAGAGTAATGTAGGGTTTCCAAAACTCTCTTCATAAATTGCTGCAAGAGTAAGATTAGTTACTGTTATAGTATCTTTACAGAATATTCTTTCAACCTCATAATTAGGATCAAGAATAGTATTACATTCTTCAAAAGCCTCTACAGCCTTACTGAGATCATAGGTTTCTGTTACATAAGAAAATGTTAGACTATCTATTTTCTCATTTATCTCTATACCTGCTGCACTTGCTATTTTAGATGGTAATACGATTGATCTGTTATTTTCAGCATCAAGCGGAGTAGAAGGCCAATCTCCAAAAATTACCGAATTTTCATGTCTCTCACCAAGTTCACCATCCCAAATTCCATCACCATAGAATCTTATTGTACGCTGATCGTTAATTGGAGGTCCATTTTCAGATGCTTCAGTATAATCCCAAGTTACATTTGACCAATCAGATGTTGTGCTATTTATCGACTCCACGTTCAACGGTTGAGGATTGGCAAAATCAGAATCAAAAAATCCAGAAATCCGTATTCCTTGGCGTCCGAAAACAAGACCACAATCAGAGAATTCATCTCTATCAGTAAGAACATCACAAAATGATTCCCATGTAGATGAATCATTGGTTCGACCTTCCCAATTTCCTGTAGGATCTTCTTGGAAATCTATCTTTGCGTCGAATACATCGTTTCCAAGTGAGGTTTGGAAAAATGTTTGATTGAGACCTACGGCGTATCCCAAAACAGTAGTCATTACAAGAGAGGCAAGGAATACTCCAGCAAATATTGCTAATCCTCTCTCTCTACCCCTCCAGGCACTCTGAGTTGCCAAACGTATGTTATTAGGAGCTGCTAACCAGTTTTGAGTGAATGAAAACTTCCATTTGTTCCAAAATTTCTTCAAAGAAAATTTCTCGAAGTGTAGATTAGGACTAGATAGAATCTTTATTATATTTTTGAACCAACGGAACCTTCTGATTAATCTTAAAAGACCTGCAATAAACAACATTACTAAAAACCAAGAGAGAATCATTCTAGGAATAACTTGTGAGAACATAGAAATCAGATCCATCAGTTCACCTCCTCAATTCCCCATGCAGAACGAATATCTGATGCTGCAGTGACTCCATCCTTCAACAGAAGCATCCTATCTGCCATAGATGCCAAAAGAGGATCGTGCGTTACCATAAGAATAGATACACCATCATTGCGACAAAGATCTTGAAATAAATTTATGACTTCTTTTCCACTTTTTACATCGAGGTTACCTGTTGGCTCATCTGCAAGTATTAATGATCTAGACCCAGATATTGCACGTGCAACTGCAACTCTCTGTTGCTGACCACCTGATAATTGATCAGGTATGAAATTCATCCTATCACCTAGGCCTACTCTCTCGAGTGCATCGCGCGCTCTAGTTTCTGCCTCAGCGGTTGAAATACCAGATAATTCTAAACTGAAGATTACATTATCAAGAGCGGTTAGTCTTTCTATAAGATGGAAATCTTGGAATATCCAGCCTACACCTTTTCTACGAACGTCAACTACCTTGTTGGGAGATTTAGTCCCATATTCAAAAGAATTTAGATTAATTTTCCCTGAATCTCCTTCCAGTAATCCACCTATGATATTCAGTAAAGTACTCTTTCCACAGCCACTCGGTCCCATCAAACTGACTAGTTCACCTTTTTCGACTTTGAGATTTATACCTTTAAGAACTTCAAGTCTTCTTCGCCCCGAACCAAAACCTTTCTTCAGTCCACTGACATCTAGCACAAGTCTTTGTGGAGAAAATCCTTTTTTAATCTCTGTCTATACTTGATAAGCAATATTCTGTAAAAATTCAAGAGAAACTATCTGTAATGTTTCTTCATGAGTTGCCTCCAGTACAACTGGGCAAGCAACACCCAGATGATATGCATCTTGCCAAGTTTGAGCGCAAACGCACCATCTATCTCCAGGTTTTAGACCGGGGAAATTAAATTGGGGAGCAGGGGTAATCAAATCATTTCCTCGAGATAGAGCAAAATCAAGAAACTCTCTGTTAACTACACAACAAACAGTGTGAAGACTGCGATCATTTCTATCAGTATTACAACAACCATCCCTGAACCAACCAGTTAAGGGATCGATTGAACAAGTTTGTAATTCAGTACCTAGAACGTTGAATGAGGGTAGCATAATAATCAATAGTCCAATTCTTCAAAAAGTAAATCATAAGCATTAGATAAAGAAATACCATGAGCTTGTGGGCTCAAAATATTTCTAACATGTTCAATCAAATTTAGATTTGGTTTTCGAGGTTCACCCACATTTCTTTTCCAATCTGAATGCACTCTCTCAACTGCATCGACCCAAGCTCTTAATTCATCGACAGGAAGAAGATAATTTTTAGGTATTATTTCATTATGAGCCGCCGAATCTGATGCTATAACACGACAACCTGCTGCCATTGCCTCAGCAGGTGGATATCCAAAACCTTCTGAGACACTAGGGAATAATAATGCATCTGCATATTGGAATGCTGCCACTAATTGTTCGTCTGTAAGTTTCACATCACTACCAATGTTGACAACATTTATCTCATCAGATACTTCAGGTGGTAAACAGGAAATTATTTTATCAACTAAATTCAATCTTTTCCTTGGTTCATCACTTCCAACTGTGATTAGTAAGCATTTTTTGGGATCATAAAATTCAGAAATGATCTCTGATGATTTAGGATTATTATCAGGATTCCAATAATCTACATCTATTTGGTGTCGAACTAAAGCAGTTAATTTCTCAGGAAAAAGACGCTTTACTTCTTGACGAGTAGACTCGGATATGCAGATCAATAAATCTGCTCTCTCAAGTCCATATTTTAATTTTTTAATATCCATCTTTCGAATAAAATTAGGATTCATGTTTCCAACTTTAATCGAAACTTCTCCGATATGAATATTTCTTGGTTTGATATGAAATAAATCATGTACAGTCACTGCTACAGGAATTGAACTATTTTTTGGTACTAAGTGCGCCTGTTCCTGATCAGTAATATGCAATAAATCAGCAGTAGAAGAATTAGTTTGAGACTCAACTAATTTTGGATGTCCATACCACCTATTCCAGACTCTAGAAATAGCTTGTGTTTTTATCGGATGTTCAATTATTCCGGCTTTAGTCCAATCTTTTACAAGTGTTTTTTCTAAAAGAGAAACTACTGCATCATGTGCGCGACCAAGTCCAGTATTAGACTCTAAATTAGTCCCCCGAGCAAGTAAAACGCGTCTTACCACAGTACACGTCACAGCGTATCTGCCTTAAACGAGAACGGGAGATGGAGTATCAGATGTCGAGTTATGCGGGGGACGGTATGAGCGTCAAACCTCAGCTCCTAGTAGTAAAAGGAAGTTTTACTGCAATGGGTGGTGCTGAAAGAGATATTCTTAGAAATCTACCATCTCTTGCACAATTATTTACAATTAAAGTAGCAACAATAGGCTCAGTGAATGAATTAGAATCTTTATGTAAAGAGCTAGAAATCCCTCTAATTACTCCAACTAAACCTTGGGAGAGACCCACAGATCCTATATCTATTATCCGAGATACATCGATGGAATCAAGTTTGAAATCTTGGAAAGAATCTGATGGAATAAATACTGCAATTTTAGAATCAGATATGATACACATAATTAGTGGAGATGGTTCTCTATCTTTAATTGACTTAATTCCAGAATCAATACCTGTACATTTACATCTTCTAGAACCGCATCGTGGCTTACATGAAGATGTATTACATCGAAGAATAAATGGAAAGCCAAAGAGTATTTTGGGATTGACAAAAACCCTATTATCTAGGGCAAGAAAGAGAGATATCAATAATATTAGGCAATTATCGTCTAGAGAATATTCAGTGATTAGTGGTAATTCAAAATATACTGTTTCAAGGATAAAAGAAATTTATAACATTAATGCAGGATTATTATGGCCAAGTATATCATCGGAAGAATTTCCATCTGAAACTAATGAGATGGAAAAAAAAGTTTTCACAGAAATTTCGAGTCCGTATGTAGTCAATATTGGTCGGGCAAGTTGGGCCAAAGGAACTTGGGAAACTATCTCTATGCTCGAAAATACAGGAATAGCTATGGCACATATAGGAGGAGGAGAAATTAATGATATAAAGGAACTAAATAAACATGCAAAATCTTGTAATGTTGAAGTTTGGTTTGCTCCAAGATTACCTGGAAATGAACTTTCGGGACTCTTGAGAGGCGCTAGAGCGAGTGTTAGTATGGCGCATGGTGAGCCATTTGGGTTAACACCAATTGAAGCATTTTCTATCGGCACCCCGGCTATTTTTGTAAATGAAGGAGGTTTTCTGGATACGATTATTGATAATGAAAATGGTAAGCTCATCTCTAGATCAAATCTGAAATTTTGGAGTGAAGCTTTAGAACAGGCAAGTGATAAAAATTTACGAACTAAATGGTCGGAAGCAGGCAAAGAAAGAATCGAAATACTAAATCTTAGTTGTGAAAAACATGCAGACCGAATTTATCAAATATACAAAAATATTTGCTGAATTAAATTATAAAAATTAATCTAAATCAGAAATTGGTTTATCACCCATAATTCTGAAAGAAAATAATACTGAAGAAATACCCAATATCAAAAGAAACATACTCATCCATTGATTAATTACTATTGAATTCATAAATTCAGGCCAGAAAGGTAGGATATCAAGTGTTGATTCGCCTAAAGTTATTTTTGAACCAATAGAACCGAGAATCATAATTGCAGTTAAAGCAAATAAAGCTGATAGCATCTGTAAATTAGCCAAAGCAGAATTATCCCAAATATTAGATCCAAATCGAACTCGTCCAGAGATATAAGATGCAGTAAAACCTAATGCAATTCCTGAGAAAATAAATTTATTGTATAGTATAGCACTACTTGCAGGATCCGATACCGAATAGTACCCAGAAAACATAGCTAAAGGAATTGTTACTAATGTAAGGATTGAGGCTGCATATGAAGCCTTATCTAGGGTTGATTGTGATGACTCAAGATTTGAAACATATCTAGATAACCAGGCTAAAATAGCACATAAACCCATTAAAGTACCTGCTCCAGCAGCTAGTCCAACAACCATATGATGGAATATTATAGCATACATTATTGCTCACCTCTAGGAGGATTATTTGGATCTGCGACCCATTCTTTCTCAATTGGATCCCATAACCATCCAGGATTCTGATCAGAGGGGATTAATCGAGACCAGTAATCACCACTCTCATCAAGAATAGATTCCTCGACCTCATTGGTATGATCTACTAACTTCTTAACACCTCTAGTTGAGAACCAAGCTTGTAATGATAACATGAATCCTAATATAATTAATGTAAAAGATAATGATTGTATTTTAGCACCTAATGATGTTCCATCAAAATATGGATCAGAAGTACCCATAGATAACCATGGAATCTGATTGTTGAATTCACCTTTTGATGCAATTATTTGGTATTCAATCCTTGTATCACCAAGAGTTGCAGGAAGAGAAACTTCCCATACTTGATCTTCGATAATCTCTACAGATGCTTCATGAGATTGAGTTTCTCCAGAAAGTCTCCATAATACTGACAATGAATCAGTATTTACAGTTCTAACTATTATTGGTGATGAATCGCCAGAAATTCTTTCATCTGGGGAAACCCATCCTTCCTGAAGTCTTGGATAATTCTCTGGAACTGGTTCAATGTTTACAATGAAACCTTCTGTTTCACCAATAAATGCCTTATTATTCGGATTATAAATAGAACCATGATGAATTGAAGAAAATATCTCTTTGATACCTTCATCCATCGGAGCTAGTAGAACCCAATTAGCGGTGACTGAATCAGCATCGGAAATCATTTCGACATAATTGGATGTACCGCCATTCGGATCTTGGATTATTTGCCAACCATGATCTTCAGGATGATCATCATTACCATTCTTTGAGCCTAACAAGAAAATACCAACTAAATTATTTTCTGAAAGATCCATCCCACTGATAGATATTGAGACCTCTGTAGCTGTTCCGGTAAAAGCAGTTGATGATGCATTGATCAGAATTTCAGCTGTAGAAACCGAAGAAAGACTTGGGTCACCATGGCAAGAACCGCCACAAGTAAAATCTCTATTGCTATCACCCTTACCACCAGGATTAGCAACTCCAGAAGAAGAAGCTAAAAGTAATGCTAAGATAATACTTAGCACTAAGAATCGAGATCTCATAATGATGACCTCCTTCTATAAATTTGAATATTAAGTATTACACTGGATATCGCTAATAGTAAGAAAATTATTGTCAAAGGTATTGACATTACAGTAATAGATCCAGTAGGTGTAGAATCAATAGAATCGGTAACCGATGACGCATCAATATTGACAGTATTTGTTCCATTTTCGAGCCATAAAACTTCTTTTCCACCTATGACTTTAGTAACAGCATAGTATAAATTTGAAGCAATAGGAGCTAATTCACTCCAACTACTTTCATCAGTAACTCCTACAAGCGTCATATCCTGTAGCGATAGAGTTGGTGAAGAAGAACGGTATATTCGATACTCATCTGCACCACTTAGACCCCAAGATAGATCAATATCTGTACCACTAACTTCGCTAGATAATGAATTTACCATGGATACTTGACCAAGAATAAATATATCTTGAATTGTAACTGATAAATCTAATTCATCAATAACTGTCAACTTTACAGTGTGTAATCCTTCACCTAGTAAAACTTCGATATTAGAACCTGAATAAGATAAACCATTTATTTGCCATAACCAAACACTGATAGAGCCATCTGGATCAAAAGAAGATTGACCATCAAAATTTATCATTGATCCTGACAAAGAAATTTCAGGAATTGTAGCCCAAGAAGGGACTGGAGGGAGGTTAGAGATAGTTACTGATTCTGAAGATTGGCTAGTTAACCCCCATGGATCTCTAGCAATTACAATAACTTCCCAAAATTGTCCTGGTTCTAATCTCTCAAGAGAAACTAGAAGTTGTCCATCCAAATCTGGAACTTGATATCCATTGCGAGACCAAATTATATCAAAATAAAGTGGTTCAGCATCAGGATCAGTAGAGAATGTCTGAACAACGAGAGATTCAAGAGAATTTGCTATGCCTAACTCAGAAGAAAATGGTTCTATTCCTGAATAACCTGATGAGCCGGCTCCCAATTGAATTGTTGGTTGATTAGGAGCACCATTTTCTATTACTCTTGATTGTGTAGTCATGCTACTTCCTAAGATATCTCCATCACGAGGGACTACTTCAACTGCCCAGTGTTGGTCGCGATATACATGTTCTGAAGAAATAGATATTAAACCATCAAATTCTTGTATTCTTTCTCCATTAACCCACCAATAAATCTCACTTCCTGATTCAAAGTCACCATCTAAATCGAATTGTTCCCATACTACTGAAAGTTCTTGATTAGCTATGAGATTACCTTCTGGAAGCATTGTGATAGACGTGACTATAGGCGGACTATTCAGTATAATTATACTATCAGCATCGGCCCAATCTGACCACATAAGTGAATCTGATACTCTTACACTGGCATACCATTCTTCACCCTTAGAGGTTGCATCAGAAGTAACCAATGTCAAATCATTAAATGCTGAAACCTGTAATCCATCACGATACCATCGAATTTCAGTTCCTGCAAGATCATCTCCGTCGGAATCAAACCATCCGACTACTACTTGTAATAAATCATCAGTATAAGCATTAGATCCTTGAGAAATATAAGCATTAGCAGTAGGTTGATTATTTGAAGAACCAATGACTATCAAACCAGTAGATTTTGTTAGACCAAAGGATGTACCATCGTGTGGAGTTACACGAGCTTCCCATTGATCACCAGAACGAATCATCAAGGATGAAACTGTCATTACATCATCAAGATCAGTTATTCTAGTGCCATCAAGATACCAACGTATTTCTGAATCCTGTTGATTATCGCCATCTAAATCGAAGTAATCATAATCCAGTTCTAAGTTATCATTGTCTAATGGAGATGAGGGTGAAACTTCGAGATTGCGAGCAATTGGTATTGTATTTTCGATCAATATTGGATTTAACGAAACCATTTCTCCATCATCATCCCCATCGGAAGGAGTGACTTCGACTCTCCATTGCTGATTCTTTGATATCCAAANACTAGGTACTGTATCCATATCATTAATCTGAGCTATTTGGAGACCATCTCTATACCAACGAATTGTAGTTCCTTGTTCAGAATTACCATCAGCATCATTAAAATCATATTCAACCCCTAGACCTGTTTCTTTTGTTGGATTTGAAGGAACATAATTTACATTTGTAGCAGTAGGCGGATTATTATCACTACCTGTTGCTTCTTGAATATCCCAAGAACCAGTAGCCCAAGAATCTCCTTGATTATTTCCATTGCCATTTCCGTAAAGTACTGCAAGATTAAATGTCACAGTTCCTGATCCTGCTGAAGGAGCTGTCCAAACTGCAGACCATGAGCGAGAAGATGTGCCATCATGAGTTAATTCTCTACCGATTTGTTTGACATTAGTACCCAAATTACTCCATGTACCCATTATTGCTTGACCCGTTGGATCTGTTACAAGTAAATTAAATCCTCCCGTACCTGAAATATGCGGCCCACCATCCCATGAAAGATTGTAAGAGGTATTTCCGGTATAATCGGATGAAGAGAACCCATACAATTCTACACTCATAGATGAACTAGCCCCATGACAATTACAACCTGATGATGAACTTCCAGTTTTCCCTCCAGAATTAGATTGAACCGTCTGAGCAGTAGAAACGAGAAATAAAACAACAAGAACTACAGCAATACGACGGTGCGTCATTGTCCCCTCATGATTGGTACTTATTATGAATCAGTTGGTGTATCAACTTGACATTGCTGATACATACTTACGTTCAATGACAGAGTTGATTACTCCGTTGCATTGATGGACAAGTTATGTTTCGCACAACTATGAACATTGTAAATTCAGTCGCAATAATAGGTGCCGGAAACATGGGTTCAGGGATTGCTCAAAAGTCTGCACAAGAACAATTCAATGTTCAAATGGTTGACCGTGAAGAAAAATGGGTTAATCGTGGTCAAAAAATAATATCTGATTTTCTTGAAGAAGCAATTCAAAGAAGAATCTTCAAACCAGAACAGGTTGAATCGATCAAAAGTAAGATTACAGGAGTTATTGGAACTGAAAATGTATCTCCAGATACTGATTTAGTCATTGAAGCAGTATTCGAAGATTTTGAAATTAAAAAGGCTGTCTTTGAAACTCTCGATAAGGTATGTAATAAAGAAACAATATTGGCATCAAATACATCTTCTCTTTCAGTTAATGAATTAGCAAAGGCTACAGGAAGACCTGATCGTTTTGTAGGGTTACACTTCTTTTTTCATCCCGCTAAAAATAGGCTAATTGAAATAATACCTGCAGAAACTACCTCAGCAGATTCTTTAGCAGCAGTGGAACAGTACTGTAAAACAATGGGTAAAGTCGTAATTGTCTGTAAAGATAGGCCTGGATTCGTAGTTAACAGATTCTTTGTTCCATGGCTAAATGAAGCCTGCCACTTATTGGATGAAGGCGTCGCATCAATCGCCCAGATAGATGCCGTGGCTGAAAAAGCATTCAATATAGGAATGGGACCTTTTGCTTTAATGAATCTTACAGGACCAGCAATTGCATTACATGCAACAAATTATCTCTCTGAACAATTAAAATGTCCCCGATATAGTGGTGCTAAAAGTTTGAGAGAAATGATTGATAATTCTGGAATGTGGGAAATTGGAACAGACATTGAATGTGATAATGAAACTTCTAAAATAATTAGCGAAAGACTCCTTGGACAAGTTTTCGCTGTTTCTGCTCAAATTGTTGAAGAAGAAATCTGTTCAATTGAAGATGTAGATCGAGGTGCCAAAGTAGGTCTAAGGTGGGCAGAAGGGCCATTTGAAATAGCGAATAAAATTGGTATAGAAGAATCTAAGAGAATGGCAGAAAAATATGCTGAACTTGCAGGATTTAAGCTACCTCAATGGATGAAAGAAAAGAAAGATAATTTCGAATTTAATTATATAGATATTGAAATAAATAATAAAATTGCTAAGATCAAGCTAAATAGACCTGAAGCAATGAATGCTCTGAATGAATCTGTTGTAGAACAATTAGGAAAAGCTATCGATGAATTAAACTCAAGGGATGATATTGATACAATAGTATTGGAAGGGGCAGGAAAAGCCTTTGTTGCAGGTGCTGATGTCAAATTCTTTGTAGATAAAATACAAGAGGATGCGATAAAAGAGATTTATGATTTCACTTCATTTGGACATGAAGTTCTAAATAAACTCGAAAAATCCGATAAAACTACTATTGCTCTAACTACAGGACTGGCATTAGGAGGAGGATTGGAGTTGGCACTATCATGTGATTATAGAATTGGGACAAGGCGTTCACAATTTCGTTTCCCAGAAACAAGTATTGGGATATTCCCTGGTCTCGGAGGTACACAAAGAACTCCACGTATATGTGGGATAGAAGCTGCAAGATATGCTGTGTTAGCTGGAAATTTCTTAGATTCTAAAACAGCATCAGCATTAGGAATTATTACACACCTTGTTGAACCATCTGAAATATCTAGAATAACAATGGAGATTTCTAAAAAAGGAAAACCAGTGAATAAATATCCCGGAGAACCCAAAGATAAGAATCATCCAGTATCGTTATTTGCAACAAATTTTTATAAAAATGAAAATATGGATCAAATTATGTCAGGGAAAATTCCAGAAGGTTTCGATTCTGATGATAAAACTGTAATTAGACAGATGAAATCTTTGAGTTTTACAGCACCTATCGCTCTAAAAATTGCGAGAGATCTACTTGATAAAGCAATTTCAACAGGTGAAGACCTAGATGAGGGATTAGCTCTAGAGTTAGCAGAATTAAATACAATTTTTGAATCGAAAGATGCATTAGAAGGTTTATCGGCACTAATTGAAGGCCGTAGACCTAAATACACTAACGTTTAACAGACTTAATTTCAGCCTTAGAACTTGATTGTACCTTTTGTGTATCAGAAACTTGATACTTTCTTCTAGGAGATTGAGACCATGCAGGTGCACGATATTCAGCAATACCTCTGATCATCAAATCTATGAAACTCATAATTTTCCATCCTTATTTGTATTTCTTTCATTCATTGTTTCTTCTAACCACTGTTCTAGCCATTTATCCATATTAGTTTCCCCCTGCACCTTAGTGTAGATTTCACACCGTGCTAATGACGAATACTATATCAATAGAGAAGTATTTTAGATTTCACCAAGGTGCATTTTATACACTAGATAAGATTCCACACATCTGTTTAATATGGCGCGAGAGAAGATGACCTTGACAAATTCTGACTTTAAAAAAGTCACTACTGCTTTGGATGAAGTACAAGATAATGGAAGAAGTATTCGTCAAATATTTCAAGGATATTATGAGGAAGGTGAAGAAGATGTATCATGGGAAGTAGATGCAGCTGTGATATCTTTTAGTATGTTTAGCTCTAGATGGACTACAGAAATTCTTTCAGCACTTTACATCGCAGGCGATAAAAGATTCAATCAATTGCGTACTCTACTAAGAGGAATTTCAAGTAGAACTCTATCGGATAAATTGACAGCATGTCAAGAAAATGGATTGGTTGAAAGAATCGTTGATGAAGGCCCTCCAATACGTGTAATGTATAGATTAACTTCGCATGGAAGAAATTGTGGTAGATTATTAGGCCCTTTAGTGGCATATATGAAAATACATAATGACTTAGTCGTTTTAGAAGATTAGTAGACAAATGATGTATAATCGACTCATGGAACCGATTCTTTCAAAGACTAGAATATATGAAAAAGGGTATGGCTTTACTTGAACAGTGGCGCAGTAAGCGTTCTTGGGCCATAGATGGATTGATGGCTTTGGGAGGTGCATCTCTAGGAATAACTGCCCTATTACCAGGAATGTTACCACCTGTTGCAGAAGGAGCAATTTCATCACCTAACGAACANCCATGGGAACATCCAGTACGCGCAAAAATTCTTTCAACATTAAATCGATCTCCAGGATTACATTTTCGAGAATTACAAAGAAGAATGGAAGCAGCTAATGGCACTCTTAGACATCACTTAGATGTTCTAGTAAATGAAAAAACAGTTACTATTATTCCAGTCAATGGTAGAACTTGCTATTATGCAGGTGCACCTGCTCAAATCGAAATCCTACTTGGAACTGGAGTTAAAGATAATAATAGAGCAGCGGCAATGCTACCAGTGGGACTTTCAGAACTACAACGTTCAATTGTAGCAAGACTCGCATTAACATGTGCTCCAGAAAGTCAAGCACAATTAGCACGAGATTTAGGGAGATCACGATCAGCTGTACATTCTGCAATTTGTGTATTAAGAACTAGGGGAATAATTACTGTAAATAAACTAGCATTGGCAGATCATCTGATGGGATTAAGGACCTCTAGAATAGAATATAATTGGCTTGACCTTCGTACAGAATATGCATGATTCACCATTTGTTAGTGAGAGTTTAGCAGAATGCTCTTACACTCTGAATTACGGCATAAGGTTGTATGTTCAGGATAAAGCTGATTGAACAACCGATGCCTACGGGGAGTAAAGATACGGATATTCTTCTTGAATGGTTAATAGATTCTCTTTCATTAGTTAGAAGGAAATCAGAAAAATGGGGATTAAACGATGAACCAAGTGCATTGCATCGAATGTTCCGTGGAGCACTACTAGCTGAACCATTACGAGGATGGAATACAAAAGAATTAGGAGATTCCTGTGGCCTTTCACAGACTGCAATGCATAATCAAATGCTGAGGCTAAGAGAATCCGGTTTAGTCGCATCCGAACTCAAAGGAAGATGGCATATTCATGTCTTAAGAGGGGGGACAATGAATTCAGCAATTGATCTTCTTGCCGTTCAAGCAAGAAAAATTCTCGAGATACGTCTCAGAGAATTATCAGACTTAATTATTGAATCTGATGAACGAATGATCACTCCCTCAGAAGATGAAGAGAAACTATTCAGAATTAAAATTACAGAACCTAGTGCAACAGTAGAAGGAAAAGATAGAATTGATTCATTAATCGAAGATTTAGGATTAAATGGAGACAGAGTAAAATTAGAAGATGACTTAGGTAAAAGAGTCACCTTAGAATTGGCTAAAAGTCATAGAGCAATCACTTTATTAGTTCTGGCAGAAAGATTAGGAGAAACACGATCTAGAGTACAAAGAGTCCTCGAAAGAATGCTAGAGATGAGCCTAATTGAGCGTGTAGCTATGCCAGAAAGAATTGCACAGGATGTTTATCTCGGTCTGATGAGACAATTCGATGCTAGAGGTGAAGAATGGTTAATGACGAAAGGAGGAGTTGGAAGATTAAATGAAAAAATCTCTGAAAAAATCATCTTAGGAGTGAAGAAAAAATCCCTTAATATTGAAAAAGTAGAATCAATTCTTAGAGATGTAAGTATTGATAATCAAAAATTATTACTCAACACATTAGGAGGAAGAATGCCATATGGATTTAGATTTGCAGGGAGAAATGGCGAAGAAGTTTCCGAACGTGTTCTTAATCGATTAGACAGAACTATTCGTAGACTCAAAACCGTTTCATTAAGAGTTGACGAATCTTTAAATTAAATATTTTTTATTAATTTCCACCTATAACAAAATTTTTCCAACCACGCATATAATCAACGAATACTGGACTCAAATCTGCTTCTAGTAAGTGCTTTTCAGAAAATGGTGGTCTTTGAGGAGAGTATGCTTGGTTGTCAAGATGTTTCGGCCAATCAGGATGAGCAATTCCAACTCTAGCAACACCTACTAAATCAGCCCCTTGATCAATAACATATTGCGCATCTTTAGATGTCCAAACTGCTCCAGTAGATATCAATGGCATATTCATTGGAATAACTTCACGGAATAATCTAGTCAAACTCTTACTATCCTTCTTATCATCTAATTTTTGAAAAACATCCCAACAAGAAATATGAATCATATCGATTTCCATTTTTGAAAGCATACCTGCTAACTTCAGACTATCTTGTAGATGAATTCCGGCTTTTTCAATTATTGGAGATATTCTTACTGCAATTAAAAATTCTGAACCCACAGCTTTACGAACTGATTTGATTATCTCAGTAAGAAATTTACTACGACCTTCTAAATCACCACCCCATTCATCTTCACGACGGTTCGTAATATCGCCTAAGAATTGACAAATGAGATAGGAATGAGCACCGTGTAGTTCCACACCATCAAATCCTGCTTTCTGACAACGAATTGCAGCGTCAGTAAATGACTTAATCATTGCAATTACCTCATGATTTTCTAATGATCTAGTATAGATTCCATCCATTCCCGGTTCTGTATTCACGCTAGCAGAAATAGGTTGAACTCCATTGATAGACTGTGGTGCTCGCATACCTCCATGAAATAACTGAGCAAGACTAATGGTGCCTGTTTCTGTTAATTGAGTTGCAAGATTAGTGAGTCCTGGAATTTGGTGGTCACCCCATACACCCATTTCACCAACCCATCCACGTCCATGTTCAGTAACATTTGTAGCAGCGGTTGTAGTTATTGCAAAATCGCCTTTTGCACGACGAATGAGCCATTTTTTTTCCTCTTCAGATAAAATACCATCTTCATAACTCTGCTTGTTTGTCATTGCTGCAAGAACTGTTCTATTCTTCAATATTTTACCAGTACGAGGTAAAGTGAAAGAATTAGATGAATTCATTTTCACACAACCATAATTATTCATTACTACTGAATGCATTGGGAGAATAAACCCAAAGGAATTCATCATTTTTCAAATCTTTATATCTAGAATGAATTCCTGGAATCTCACACATTCTTGTATGAAATTCCAATAATTCATCTCTACCAGTAAGTAATGTAGTATCAATTCCATCATAATTCCCACTTACTAATCCAAAACAATCTGAAAATAATCTAATATCGGCAATTGAAGGTTTTTCAGTATCTGCAACCCATCCAGTTTTTGAGTTGCGTAATTTTTCACATAATGAGTCATAACAATTACTTATTTTCCCACCAGGTTCAACTAAATTTTTACGAGCTGCTATTTTTTCATCGAGGTCATCGATATAGAAAGTTGCAGTTAAAAAATGGGTCATATCCGATATTGCGTCTAGACATTCATCTATTTTTGCTTCTACCCATATATCACTTCTGTAGTAACCAGTCTGTTTCCCTAGATAACGTAGAATTGCACATGATTCGCTCAACATCCCTGAAGGAGTTTCTAATACAGGCAATAGTCCCCAAGGAAGTTGTTTTGAATCACGTAACTCAGAGTAACCTCCAAAGTCAACAGTTACATCTTCCCAAGGAAGTTTCGAAATATCCAATAACATTCTAATTGCTTCAGCACGTCCTGCTGATGAAAAATATATTAAACGATACATAAAATCTTCCGGGAGCGGCTATCTAATTATTCTTTACTAGATTAGGCGTCCTTCCATTCCGCCAGCAACCTCAATAACTTGCCCTGTAATATGACCTGAAATTAAATTAGAAGAAATTGAAACTACTGTATTAGCAATATCTTCAGGAGTTGCTAGTTTTTTTAATGACATAGTCGCAGTTGCCTTTTCTATTAGTTTTTCATCAATACCCTGCTTTATTTTTTTGGGAGTAATAGTCCATCCTGGAGCCACCGCATTAACTCTCACATCACCTATTTTTGAAACATCATTCTTCAAAGACATAAGTAAACCAGATGTTATTGCACCCTTGGCAGCAGCATAATCAGAATGACCTGATTCACCATATATTCCAGCTGTAGAACCGATGAATACAAGAGAACCTGAACCATTTCTGGACGCCTCTTGTAAAAAACAGCGAGCTGTATTTACTGCTACATTAAGATTAGATGAAACTGTTTCATTCCATCTCTCAGATGTAATCTCCCAAAGAGGTAATGGTTCAGGAGGATAATAACCAGCATTAGCAATACATATATCCAATTTTCCATATTTTTTGACAACTTTATTGACCAAAGAAACTGCTTGTTGGGAATCTCTAAGATCTGCTTTTATGGCAAAACCATCAATTTCACTAGCAATTTTTTTAGCATTTTCAGATGACTCATGATAGTGGATAATTACTTTACAACCTTCAGAGGCAAAAGCATGACAAATAGCTTCACCAATTCCTCCTGCTCCACCTGTAACTAGTACTACACTATTATTGAGACCTGTGTCCATAAAATCATCACCTCACAAAGTACGAAGTTGACGAGGTCCAGCTCCACCATAACCTATCCAATCTTCAGGCTTATTTCCAAGAATCTCATCAATCTCTAACATATGTTTATCTGTTATTTTTTCAGCTACTTCTATACAGCCGAGATTCTCAATCATCTGCTCAGGTTTAGTCGCTCCAAGAAGTATAGTGCTAACATTCTGGTTTTTAAGACACCAAGCTAAGGCAAGTTGTGCAGTTGAACAATTGAATTCTTTTGATGCATACGAAGATAGTTTTCGAACAATTTCTACTTCACCATTCTTCTTTCTCATTTCTAAATCTTCAATTAACCATTCGTATCCTTCCTGTGTCGGACGAGAATCTTCCGGTATACCATCATTATATTTCCCAGTTAAGAAACCTGAACGCAAAGGTGACCAAATTGTGGTACCATAATTATATGGAGCCTGATAAAGAGGGAATAGCTCCTGTTCAAACTTTTGTCGGTGAAGCATATTATATTGAGGCTGTTCATACATTGGAGGCTCTAAGCCCTCTGATTTAGCGAACCATATGGCTTCCATTATTTGGGCTGCTGACCATTCGGAAGTACCCCATGATGTTGCCCAACCGTTTCGAACAGCATCTGTCATCGCACGAACTACTGTAGAAGTAGGAGTAAATGGATCTGGACGATGGCAAAAGACCATGTCAACATAGTCCAATTGTAACCTCTTTAAACATGAATCTAAACCTTCCATTATGTGTTTTCGTGAAAGACCGGATTCATTTACACCATTACCTCCCCAGAAAATCTTTGTTGTGATAACAATTTCTGATCGCCTCCATGTATCTGGATCTTCTTCTTCAAGTTCAGAAAGAGCAATTCCAAATATCCTCTCAGCTTCCCCATTAGGATTGCCATATGCTTCTGCATGATCAAAACAATTTACACCAGCATTTCTTGCAATTTTCATACATTCTTTGGCCATTTCTACGCCTTCATCATCTTGCAGTCTATCTTTAACTCCGTAAGTTGCCCAGAACCCATATGAGAGTACTGAAACTTGGATACCGGTATTCCCCATCATTCGGTAGTACATATTTTCACTTGTCATATCCTACTTTAGCAGGTTCATTGGTTTCAAGATTGTGGTCTCAATAACTTAATTTATTATTCAAATTGGAAATACATCTAATTCAGTTAATTCTTCTAAATACTGTTTAACTTTCAATCCCATTTTTTCTTTAGTTGGCATAGAATGTAATTCAACCCTCATCTTAGAGGCACCAGGAAGTCCTTTCGTAAACGATACCGCATGACGCTTGAGATTCTTATTATTAGATTCAATATATAGTTCGGAGCTTAATTCAAGATAACGATCCCAACACCATAAACGCGACTCNGCAATATTTCCTTCACCCCAAGGAGGTGTTTCAACTGGCCACCCTAAATCTTTTTTAATTTCATGAAATATCATAGGTCGACCAATTGCACCACGACCGATCATTAAACCACCTGCACCTGTTTCTTCTAAACAGGCAGAAGCAGTTGATGCATCAATAATATCGCCATTAGCAATAACTGGAATTTCTACTGAATCTACAATTTCTTTAATTTGTGACCAATCGGCTTCTCCAGAATATCTCTGACGAAGTGTTCGGCCATGAACGCATATTCTTTCGACTCCCTCTTTTTCTAACCTCTGAGTTATCTCTAGAGCGGTATTAGGGCCAGATCCAGTGCCTAACCTCATCTTGACCGTTATTGGGACGTCAGTGGCGTTAATACAGGCTCTAACCATATCAATTACCTTATCTGGATCTCTAAGCAGTGCTGCACCTGCATCATGACGGCATACTTTAGGAGCGGGACATCCAAAATTAATATCGATAATATCTGCTTTATCTTCAAGTAATTGGACAGTCGTTACCATTTCTTTGATATCTCCGCCAAATATTTGTGGAATGAATGGTCTCTCACGAGGATCTGATTCCACTTTTAGCCATGAATTAGCATCATGCCGAGAAAGTCCGGAAGCTGCTGTAAATTCTGTTATTGAAAGATCTGCACCGCATTCTCTCGCTAATAGCCGGTATGCTAAGTCTGTGACTCCTGCCATAGGGGCAAGAAACAATGGCACAGTCTGCTCTAACATGTTTAACTCGGAGGGCTTTTTTGTTATCACAATGACTGATGAAAATTCAATATTAATTGAATCTTCTCAATGCAATATCTAATTTATCTTGAAACTCTTGAACTTTTTTATTACAATTTTCTAAATCATCAGAATATAATATAATTTCGAACCCTTCACTTGTTTCTGCGACTACGCAGGGAGTCATTCCGTCAGTTACTGATTGAAGTCCATCCGTTTGTTCATTTAGATGTACTAAATTAAATGGAACTGAACTATTAGAACGGCACTCTTTCATTGATTTCTTTTCACTAACAAAAGAATGTGTAATATCACACAATGCACAATGAGCTGTTCCTCTTATCTTACCGAGAACATATTGTAATTCACCAACTATGCCACCATCGGCATGGTAAACTCCCCAGATTGTCTTTAATGACATTAGAAAGTTGATTCCCAATCTAGAACATCCTGAGCACGTTCCCAGTCTGCATCATTAATTACACCGCGTGCTTTCATCATCTCTCTTGAAAGAAGCCAATAAATTAGAGCTAATGAACGACGACCCTTGTTATTTGCAGGAAGTGCTAAATCTACATTTCTTAACCGATTATTAGCATCGCATATGGCTACAACTGGAAGCCCTGATTTTACTGCCTCAGATAATGCCTGTTGATCTGCAGCAGGATCTGTAACTACGATTACTTCAGGTTCAATATATGTTCGAAGACGAGAATTAGTTAGAGTACCAGGGATGAAACGACCTACAATACGCATAGCTCCGATTGTCTGAGCAAATTTCCTTGCAGGTCTCTGTCCATATTGACGTGCACTAACAACAAGTATTCTCTCAGCATCATAATTAGAAAGGAATTTTGCTACTGCTCGGATCCTTGAATCAGTCTGGCGAACATCGATTATATGTATCCCACTATTGTCTTGACGAACTTCATCTAAGAACTGCTTCATATCAGCAGACTTCTGATTTGTTCCTATGTGCACAGCGTGCGTATCATACATTTCAAGCGGTACAAGTGGAGTTTGACTTTCATCCATTTAGGTCCCTCAGCAGCGACGCGACCTGACTTCGATTGATAAGCGCTGCGCATGAGGATAAATAAAATCATCAAGCAGATTGGAGGTCAGATAAGTAAGTACATTCATCATTTTCGTGGGACTCCGCGAATACTACGCATGGTTTGGTGATTGTCACATAGGTATCAAAGTGGTCATAGAAGGATGCTTGGTCAACTGGAGCGGTGATGCCGTAGCCACGCGCCTCAACCTCAAATTTCCATTGACCATCTATCAAGTCAGATTGAGGGAATGAAAACTTTTCTTGAGGATAATCTTGTGTCGCTCGAACCTCCCAGAATGGGCTGCCACCAGCAGTTTCTGCTCCAGGTTTCCAAAGTTTAACATGTACATAACGGTACTGATTAGTTTCATTGCCTACTAACTCCTCAAGTACAGAAGAATAAGGAAATTGAGCTCTGAAATTAATAACTAATTGAGATACTGAACTATCAAATTCAATTAAAATCTCATCATTATATTCAACCGAATCAATACCATCTGATTCGAAAGTATAGTCGAAGCCAACTGTTTCTTCCTTAATGCGAACTACTGGTTCTTCCCTCATTGATTCCATGAATTCTCTTTGAAATGCAAGACCTAAACATCCAGTAATAGTTGCTGACAGCATTAGGATAGATAAACCAAATCCTAGTACACGGGTAGATGCCATTGTTTATTGCGAAACAGACTTGTTTCTTCAACCCACTCTATACAAGATGCCATGCAAGCGTCTATGATAGAGAATCATTTCCGATAAAATGCTCCAATGACGACGAAAGGAGAACCGAGCTAAGGCTTTGACGTTCCCTATGAGTACCGAGGGGCACTTATTCTTCTTCTTCAACTACACGAGGTTCGTGTACTTCTCTAAAGATTACAGTTCCAACACCAAGATTCTCACGTAGAGAACGAACAAGACTGAACTTTGCATAAGCCCAGTTTTGGTCATAAGCCATTGCTTCAGGTGTTGTTACAGTCAAATCATCTCCTTCAAATGAGATTTCGAAATCTTCGCGACCTGTGTTCATCTTTAGTAGAGTTTCAACACGCTCTGAACGATCTTCTACAACCTTAACAATGTTGTAATTGTATTTCAGAGTAGTTCCTGCAAGAGGATGATTGTAGTCTATTCTTGCTCGACCAGCACTGATGAATTGTAATACACCTGTACGTCCACCAATTTCAACTGGTGCGCCGATTGCAAGAGTGCTAGGATCTTTCACACTGCGCATCAATACATTTTGTCCAATTGTTTCAATAAGACTGGAATCTCTTTCGCCATATCCTTCTGAAGGCTCGATATCGAATTCGTAATCCTTACCTGCTTCCGCATCATTCAAGTGATTTTCAAAACCACTAATCAAACGACCATCGCCAACTATTGTAATCATAGGTTGGTAAGTACGTGATTCATCGAAGACATCATGCTCTTTTGCGACGTCCTCGCGTGTAGTCTCGATAAGTCTTTCAGAACCTGCATCATACAGGTCGTAGTCGATGTGAACAATTGAACCTTCATCCATATTTTGTGCCTCCGGGCAGCCCGCCGACCTGCTTCTCCTTTTTGATACAAACGGTTATGTCCATGGTAGAATTATTCAATGAATTTCCTTATCTTGATGGAATTTAGGGCTTGAGATTAAGGCAAGACCGCCTCCGATTATAATCAAAATCCAACCTATCCAAACTGCATGGGAACCCTGTAAATCGTGTACAGTGACTCGAATTCTGTCTACTTCACTAGTTTCTCTAAACATCATTGCATCTAACAAATCATTAGATTGAAATATGTCAAGAATAATTATTGTGTCTCCAAATAACCCCACATGTCTATCTGGTTCCGACCGCGGAGTTACTTGTCCGCTGGGTGAATCAAATCTTAGTATCCCAGGGCGGAGAATATCTATCAATTCTCCATCTTTTCTCATTTCTATAACAACTCCAAGGTAGCCATCTCCAACAGGGTAGTCATAATCCTCTGATTCTAGATCAATTAGTTCAACATCTATGAAAGTAAATTCATAACCATCGTGCAATATTGCTTGGTCACGACTTAGCGTTACCAAGTGAGATGGATCTGAACGATCTATTAGTGTGGTAGTAAATATATGACCAACTAATAGTAGTAATATTCCGATATGGGAAAGATGAGATCCCAATAAACGAAGTCGAGATGCATTCTTCTTCGCGAAGACCCCATTTTCTCTAATTTTTGGTAAAACATTAGATGTTGTCACATAGGCCTGTTTAAGATTAGGAGGGATTGCAAGAGCCATCCAAGTTAACAAGAATATTGCAACTGACCCACGACTAAAACTTGATGCAAATAATAGAGAAGAATCGCCTGGTAAATTAAATTCTTTAGAATATATAGCTGAAACTATGGAAATAATAAAAATCGTAACAAATAAAATATTTCCAGTCTTAATATCGACAGATTTACCCCAAGCATATATGGTCAAACCAATTGCTAATAATCCAATAAAAGGTGCACCATAGAATTCATGAGCTTCTAAATTAGTACCATCAATTTCGACAGTTAGTAATAACCAAGTAAGAAGAAGGAAGGCTGATGTCCCATACCACGGTATTGCTCTAGCGAACTTCATTCTCATTGATACTGATTTGAATGGTAAAGACAGTGATTCTAAATCATCTTCATCATCTGAAATTAACCATACAATAAGGAATGGCGCCATACCAGCTATTGCTTGAGGAATAGTTGCAGATGAAGACCAACTAGCATAAAACATTAGTAAAACTCCAGAAAATACCCAAGGAAGAGATGGTTTATTAGAATCACTAGTTATTAGTAAAATCATAAATGATATTCCAACGACGGTGACTGCTGTTGAGCCTATCCATATTGATATTAGTAAAGTCATTGCTAGTAAAATTAATGAAAACTCTTTCCGATCTTCCAATAATAGTGTCTTATTTTCAGAATGTAGATGATTTATTTGTTGATTTACTAAGAAGTATATCGCAAAAGAACCAAGAATTAAAATTGCAATCATATAGGATGCAAGTTCGAAACCAATAGGACTAGCATCAATAATATACATTACACGAATATATGGGTCGTGACTTTCAGTACCCAATCCATCGGCTGCAAAAGCATGTACTGATGCCCAAACACCATTAGCTCGGGTCACTAAGGTCGCATGAATTGCAAGTGCACCAGAAATTAGACCTAGAGCAGGAGAGATTTTGATTGATTTTGAAGTATCTGGAGTTGACCTTGCATGGACTATCAAAAGAAGAGCGAACCATGGTAAAATAGACCCTGTTTCAACTGGATCCCAAGCCCAATATCCACCCCAATCAAGAACAGTATAAGCCCAAAGTCCCCCTAAACCAATCCCTATTGTACCTATAACAAAAGCAGCACGTGCCCAATGTAATTGTGCATCATGAATTTCTTTAGCAGATTTTTGATGAATAATTCCACCCATTGCTACAGATGCTGTGGCAATACAAAGTGCGTAATAAGAGAAAACAACTGGTGGATGAATAACCATCAAATCTGTTTGTAATAATGGATTTAATTCACTAGGAATTACTCCTTCTGAACCTTCAAAAGGTCTAAGAAACCAAGAAATAAAGAAGATCCCAAGAGAAAAACCATGCATGATTCTAACATCATAATCTAATTCTTCTTTATCTGTCATAAACCAAGTCACAATTGAAATTAAAGCTGCAAAGAGAAGTAATGGACCGGCTCTACCGCCCCAAACCGCAGAGATTCGATATAATATAGGAAGATCTGAACCACCATATTCAGTAACTAATTTCAAGCTCGAATCATCGATAATAAATGCAAAAACAAGAAGTATGAATGGAGCAGTTTGTGATAAGATTGTAAAATTCTTGAATAATCTAGTACCTGCATTATCTGGACGAATAATCTGATGCATACTAGCTAGTATAGCAAATATGAGTAGAATTTCCCCATAGTAAGAAAGGATTCAATCACCATCCATAGTACTTGGCACGAGAATAACCAAAAGACAGCATTGCAGGAATAATTTTCTTGGCATAAAGTCCAGGTCGACGAATTAAAATTTTGAAACAAACCGCTAATTTTCCATGTGGCCCCATATTACTCATTTCATCGGGAAAACATTGAGCCATCAAAGACATATCATCATCAGATAATTCAAATAATGCTGATTTCCCACGTAATATCTTTGAATAAGGAGGGAATTCCTTCTTCCATGCCTTAGAATAATCTTCTAATGATTCAGCAGTCAAATCCCCTGATGCAATAGCTTTCACTGCGGTTTCAGCAGCAAATACTGCAGATTTCAATGCTAAATGAGAACCCCCCTCGAATAATGGTGAAGTAAATCCTGCAGCATCACCTACAAGCATTAAACCATCAGCATGAGTATTATCATGAGGACCGGAAATTGGAATTGTGCCACCAAATGCAGGATTACCTTTTACCTTCCATGGAGGTGCTACTTGTTCTAAATCTTTGAAATGAGTATCTTCGATAAACTCATCTAATCCTTTCTTAGTCCTAGACTTGTCTTCTGTTACTAAGCCTATATTAGCTCTTCCATCACACTTAGGAATCATCCACACATATCCTTTCTCAGCATATTTGGGCCAGATATAGAAGTCTAGATAATCATCAGTTGGTACTTCAAGCATTTCATATTGCATACCAGCAATTACTTTCGGTCGAGGATTAAGTTCTAAAATTTTAGAACAAACTCCAGCAACACCTGAAGCATCTATCACTACTTTAGTTTCGATAGGAAAGTGTTCACCTTTTCCTTCACAACGCCAGCCAGCAAACTTTTCGTCAACAAATATTTTTTCCATACTAGTTAATTTATGATTTAGATTCAATAAAGCACCAGCAGATACTGCTTCATCTGCAATCCATCTTTCAAAAAGATGTTTTTCCAATACATATCCTTCTTCAGTTAATTTTTTTTCAGTACCATCTGGAAATATTACTCTAATACCATGCACTCTCTTACTAATTACATGATCTGGTAATTCAAGATTTAAGTTATCACAAGCCACATCAGAAATACATTCACCACAGTGTACTGGAGTCCCAATCTCTTTGTGATCTTCAATTAAAATGGTAGAAAGACCTGCTCTTGCACTATGTAAAGCAGCGTTCCCACCACCTGGTCCAGCACCTATTACGAGTACGTCGCAGGTAGTCACGGCCTCTCCCATAGAAGCAGTGAGGAAGGCCATTAGTCAAAGAAACCGTCGGTCGAACCTCCTATGATTACGAACGAACATATTCAACCAATAAGCGTCTCGAATGTATATATGGCGTGGCGCGACCTTCGTGAGTATCTTCTTAATTTGAGAGATTCTGATGAACTTATTCGTATCAGTCACCCTGTTGATTGCTATCTGGAAGCTGGTTGTATTGCTGATAAACTTGTGAAAAAAGGTGGACCTGCAATTATTTTTGATCAACCGCGTTTAGCAAATGGAGAAATTAGTAAATATCCTCTAGCAATGAATTTATTCGGAACAAGAGAGAGAACTAACAAGGCACTAGTTAAAGATCCAAAAGAAATTGGAGAAACTATGGTTAATCTAATGAAACCGGATATTGGTGGCATCTTGAAGAAACCTTGGACGGGGTTAGAATTAGCTAAGCAAGGAATGTCTATGGCACCAAAAAAAGTGAAGAAAGGTGCTTGCCAGGCAGTTGTTATTGAAAATCCAGATATGACTAAACTTCCAATACCAACAACATGGCCAATGGATGGAGGGCCATTCATTACATTACCATTAGTTGTAACTCAAGATCCTAAAACTGGCCAACATAATATGGGGATGTACAGAGGTCAAATATTTGGAGAAAAAGAAATTGGTCTTCACTGGCAAGCGCATAAACATGCAGCAGATCATGCTGATGAGATTGGAAAAGAGAATCGTATGCCAGTAGCAATTTGTCTAGGAGGTCCTCCTCCAGTAATGTTCAGCGCGATATCCCCACTTCCGGATAATCTCTCGGAATATGAATTCGCAGGATTACTAAATGGAAGAAGGTTGAGAATTACAAAATGTCTAACTAATGATTTATGGGTGCCATCAGAAGTTGATTTTGTAATAGAAGGTTATACAATTCCAGGAGAAACTAGAACTGAAGGACCATTTGGTGATCATTTTGGATATTATTGTTTAGAGGAAGAGTATCCAGTAATGCATGTTACAGCAATTACTCACAGGAAAAATCCAACTATTCCAATGACTATTGTTGGAGTACCACCAATGGAGGATGGCTATCTTGGAGAGGCGATAGGTGATGCTTTCCGTCCAGTACTACAATTCCAGCATAGAGATGTAAAAGATTTATTCTTACCATTAGAAACTGGATTCCATAATCTTGCTATCGTATCCTCCAAACAAAGATATCCTAGACAGGCAAGAAAAACAGCTCTAGGATTAATGGGTGCTGGGCAAATGATGTTTTTAAAATCTATAATTGCAGTAGATGAAGATCATAATGTGAAAGACCTCGATGCATTATTGAAAGTTATAGATTACAATGTCAGAATTCCTGAAGATTTAATCATCCTTGATGGAATGGTTGCTGATTCTCTAGCTCATGCATCTCCGTGGCAAAATGTACATTCAAAACTACTAATTGATGCAACTACACCAACTCCAAATGACCCTAGAGCAAATGAACCGAAAATGATGGGCTGCCCTGATTCATTAGGTATCTCAGCATCTGGAATTGAAGGAGTTACTAAGGCGAAAATGATGGCTTCATCGATGTTAGTTGTAACTACTTATGTCGAAGGTGGACCTCGACCAGAATCTAGTATGGAAGAATTAAATGAAGAAACTGCCAAAGCTCAAAGAGAACAAATTACAAGAATTAGAGATGAAATTTGGTCTTTAGAAGCTGCAAAGAATCTCAGATGGTTATTCATTACTGACGATGATGCAGATTTAGATGAAGAACATTGGAGAAGAAGACTATTATGGCAATTATTTTGTAGATTCGAAGTAGCACGTGATTTCCATTTCGATGAAGAAAGAAAAAGAGTTGCTTGGGATGCAACAGCACCTATTCCATCTAACGAAGGACCACTTCCAGTAAGGCGTTGGCCAGCGGTTACATTACACGATCCAGAAATTGAAGAAAGAGTTGAAAAGTGGATGCAAAGAGAGGGACTCTGATGGGAATTAAAGAAGTACTTGAGTTTGTAAAAATAGAACATACTTTGTTTTCTCTTCCATTCATACTTATTGGATATATACTAGCACATGAGCAATTCATGAATGATCTTGAAACTCAAAAATTTGGTATTGATCTCCTGTGGATTCTCATTGCTGCTGTAGGAGCAAGAGGACTTGCAATGACTTTGAATCGTATAATCGATCGAGATATTGATGCTGTAAATCCACGTACTGCAAATCGGCATCTAGTCTCAGGTTCAATTACTATGCAAACAGCCTACATCCTTTCTATTGTATTTCTTTCAATGCTCCTTCTAGGCGCTTGGCAACTGAATGAAGTAGCTTTGATGATGGCTTGGTTACCAGTATTAGTATTCGTAATATATCCATATGTCAAGAGATACTCGTGGTTATGCCACTTTTGGCTAGGGATTTGTCTAGGACTTGCTCCAGCGGGGGCTTGGATTGCAGTTGCTGCAGATGTACATGGATGGGCGGCAATAACTGGTATGCATGATGGATATACTGATTATCTATGGTCTCCAGAGATACTATTCATATCTCTTGGAGTAATGTTGTGGATTACAGCCTTCGACATTAATTATGCACGCATGGATATTGAAAGTGACAAAGAAAATGGAATACACTCATTCCCTGCACGTTTTGGTGAAAATATGACTACAAGAACTTCTGTACAATTAACACTACTTTGGTTTGCCTGTTTTGCAATATCTAACCCGATGGATGAAATTTGGTTTTTAGCTGCAGCAGGAATTATGTCTATAGCCAATATAACTGTAATATTAGCTAGAACAAGATTAAAGGATTTTCAAACTACCTTCTTCAGAGTTTCAATGCTAACTGGGTGGATACTTCTAGTTGCCATCATGATGATGGAAACATCAACTGATGGTTTAATCGATTGAGGTGATTGAATGTTTGTGTTGAAATCAGACTACGGTACTGCCGGAGACCAAGAACAAGCCATTCAAGAACTGATTAAGCAAATTAATGAAGGTCAAGAAAGATGTGTATTGATGGGAGTCACTGGCTCTGGTAAAACATTCGCTATGGCTAATATTATCGAAAGATTACAAATTCCTACCCTAATATTATCTCATAATAAGACTCTAGCAAGGCAATTATGGCAAGAAATGAGTGAATTATTTCCTCAAAACGCAGTTGAATATTTTGTAAGTTATTATGATTATTATCAACCAGAAGCTTACCTCCCCGGAAGAGATATGTATATCGATAAAGAGTTACAAATGAATGAAAGAATTGAACAAGAGAGATTCTCAACAGTCGCTTCTTTAGTAAGTAGACCAGATGTAATTGCTGTAGGTACTGTTTCCGTGATTTATGGACTGAATCCTCCAGAAGTATTTCAACAATCTCATGTAAGATTAAGCGTAGGTCAAGAAGCAGATCCACAAGAGATTGTCAGAGATTTAGTAGCACTACAATATAGAAGAACTACTGGAGANATTGTTCGAGGAGATGTCAGACTGNGAGGAGAGGTTCTTGACGTATGGATGCCAAGCAGAGATGATCCTATTCGAATTAGATTCGGATGGGATGGAATAGANAGAATACAAGTTTGTGAAGCTGTATCTTGGGAACCTTTGGATGAAATNGAAGAGGCATGGATACACCCAAGACAATTCTATATGACTAGTGAAGAAAAGTTTGGACAAGCGGTTGAAGATATAGAAACAGAATTAGATCAAAGAATTGACCACTATCATTCTAAGGGTATGGAAATGGAAGCGCACAGAATCGAACAGAGAACAAAATTCGACTTAGAAATGTTGACAGAAGTTGGATCTTGCAAGGGTGTTGAGAACTATTCAAGACATTTTGACGGTAGAAAGAAAAATGAGAGAGCATACTGTCTTCTTGATTTCTTCTCGACATGTGCTGAGCAATTCCATGGAGATGCAGAAAAATATCTTGTAATTATGGATGAAAGTCACGTAACATTACCTCAAGTTGGAGGTATGTATGGAGGNGATTATTCTAGAAAAAAGAATCTCATTGATCATGGTTTCCGCCTTCCTTCAGCATTTGATAATCGTCCTCTAAGAATTGACGAATTTCAAGAATTAATTCCACAAATGCTCTATGTTAGTGCGACACCAGGTGAAAGAGAACTAAGACATCTCGCAGAAATTACAAAACAGCCAATTCCAGATGGTTTACTCCATGTTAGAAGTAAAGGTGGTGGTGGGAAGCCAGATATTGAGAAGAAAAAGAAAAGAGCTTTCCTTGCAGAGACTATGAAATCAATTGATGGAGTAGTACAAATGGAAATAAGACCAACTGGTTTACTAGATCCAATAATCGAAGTCAGACCCACTGAAGGTCAAATTCAAGACCTCCAAGATGAAATACGTTTACGTGTTGAAGTAAATGAACGAGTTCTGGTTACTGTGATGACTATTAAATTCGCTGAAGAAGTGGCAGAATATCTAAATCGAAATGGATTCAAGGCTCATCATTTACATAGTGAAATAGACACCCTAGAAAGAACTGAAATTATCAAAGCATTAAGATTAGGGCATATTGATATTATTGTAGGAATTAACCTACTAAGAGAAGGATTAGACATACCTGAAGTTAGTCTAGTAGCTATATTTGATGCAGATAAAGAAGGTTTCTTGAGAAATGAGCGCTCATTATTACAGACCATAGGGAGAGCATCACGTAACCAAAATGGCAGAGTTCTTCTGTATGCGGATACGATATCTGCAGCGATGGAAGCATCAATTAAACAGACAATTGAAAGAAGGAAAAGACAGAATCAACATAATGAGGAAAATGGTATTATTCCTAAAACAATAGAAAAATCATTACCAGTTATGAATTCAGAATTTGGAGATTTAATGGCAGGAGTTGCAGGGAAAGGAGTAGGTGGAGGAAGAAGATTAGTTGCTAAGAAGCCTGGTAAAAAGGGAGTTGAAGGATTAGCTAAAAAATTCGGACTTGGAACTTCGGCATGGAACTCAACTGGTTCGGTCTTAGATAATATTAGTCAGCCAGATTGGATCGATGAGGAAGCTAGTATCATGAATCAAATGGGCGATGAGTCTATCGAAAATACTGATGATAGAATTAAACTAATTCGAAAAATGGAAAAAGAAATGAAAGCTGCTGCGGCAAGACTTGAATTCGAAAGAGCAGCCCAACTTAGAGATAGGATCTATCAATTGGAGAATCCGACTAATTGAATACGAAAGAGTTCGGCGAAAGACTCGTGTCTGCCTACTCACGTGATGACTTTACTGCGCCTGTTGAGGACTATGACTTCTCGAAAGTAGAAGATGTTCGTTCACTTATTGATCAAATGTCAAAGGCAGGTGGATTTACTGCAACAAAGCTTGCTCATGCTCGAGATATACTAAAAATTAGCATTGAAAAGACGAATGAGGAGGGAGTTCTCAATTGGCTTTCTTTCCCAGCTTGCTTATGCGCAACTGGAACTAGAGGGTTTTTCCTAGAAGCAATAAAACGTAAAGCATTCAACGTGATTATCACTACTTGTGGAACTTTGGATCATGACATTGCTAGAACCTATCAGGATTATTTCCATGGTGACTTTAGCCTTGATGATATAGCACTCGGTAAAGAAGGTCTCAATAGATTAGGGAATGTTATAGTTCCAAACGAATGTTATGGAGAAATTCTAGAAAAAAGAGTTCTACCTTGGTTAGAAGAAATCGAACAAGAAAGAATGGAGAAATATCCTGAGAATCCTTGGCTTGGTTTTGGGTCAGTAGAATTATGCTGGGCTATGGGAGATAGAATCGAAGATGAAACCTCATTGTTACATTGGGTAGCAAAGCATAGAATCCCAATGGTCATTCCAGGATTATCTGATGGATCAATTGGCGCGCAGCTTTTCATGCATAGGCAGAAAAATCCAAACTTCATTGTAGATTTCCTAGCAGATGAACAAATTTTATCTGATATGACTTGGACTGCTGAAGAATCTCATGCATTAATGGTTGGAGGAGGAATTTCTAAACATCATGTGATTTGGTGGAATCAATATAGAGATGGTTTAGATTCAGCTGTTGGAATCACAACTGCACCAGAACACGATGGTTCATTATCAGGTGCTAGACTCAAAGAAGCTATTTCTTGGGGAAAAATAAGGCCTGAAGCGCCTCAGGTAGTAGTTGAAGGGGATGCAAGCGTGTTATTACCTATTTTAGGTGCTGATTTATTCAGAAATTAGGGTTTTCTCTCCTCTTTTAGTTCAAAAACGGCTATTTGCTAATTATACGAATTATGCTGTTTACTAGCCTTGAGGGGCACAATGGCTAAGAACGGTCAGAGATGCCGTCTTGGATATGTCCGTTGAATCGATGGTACAAGGAATGATAGATGCACTAACAGAAGCTATGGGAGATGCTGCAAAGCACGACAAGGGTAATGCCGCTGCTGGCACCCGTGTTCGTAAGGCTATGCAAGCTGCAAAGGCTACAGCACAAGATGTTCGTGCTAAAGTACAAGCAGATAAGACCAACTGAATTCGTTAATACGATTTCTAAGTCTTATGACTCTGGCCCTGATTGGAATTAGCGTGAGCTAGAAATTCCATTAAGGCCACACGCATTGGAGTTAAAGGCCTCCAACCTTCCTCTCTACCTGCATTTTGCATTGCATCGTGCAGGGGCTTTAGATCAGGTCGGAGCCTTTCTCCTTCATATTGAACTGCAGCAGGGCTTGGTATATTTGATAATGATTCAGTAGTATGAGAATAAGTAATTGCATTGGTGAATCTTTCCCATAATAGATTAATCTCAGAAATTACTGAATCTGGCCCCCAGGCTCTCCGACCACATAAATCTACAACTCCTTGTGTGAATATATTAGTGTCAGCCATAACTAGCAAAGATACTGCATCAGTTGCATCTCTAATATGAACCCAATGTTTTGGTTTGATTTCAGGAGTAAAATCAATTTTACCATCTCTAACCCAGTCAACCCATTCTTCAACATCTACTGGCCCCCATCCTTGACTCCCTTCAGGAATCATCAGGTCATGAATTCTAATTATTAGCCCCGCATTGATTATTGTGTCAAAATCACCACTACGAGAATCATCATTTTCAGCAATAATAGCCACATCAACTGACTTATTCAGAGCATGTTTCCCAAGACCGACAATAAGATCTGCTTCCTCAGAGTCTGGAGTAAATAGTGCTCCAGCTCTCTCGAGTCTATCTTTCAATGCGAGAAAGAAATTATCTTTCTCTCCAAGAAGATTAATCATCTTTGACATTGGTTCACCTAAACCTCCCGAATAGAGACTAAAGTATCATACTGCCGCAAGAGGTTTAATTTCAGAAAAAGCAACTAAGCAATCCCTTACTACATCTATAACAAGATCTATCTCATCAGAAGTTATTCCAAAGTGAGGAGTGAAACGTAGTGCATTCTGGCCGCCATGAATAACTCCAAGACCATTGATCCTACACCATTCTTCTACACACTCAAATCCTACTACTGGTAATCTGTGAGGATCAAGCTCCGCACAGAGTAAAAGTCCTGAACCCTGAACTAATTTAATGTCATTAGGAAATTCGGATTGTAATTGTTCAAGTTTTTCAACAAATTCTTCACCACGAAGAAGGATATTTGCGCGCATTTCTGGAGTAATCTTCCCTAGAACTTCAACTGCAGTTTCAAGAGCTCGAGGGTTAGTAGTCATTGTATTACCATAAATCCCTACAACATACAAATCAGCTGCACGCTCTGATAAACCGAGAACAGAAAGAGGATACTGACCTGCATTAAGAGCCTTGGACCAAGTTTCAAGATCAGGGACTAGAGCTGTCTGAAATCCTGGATAATCAACAATAGAAAGGCAACCTTTGCCACGGAATCCTGCTTGAATTGAGTCGACTAGTAGCATACTTCCATGCTTAGAAGTTAATCTTCGAGCTTCATCATAAAACTCACGACTGATATCTTGCCCTGGAGAACCTTCTCCTTGTACAGGCTCCATAGCTAAAAGTTCGATAAAGAAGCCTTCTGAGTCTGCTCGAGAAAAGGCTGACTGTAAATCCGTAATATTATTTGGTTCAACGATAATAATGCTCTCACGGTCTCGGAAAGTTGCAAGATTATTGATGTAAGCTTTCTTACAAGAATCTGAGATTGTAGCTGGTCGTTGAGTTCTTCCGTGGAATGCTTGCTTCAAAGCAATCTTCTTGATTGGTTTTCCTTCATGGCGGCCACCAGGACCTGTCATCTGACTTGCATTAACGTCAGCTATCCTCATACCGATAGTTACTGATTCAGAACCACTATTCATACAAACGAATTTTGAGAATGGGCATTCACTACGAGAATAACCAACTTCCTTACGAAGTGCTTCAGCGAATCTCTTTTGGCTAAATGATGCCGTCATCACATTAGCCATAACCCAATTTTTAGACATTGCACCAATTACATCATCAGGACCATGTCCACCACCAAGCATACCATATCCACCATTATCATGCAATACTGCTCCATGTGATGTTACAATCCATGGGCCACGTGCTGCAATCGCAACATATGGGTTTACAGTAGCTGGAGCATAGAAGTTAACATAATCCGATTGTAAATATTTGATTAAGTCAGTTTCATTCATCATCATATGATCTGAACCAAACTCTTGAAGATGCTCTTTGTGAACTTGTGATGCTTCTGAGATAGCACGGATTAATGATTGATCTTTCTCTGCAAAACGAGTTACAATTTCATCTTTCAAGCCTACAGTTTGTTTATTTCCTGTGTTCATGCGGATTTCCGCCAGTTGAGCGAGTACATCTGACATGAACTTGCGACTACCGTACTACACATCAACATATGCTGTATTAGAGTAGAAAATACCGCTTCAATGAGGATTTTAATTCTCTCGGTATCTTTGAAAAAGTCAATTTCTGATAATCATACAAAAAATCAAAGTAACTTTAGTTTTTCAATTGGAATTTTCAATAATAAACAAATATTTCAATTGGATTATCAGTCTTAACTAGCGGATAGTATAAGTGCTAATTCCACGACTCACCCTTAGGAGAAACGCGACGGGATGCACCACTCCAACAATTGAGGAACAGATATGAACGAAGAAATAAGGATACAAGAGCTACTACAAAGAGACGTATATGTTGGAGAAACTTTAGTCGGAACAATCACTGGTGAGAGATTTCATCCAAGAGACGAATGCGTACAATCAGTAAGGATCCAAGTCACAGATGTAGTCGCTGGAGAATATATGAGGAAACCAGCAGAATATGCACCTCTTTCTAAGGAATTAGTACATAGTGTAAGACCAGATGGTAGTGTGAAATTAACAAAATCAATTCGAGAACTACAGAGAAGATGGAGGAATACTGTTAGAATCAATGAAAAACTGTATGCACCTGATGAATTACTAGATCGTGCTGTTTTAGATAACGATGGTATAGACATAGGTAATGTAATCGAAATGAAGAAAACAAAGAGGACATTCAAAGGAGTTGTAGTCAAAACTCACTTTACCGTAAGAGATAGATATAATCTCCCAGAGACAATAGTAGTCCCTGTAGCACAACTAGGTAGAACAACTGCCCGCCTGGATGAGGTCATCCTAAGATGCTCTACAAAGCGCTTAGTTACTTTGCCAACATATCTCAAACTAAATGACCCAAATTTCGAAGAAGAGTGAGTTTTCTAACTCATTAAGTTGGATAAAGTATCCACCAGAAGAGAAAATGGTGGGCATGACAGGATTTGAACCTGTGGCCTCCCCGTTATCAGCGGGGTGCTCCAGCCAAACTAAGCTACACGCCCATAAGCAGAGTCGGCGAAATCAAGTCCTATTTTGAAGATGCCCCTTGTCTAATCATAGGTTTCTATCGAGAATCTGTTCGTTTTATTTGCGGCAGAGTCATGAAGTACAGTCTTGTCGAACGGCTTACACATGGTGGTCGTGAGTGGTTCTTCGGGCCGAGATGTAGCAGAGGCTTTGGCTCCACTACTGGGTATGCAGTACATCGAACTCGTCACTAGAAGATTCCCTGATAGTGAAGGATATGTACGTGTCCCTGAAGATGCAATAGAAGCAATTCGTTCAGAACCAGTGATTTTAGTTTCAAATACATATCCAGATTCTGGAATTCTTCAGACTATTCTACTTCTAGAATCAATTGGAGATGTAAGAAAAGGAAATCTTGAGAACCTCAAAGGAATTGAACCACAGAGTATGCCAGAGGTTGGCCCGGGAGTATACTTAGCAATACCTTACTATGGATATTCTAGACAAGACAAGCGTTTCTCAAAAGGAGAAGTCATCTCTGCTAAAGTAATCGCAGAACTGTTTGCAAGAAGTTGCGATGGAATGGTAATCCTAGACCTCCATGCTCCCGCTGTTCTCGAAGATATGGATTTCCCAATTAAATTCGTCAGTGCCATGCCTGAAGTTGCGCAAAGACTCTCAGAAGCAGTAAAACCAGATTTTATCCTAAGTCCAGATAAAGGTGCTATTAGTAGAGCTACAGAAGTTGCAGACCTAATAGGATGTGAATTTAGTTATTTGGAAAAAACTAGAATTGATGCACATACAATAGAACATACACCTAAGGATCTAGATGTCAATGGAAAAATCGTGGCGATTGTCGATGACATGATTAGCACTGGCGGAACAATTTGCCGAGCGAGTGATGCTTTGCGCCGCCAAGGAGCGAAAGAAGTACATGCAGCTTGTACTCATGGATTATTCACAGGAGGGGCAATCTCACGTCTAGCAAATCATGTAGATGGGGTACATAGCACCGATTCACTGCCGAATCCGAGAGCTATCGTAAGTGCTGCACCTGCTCTAGCTAGAGGATTAATGGAGCTACTAGAGTAAATTATTACTACCTAAATTAGATTAATTTACAAAAATAATCTGTGTTGTAATTATCCGTTCCGTTTATATGAGCCACGTCCTGCGCCGACTTACCCCAACATGAGGAGTCCTTCC
>JGI26060J43896_10000041_pt1 | contig 40810 bp, 40 predicted proteins | sample MarorgKNORR_S2LV_6_FD_43896 | JGI IMG/M metagenome (IMG submission 43896) | reverse complement strand
GCCACGTCGACATGAAGTGGACGAATGGGGTTGATTTCTCAGCAGGCAGCTTGGGTATGGGTCTGTCATTCGGTTTAGGCTGTGCTTTCGCTGCCAGGCTTAACGAACAAGAATTCCACACTTGGGTTATGATTGGTGATGGTGAAACTCAGGAAGGGCAAATTTGGGAAGCTTTCATGGCAGCCAGTTACCATGATATTCAGAACCTACACGTAATCGTTGATCGAAATCGTATCCAAAACGATGACTTTGTTGATGTACAAATGGAGATTGGCGATATAGCGAATAAAATAAACTCATTCGGATGGTCGGTAAAAGAAATCGATGGACATAATATGGAACATGTTGTTGATGCTCTTAGTTGGGCTGCGAATACCCCTGGACCTAATGCAATCGTCGCTCATACTGTGAAAGGCAAAGGAGTCTCTTTCATGGAAGATAACCCCTCCTTCCACGGAAAAGCCCCCACTGATGAAGAATTGTCACAAGCACTGGAGGAATTAGCATGAGTGCCCCTTCCACCGGTGGCGCGAGCAGGGATGGTTACGGTGCCGCCCTCCTCGAAATAGCACATGACTCACGCGTAGTGGTCCTTGAGGCGGATCTTGGCAAATCCACAAAGTCCTGTTTCTTCCGAGAAAAATACCCAGAGAGAACGATATCGCTAGGTATCGCAGAACAGAACATGATGCTAGTTGCTGCTGGACTAGCATCCTGTGGTAAAGTACCGTTCGCAAGTACATTTGCAATCTTCTCTGAGCGTGCATTCGAGCAAGTACGTAATGGAATAGCGAGACCAGGGCTCACAGTCCACATATGCGGAAGTCATGGTGGTATTCACACCGGTACTGACGGGTCAAGCGCCCAATCAATCGAAGATCTTGCTTTGTACCGAACAATTCCTGGAATGACAGTCATGCACCCGTGTGACGACCTCTCGGCTCGCCACCTAACAACAGCATTACTCAACCACGACTCGCCATCATACACCCGCACAGCTCGCAACAAAACCCCAAGGATGTATGACGAGGACACAGTAAATTCCCTCGAAATTGGAAAGGGTTCTATTCTACGATCAGGCAGTAATGTAGCGATCATCGCTAACGGCGTAATGGTTCACAAAGCGATGAAAGCAGCAGAAGATCTCTCAACTCGTGGAATCGATGCAACAGTTGTAGACATGCACACATTGAAACCACTGGATACAGAACTTCTCGATCGTTTAGCCACCGAGTGCTCAGGCATAGTCACAGTGGAAGATCATTCGGTGATTGCAGGATTGGGCTCAGCAGTAGCCGAACATCTCTCACAGACCAATCCTACAAAAATCAAAATGCTAGGGGTTCAGGACCGCTTCGGTGAGAGTGGGGGTAGTGAGGAATTGTTGGAAATGGTAGGACTTACCAGCGAAGCGATCATCGCCGCGAGTGAATCTTTAGTCTGAGAACGAACTTTCCGACCGCATGACGGCGTTTGATTCAAGAACGGCTCATCACGCGAGGCCATCGTGGCCCCACTAGATGATGTCAAGAGACTCCTAGATGGGACTGTTGATCCGGATGCTTTGGAAGCAAATCCAGAACTCTACGATATGGCTGAAACAATCTATGGAAGGGATACCCTCGAACATCTCGGAGTCGAGGCGCCTGAAAGGCCAAGCGATTCAATCTACCAACCGAATGGAGATGCAAAACATGAGGTTGAAATGCCTCTACCGAATTTACTCCCATCTCCTGTTCCTGAAGTTGTTGAGGGTAAACGTTCATGGATTATTTTCTCCCTTTCATTCTTCCTTTTTGCATTGTTAATGGTGAATCTCGTTGTGGGTTTTGGTTCGGTAGTGCCTCTTTGCGACTCCCCAGATTCCGAAACGCCCTGTGAGGATAAATTGACTCTCACATCAATTGCTGATTACGAATCTCCTGATTCATGGACGGAAACCATGTCAATCAATACAGTAGACGGAGTTCTCACCGTTCTAAGCACAGCCTTGATGGCCTACAGCCTCAGAAAGAAATGAAACTCAATACATCCGAGCCAGATGCTGGCGTCGAGTTGTCATTCGCCCTGTGACAGCGCATGGACGAGGTTCGGCGAATGGTTCGATGCAATCACCTAGGAATGTGAGGCCTGAAGCACGCTCGAGAATCTCCGCATCTGAATCATTTCCATCAAAGGCGAATTCGTAGACTTTACCTTCCTCGATATCGCTATTGAGTTGCCAACCATCATCAGTCTGAGTTATTCCAGGGAATGGAATTACGAATTGAGACATGTGAGCTGCAGAACGGACACGTAATTCGTTTTCAGTTCTGGTCAAAGCATCAGTAACGACATTAATCAATTCACCCGAATCGTGGAATTCCTTACCACCAGTACGCATACTCATTACGAACTTGCCTGATTTGATATCACGGGGCCCCAATTCAATTCGCAATGGAACACCCTTGATTTCCCAATCATAGTGCTTCGCACCGGGACGAATATCTCGACTATCGACCTTGACTCGGAATCCGGCCGCCTTCAATTGGGCTGCCATCTCCTCGATAGTAGGGACAACGGTCTGATCCAAATGTTCTGCGACAGGCATTAGAACAACTTGAATGGGTGCAATCTTTGGTGGGAAAATAAGCCCNGCATCATCCCCATGCATGCCAATAACTGCACCCAACATTCGCTCCGACATTCCGAAGGTAGTCTGGTGGCAAAATTGGGTTTGACCATTAGTATCTTCATACTTCAAATCGAATGCCTTAGCCCACTGATCTTTGTAATGGTGGTAGGTGGCCACTTGCAAAGTACGCCCATTAGGCATTACGACATCGACTGCAGTCGAGTACCAAGCGCCGGGGAAAGTGTCCCAAACAGGGCGCTTGGAAACAATGGCCGGGAAGCACAAATCATGCAATAGATTCTGAACAATCTCGGCATCTTGAGCAATCTGTGCATCAGCCCCGGCCTGATCCTTATGAGCGGTATGAGCTTCAAAGAAATGTATCTCTCGAACACGGATGAACGAACGTGTTTGTTTAGTTTCATAACGGAAGGTGTTGACGATTTGGAACGTTTTGAGCGGAAGGTCGCCGTGTGAGCGAACCCAAAGCGGGAACATTGTGTACATCGGAGTCTCGCTGGTAGGTCGCAAAAACATAGGTACATCGAGTTCGTTGTCGCCAGCATGTTTGACCCAGTACACCTCTTTCTTGAAACCCCCTTCTTCCTCATCTAAACGAAGTACCGAAGGATCAACGCCCTCTTCCCGCGCTTTCTTGAGCAGGGAAACTAACCGATTCTCCTTGTCCAAAAGGTCCTCGGGGACCAACAATGGGAAGTTGTACTCCTCGTGGTCCGTTCTATCCATCTCTGCGCGCGTGAGTGCGTCAATCAAGGTCATTGCCTTCCAGCCATAGGGCTTCCAGACGTCCATGCCCTTGATTGGGTACCTCTTGTCGACAAGGTCGGCAATCTCAACGATCGCTGGGTACCAAGCGTTGAAATCATCCTTCGAAGGGATGCCACGCTTGGCCTTGTCATGCTTCGCCATGAGAGTCGTCGCCTGCGAGCGTCGCTTGAATGTGACGCTGTGAGCGGCTTCATTAGCCCTTGATGAGACCGTTGATGGCCTCACACAGTGCACGGTCATCAGAGACTTCGTCGACCGTACCATCGGCATGGACGACTCGGGCACGAATCTCGTCTGGATCATTCATCTCTTCCATGATATTGGCAATCACTGCATTGACGCCGTAGCGCTCTATCTGGTCCCTCGCAAGTTCGATTAGTGTATCGGGTGTGACGTCGGATTCAAGTTTGAATCCAATACGGGTTGCACCTTCTACAAGGGATGCGAGTTCGGCTATATGTTTGGGTCCGGGAGTCAGGTCAAGTGACCAATTATCAACTCCACTGGGCTTCTTGCCTTCTTCTGCCTCTGTGTAGTAATCAAGGACGGCTGCAGCGTGAATCCAAACGTTGGGATGAGTATCATTGGCAACTTGTTGGCACACTCTGAGCATTCCGTCAGGCGTCCCATCACGACGGACGTCTGGTAAATCGAAGGATGGATCAGCAGAAGTTTTACCAGCAATACAGATGACATTATGCCCTCTTCGATGAAGATATTCTGCAATTAACCACCCCGTCCTTCCAGACGATGCATTCTGAATTGCACGAACCGCGTCAATAGGTGCTCGGTTTGCCCCAAGCGTGATTGCCACAGTTTTCGAGGAGTCAGAAGTATTAGCTAAATGACAAACTGCCGCAACGATTGCAACAGGGTCAGACTGCTTTCTCTTGCCTTCCTCCACTTCGTTGACCAATACTGAACTTCCCTCTGCCGTTAACGCATCAAGAAGTTCNTGAGTCACGGGGTCATCGAATAGATCTTGATGCATTGAGGGAACGAAGCACATCCTAGCACCCCTCCCACGCGCCGCAGAAAGGGCCATCATCAGAGGTGAATCCATGATTCCATGGATGTGCTTCGAAATCGTATTACGAGTAGCTGGAGCGATGAGTATTATGTCGTGTCCATCCAATTGTGCCATTTCAGGAGACCAACCTTGGTGCACTTCCACATCAGATGCCCATGCAACAGCCAGTGGTGTGACTACCTTAGTCGCCTCAGAACTCATGACTACAGTCAACTCAGCCTGATGTCTGCGTAATTCCCTCGCTAGCCGGATAGATTCGACTGCTGCAATCCCACCGGTGATGGCCAGCAATACGCGCTTTCCAGCCAATGCATCGCTGTGAACAGCAACACCGGTGTCCTTGGTCACGATTTATCCAAACGGCCGTTGTTCAAGAGTGCGTCGCCGACCGACTGAGTGATGTAGGCGAGGTGATTGGAGAAAGTGTGGAGCCCAACCAGTTGGCAGCGATTCATCGCCATCTCTTCATCTTCGGCCTCTTGGATATCGGGATTTTCGTCTTGATAATGGTTACAATAGGAAATCTCGGAAACACACTATTCGATGGATTTGCTCTTGGCATAGCTGGGCTAATTGTGCTATACGCACTAGTTACTGCCTTTGGATTNCGACAAAAAAAACCCAATTTAGACCAGAAATACTCGAACCTTCTTCGTTTATTGGCATTGTTCTTCATTACGGTTGGTGCGGTTCAGGGATTATTGTCTATCGCATCAAATCAAATGATATTACTCATTCAATCTGGACTTTTGCTACTACTTGGAAGGGCGACAAATCGAAGGATCAAGACACTTCGTCATCCCATGTTCGTCCAATGGTTTTCCCAAGGGTCTGGATCATCATCTGAACTCGCCGGAGAAGAAGTCTATGCTTCTTGCCCACATTGTAGTAGTTTACTCGCCGTAATCCCTGCGAGATTGTCAATTGAAGACCGCTGTCCAAATTGCGAAGGATTCCTGATCACCAGTCATGAAGAGGAATAATCAGTACCGCTCAAGGGCAGTTGCGATTCCCATTCCGCCACCGATGCACATGGTTGCAATAGCCTTCTTACCACCGGTTCGCTGTAAGAGTGAAGCAGCTTTGCAAGTGATTCGTGCACCAGAGGCGCCAAGTGGATGACCAATCGAGATTGCTCCTCCATCGAAATTCACCTTTGACGCATCTATTCCAAGTTCATCGATGCAAGCTAACCCTTGAGATGAGAAAGCTTCGTTCAACTCGAACACATCGATGTCTTCTATTGACCATCCTGCTCGTTCAAGACATAGCTTAGTCGAAGCAATTGGTCCTAATCCCATGTAATCAGGAGGGCATCCCGTAACCGCAGCCGAGACGATGGTTGCGATTGGTTGTAAGCCGTTGGAAAGAGCAAAATCCTCACTGCAAATAATCGAGAAAACCACGCCATCGGTAAGTGGGGAAGATGTAGCGGCAGTAACTGAACCGTCTTCTTTGAAGACCGGGCGGAGACCCGCCATCGATTCTAGGTTGGTTGAAGCCCTGATGCAGCCATCCTCACCTATCGAATCTCCATCATGTACAATCTCACACAACTCACTATCGAAGTGACCTGCTTTCTGTGCAGCAGTAGATTTCGCATGTGAGGCCAGTGCGAACTCTTCCTGACGTAGCCGCGAAATCCCATACTTCTCAGCTACATTTTCCGCAGTAATACCCATGTTGATGTAAGCTTCTGGATATGTCTCCTCTAAACCGGGGTGTGGTGACCAATTGAAGCCGCGTCTTTTGACTCGTGACATGGACTCCATACCACCGACTAGGAAACAATCTCCCCAACCGGCCTGAATGTTTGCGGCAGCCACATGAACTGCTTGCATTGAAGAGCCGCACAAACGATTGAATGTAGCACCAGGGACAGTGTCTGGCAATCCAGCGAGGAATGAGACGAGCCTTCCAACATTGAACCCCTGTTCACCCTCTGGATATGCGCAACCGAGCAGGAGATCATCTATTTCATCTCCAGAAATCCCAGTGCGCTCGAGCAGTGAACGAGCCACCTGCCCAGCCATCTCATCGGGACGCACATCCTTGAGTGCGCCTTTGTGTGCCCGATGGAATGGGGAACGCATCCAATCGACAATGACTGCCTTCACGCACCAAGCGCCGCGCTCTCGCCCAATAACCGTTGAGTATAGCGTGGCCCCGAGTCATTTGGACTCGACCGACGGGTTCATGAAAGGGTCACAATTCGCCGGCCCATATGATACGCGAATGCACCAACCACGGCTTCTATGCTGACGACCATCTTTGCCCTGCATGCAACGCAGAAGGACGCTTCATAATGCGTACTGGAGAGCGTAATAGTCTCGCTCGGAGACTCGCTCTTGTTCTACGCCATGCACCTGAAAAGTTCGACCTTGAAATGGACATCAACGGATGGATCGATGTCAAGGATATCATTCGCCAATTCAAGCAGAGTGGAGGTAAGAGATTCCACTGGCTTCGACCACACCACTTCCGAGCGATCGTCGAAACCGACCCAAAGGGTCGCTACGAAGTTCGTGGCAACACCATCCGTGCCACCTATGGCCATACGGTGGAGATTGAGCTCGATTTACCCACAGATAACATCCCTGATGCTCTATACTTCCCTTGTGACCCCGAACAAACCGAGAATCTGTTAGATGTGGGCATCTCACCAGGCGGCCGCGCTCATGTCCACCTTTCTGCATCGATTCGCACAGCAGCAGAGGCCGGCCACGTACACTTCCCTCTGCCTACCATCCTCGAAGTCGATACCGCTCAGATGAATGCAGCTGGCGAGACCATTTGGCACGCAGGAATTACAGTCTATCTGACAGAAAATGTCCCTGCACAATACATCAGCGTCATCGATAACGACGATCCTGAGTACGTTCTCGCACGCGCACGCTGGGTCGAAGAAGAAGAGTGAATTTACTCGATTAGCCTTTCTAAGCTCATTCGAATTTACCGCAGAGTGGACAGAATTCCAAATCTGCAGCCATCTGTGCATCGCATGAAGAACAGTGTCCATCAGCACTGACGGTAGAGCGTACTTCACCCTCTGTGACAGCCCTCACTGGAGATTCACGCATAATGAATGGGTCTTCGACGATCTGATGCGCCTCAAGGGATTGCCGGAAATTGATACATTCCTGAATCGCACTCTGCAAACGCGTCATTGTTCGATGACGATCGGCCTTTGAATCAATCTTCTCAGCATCAGCCAAACGGCTCTGTAACCAACGCTGGAATCGCTCAAGCTCGCCATCACTCGTCATGATTTCCCGAAGCAACCGGAGGCAATGAAGGTGACCTATTCCAGATGTCGCTCAGCCGCATAAGCCAAAGAGGCGAGCCATGTGGCGATGATGACGAAGATGGCTCATCTGCTCATCAAATTCGGCGGCGGCTTGATTACCGACAAGTCTGCAATGAAGACAATAGACGCTGATGTCATCGCAAATCTTGCGAACTTGACTCAGCAACTCATATCTCAAGGGCACGCTATCACAATAGTTCACGGGGCAGGATCATTTGGTCATCTAAAAGCCAAGAAGTGGAGAATAGCCCAGGGTGCTGATGAGACAATTCTGACCGAACAAATCCTCGCAGTTGATTCAATTCGGCAAGATATGCTTGAACTAGACTCAATCCTCTGCAAAGCCCTTGAACAACAAAACATCGAGATACGAAATCTCCCACCCTCACAATGGGCACGTGAAACTGGACCTGACTTCACCGGATCACTAACACCGATTACAAATTGTCCAAGAGATATCGTCGCAGTCACTTTTGGTGATGTAGTGGACTGCGAGCCCCCGAAGCGATTTGGAATCCTCTCAGGAGACGATCTAATGGTCCGAATCGCTCAAGAATCTCATTCAATCACTCACTGTATCTTCCTACTTGGAGACGCAGAAGGACTACTCAGTGCACCACCTTCTGATTCGTCGGCAGAATTAATCCCAATTTGGAAGCCAAACCACGAGATTTCTGGAGAGCATGACTCCACTGTGGATGTAACTGGAGGAATTTTTCTCAAGCTTGAAAGTGCAGCAATGATTGCACAAAATGTTGAACATGTTTGGTTGCTCGATGGAAGGGAAACTGGCCGCGTAATGCAATTACTGACTGAAGGCACAACTCGCGGAACACGAATCATGCTTTGACACAATCAACCTTCGATTACTGGCCATTCTGATTATATGGGACTCCCATCTCGAGCGAATTGAGAGATATGTCTGATTCAGACCGCGCACTCACCGACTACGACTCATCCCAAGCGGGGATGATGGTAGAGGCTTGCCTCTGTCTCGATGAGAACGATGCTGTGATTGATACGGCAAGCAAATTGCAGACACATCTTGGAGAGGGTATTCGCCACCGTGCTTTCAGTGTGCTGATTTACGATTCAAAAGGTCGCCTTCTTGTTCAACAACGCGCCTCAGAGAAAATCACCTTCCCTAGCGTCTGGGCTAACTCGTGTTGCAGTCATCCACTGGACATTGCCGGAGAAAATGGGGATGCGGTCGAGGGAGTCAAAGAGGCGGCTCAACGAAAATTGGAGCAGGAACTTGGTATCCCTCGCTCAGTAACCGACTCATGGGAATTCAATCACATTGGTCGCTTCGAATACAAGTGTCGCTGGAACGCGGAATGGGTCGAACATGAGATTGATCACGTGATGATTGTGAAAGCTGATTGTGAAGTGAATTTCAATCGTAATGAGATTCAAGCCACTGAATGGTTGGATAATGCTGGATTGAAAGCAATGATGAGCCGCCAAGGCCGATGGAAGAGCCAATTAATCGCGCCTTGGTTTGAGGCAATCTTTGAGAATTATCTCGATGGTGGCGATGCCACCATCGATGAAGTAATCTCTAATGCGCGTACGGACATAATCAGGTGTGGAGAATTGTCAGTGACGCATCCCTCTAATTCTGCTGCTAATGTTCTAGCCGCTTTGGGACAACACCGTGATATTGTCGAGGGAGTCATTCACGAAAATCTCAGTAAAATTCAGCAGAAACGACTGCGAGGTGCAATGTCACACCTTTTCACCGGCGGTGGCAAAAGATTGCGTGCAATTATGCCGCGCCTCGTGGGTGATGCTGTTGGTAATGGCCATGAAGGCCATTACACGTTAGGAGCTTGTATCGAAATCATTCACAATTTCACTTTGGTTCATGATGATATCATGGATCAAGATCCGATACGCCGCGGTTTGGATGCTGTGCACATTGCCTATGATGATGCGACTGCTATCAATGCTGGAGATGCCATGCTCGCCCTAGGCTTCGAGATGCTTGCCGATAGCGAACACATCGAAGACTCACAACTTCGCCACGTAGTCAGCACCATTGGCGAAATGGTAAGGAGAGTCGCAGAAGGCCAACAGGAAGATTTTGAATTCGAAGATCGTGATTCAGTCTCCGAAGATGAATACATCGCGATGATTGCAGGTAAAACCAGTGCGATGTTCGAAACTTGCGCTGAAACCGGAGCGATTCTAGCTGGGGCTGACACTCCGACCGTCAATAATATGGCGAAGTGGGGACTNAATTTGGGCCTGTGCTTCCAAATTATGGACGATTATATCGATATGGTTAGCGATACTGAGACACTGGGTAAGCCAGCCGGCTCTGATATCGTTCAGGGCAAGCGCACACTAATTGCTATCCATGCACTTGAGAGTGGGGCAGACCTACCTACATTTCGCAAATTATTCGGCACAGAGTCTGATCCAAATGAAGAATTGACAAACGCTGTTGCTGAATTACAAGAGAATGGTTCGATTCGCTATGCCCTCGACAGAGCCATGGAACATCACAAAATCGCTCACGACTGCCTTGATTCACTAAGCGAATCGCCTGCAGTTGAACTTCTGCGAGATATGACGGACTTCCAACTCGTTAGAATCAACTAAGACAAACTGACGATTGAAAAAGTNCCTCACCCTAGAGCGTGNGTTTTCTGCAATCAATCGGTGTAGTAAGCTTCGTCAGGGGTATCAGGCTTCAAGCCCTTGCGCTCACGGATTTCTCCGACTGTCTTATCGAGAAGTGACATGGGCAAAATCTCGAAGCCGGCGTTCTCGGTGTTCCAGACTGCTCGACCCTGAGTGGCTGCGCGAATATCGTTAGAGAAGCCGAATGTCTCTGCGACTGGCATCTTTCCGATGACTGAGGCTGTACCACCATCTACTGGCATGTCCTCAATGACGCCACGGCGTGTGGTAACCTCGCGTGTAACACCNCCAATGACGTCGTTAGGAGCGTCAATGCGGATATTCTGCATTGGCTCGAGAATAACTGGGCGAGAGCGGATTAGTGCACCACGGCAAGCGTTGCGGACCGCTGGGATAGTCTGAGCTGGACCACGGTGGATTGCATCTTCGTGCAACTTTGCGTCAACGAGTCGCATCATGACTCCCATTAGTGGCTCCTCGGCGAGAGGCCCCTTCTTGCAGACTTCATTGAAGCCCTCAATTATGAGTTCACGAGTTTCGTGCAAGTTCTGAATACCCTTTGTATCATTGACCAGCACATTTGTTCCGTTGATTGCGTAGATTTTGCGCATCAAGTTCTTCTCCATTCCAAATTCGGCGAACTTGTCTCCGACGGACTTTGAATCCTTGTTACGGACAGTACCGTCGCCGAAGTGACCCTCGCGCATAGCTTGGACGACATCAGTTGAGAGAGGTTCAGCCTCGATGTAGAATCTGTTGTGACGGTTAGGGGACTTGCCCTCGAATGCTCGGCCGTCATTATTCGATTCAATGCACTCTCGGTAAACGACGATCGGTTCGCTGACCTTGACCTTGATTCCCTGTTCCTCTTCGAGGCGATAAACTGTGATTTCAAGGTGCAACTCGCCCATACCAGCAAGCAAAGCCTCACCAGTCTCAGCATTGGTGGAAACTTGTAGAGATGCGTCGGCCTTAGCCAATCCACGCAAAGCGTCGATAAACTTCGGGAGATCTTTCATCGCCTTCGGTTCGACAGCAACGGTAACGACTGGTTCGGAGTAGTGGCGGATTGCCTCAAATGGCTCAGCATCTTTTTCTCGAGCGATTGTTACACCGGCTGCAGCACTACGAATTCCGGTTATTGCGGCGATGTTTCCAGCACTGACATGTGAAACTTGAATTCGGTCACTGCCAACCATCATGCTAACTTGTTGAACTCGCTCAGCCTTAGCGCCGCCTATAGCCCAGAGAGATTCACCGTGTTTGATAGAGCCAGAATAGACTCGGCCAACTGCAACCTCTCCTGCGTGAGGGTCCATCCAAATTTTCGTAATCATAAGAGATAGAGGTCCATCGATATCACACTCAAGCATCGCCTTACCCTCAATTGTCTCAAGATCACCCTGCCAGATGTTCGGGATGCGGTACTTCTGTGCCACGATAGGAGAAGGAAGCTGCTCTACAGCCATGTCGAGAAGAACCTCGTGAACTGGAGCCTTCTTTGAAAGAGCCTTCTGGTCGTCATTAGCGCAGTGTTCAAAGATATCCGTGAAGTTCANGCCNGTCTTCTTCATGTAAGGAATGGACATTCCCCAATTGTAGTATGCAGAACCAAATGCAACAGTTCCGGCACCAACACTGACTTGCCAATCCTTTGCGACTTCTTCAGGAGCGAAGGTTTGGATTAGTTTGTTGACCTTGACGATGATCTTTTCAAAACGCTGCATCATCTCTGGTCCATCGATTTGCAATTCGTTAATCAAGCGGTCGACCTTGTTGATGAAAAGAACAGGACGAACCTTCTCTTTCAGAGCCTGGCGAACCACAGTCTCAGTCTGAGGCATGGTTCCTTCGACTGCACAAGCGAGGATGATGCAGCCATCGACGGCTCGCATAGCCCGAGTAACGTCTCCACCGAAGTCGACGTGACCGGGCGTATCTATGAGATTAATCAGGTAATCGTTCGTCTTTGGCTTGGTTTTTTCCTTGTCATCCCAGAGAAGGTTGCCATCATCATCTGCATCCTGAATAGCGTGAACCATCGAAGCGCTCGCTGCGTTGATTGTGATACCACGAGCGCTCTCTTGCTCATCGAAGTCAAGGACACGGGATTTTCCCGCAAGGTCCTCGGACATCATTCCAGCACCAGCAATCAAATTGTCTGATAGTGTGGTCTTACCATGGTCGATGTGAGCAGCAATAGCAAGGTTGCGAATTCGCTCTCGAGTGTGCATGACTTCGGTCGCTCTTGCGATGTTGTCTTCCTTACGGCCCATTCTCTCAACCTCTGGTTGGCCCGGCGACCTGACTTTGGTTCATAAAGCCGATTGTATCACTACGTGATACAAGGGTTGTCGATTCTGATGAACTCAAAGTCGAGATGCTGAATATCAGCGTGCTGAAGCAGCGATGCGCTCAATCTCATCTTTCTTGCCGACTGCAAAAGAAGCGACATCACCAGCAGCCGCCTTATTGAGCTCGGAAGTGATTCCCTGAGTCAGTGTGCGTGTGCTCTTTGCAGTGGCGGAAGCACAACCCTTGGAGAGGTTTCGCAGTGCCACGTCGAGGCGGCGACTTGGAGATGAATCAACTGCTTTTGGCTGGCTGACTGCACCGAACTTGATGCGAGTAGTCTCCTCACAAGGAGCAGAGTGAACGATTGCGTTGATGAAGTGCTGAAGTGGATTCTCTCCGGTGCGCTCAGCAATATTGTCCAGAGCCGCCTCGAAGGCTTTAGCACAGTGTTGCTTCTTACCACTGAACTTCCCTGATCGCATCAGATTGTTGATGAAGCGTTCAATGACCGAAAGCTTAGCCTTTCCGAACCAAGCATTGGCGTGGCGACCACCGCTGTGCGGGGTGCCGATTGTTGTGAGATTGATGTAAGGTGCAAGACCTGGATCATCACAAACAACATCGGAAGCATCCCACTTTCCGAAGACCATAGTACCGATACCCGCGATTGGAGCTTCCTGCTGAACTTCTTCCGTTTCCGACATGATGCTCACCTGATTGGCTTCTCTTTTCGGCCCCTGACCATCTCATCTAGAGATACTCCGTTAACCTTGATGACCTTGAATCGAACACCAGGAAGGTCACCATACGAACGACCCATGCGTCCTCCGATACCCTCGACGAGAACCTCGTCGTGCTCATCAATGAATGAAATTGCACCATCACCTGGTGCAAACGCAGTCAGTTTGTTACCTGTGCGAATCAGTGAAATTTTTACTGCCTTACGAATTCCTGAATTGGGCTGCTTAGCCTCAATTCCGACCTTCTCAATGACAATTCCCTTGGCTTGAGTCGAACCGCGAAGTGGGTCGTGCTTGAGGATTCCACCTTGGCGCCTCTTGGTCTCTCGACTCTTGAATTTCCGCTCCTTCCAGCGAAACCGCTTGCGGTCCTTCTTCATCTTTGGTCCAGAGAACAATCCACGACCCAAAACACAGCACCTCGAAGGAACGCCCCGCCGACCTACCCCCCATATAAGAGCGTGACGGACTCACCGTAGGTGATGTGAGGCACTGCTCCTCTCTCGCCAACATTCAAACAGATGACGCAACGGGTTGTGTTCATGGCCTTCAGGGATTTGGTTGATGGCATCGCTGAAGTAAATGAGGAAATCAGCGTTGAACATGGGATGTTTGACCACTCCTCTGCAACCTCCCACGCTCCTGTTCTGTTCAATTCAATCACTGAAGCTCCTGGGCAACGTTCCGCCCTCAATGTGCTAGCTCGTGATCGATTATGCTCATTGTTCGAAGTTACACCAGGAGAACTCATCGACATACTCGCATGGGCTATGGCCAACCCGTCTGAACCAGAAATTATTGATGCCCACTCTGCTCAGGTTCTGGAAAATACACAGGCCTCGGTTGACCTGAATGCGCTACCCATCCCTTGGCATTATCGAGAAGATCGCGGGCGATACCAATCAGCCTCTATCATTATCGCGGAGTATGATGGAGTCCGAAATATGTCCTACCATAGACAATTTCTCCGAGATACAAACCACTGTGTCGCACGCTTCGTTCCACGCCACCTACGAACTATCACAGACAAGGCGCGAGCGAATGGTGATGAGGTCAATATCGCAGTAGTCAATGGCGCCGACGCGACTGTTCTACTGGCGGCTGCTATGTCATTCACTTACGACCTCGATGAACTCAAGGTCGCTGCCGCCCTCCACGAGCGACTTCACGGATCGCCACTCAAGCTCGTTACTCTTTCAAATGGAATCCAAGTACCGGCAGATGCAGAATATGCAATGTGTGCCCGTATCACTTTGGACGATGACAACGAAGGGCCATACGTTGACATTACGGGTACAGTCGACGACGTACGACAAGAAGCAGTTATCGAATACGATTCAGTACACCACAGAGATTCACCCATCTTCCACGCATTAATCCCCGCCGAGGTCGAACATAGAACTCTCATGGGTCTTCCTCGTGCACCGACCATCAAGGCAGCAGTCAACGCTGTAGTCCCATGTACAGATGTCTACATGACCGACGGAGGTAGCGGCTGGCTTTCGGCTGTCGTGGCTATCGAACCGGTAAAGGAAGGAGATGGGGTGAAAGCGATTCACGCAGCACTCGACGGCCATCGCTCAATGAAACAAGTGACCGTCGTAAACAGCGATATCGATTGTTCGAATCCAGTTCGGGTAGAATGGGCATTGATGACTCGATGGCAACCAGACAAGGATACAGTAATTCTCTCGGGTCAGAAAGGCTCGAGTCTCGACCCGAGTAGAGGGGCTGACGGCCTAACTAGCAAGATTGGTATCGACGCGACTCTACCACTAGGAATTGACCTCTCTCCGTATGAGAGCGTCCTATGAGGTGATGATATGACCGCGCCCGACATCGGAGCGAGTCTACAACATCCCCGCCGAAGCCTTGGTAATCGCCATAGAAGTCAAGCCAGTAAATTCCTCAAACTTTCTGAAACCGATCCTAGCAATCTGAGTTGGGCTGAACAAAGTGCTAGGCAAGCTGTTCTACATGATTTTACACACCCAGATAATTGGCGCATCCTGCTTGAAATCAAGGTAAAAGCGCAGGATGCTAACGGCATCAGAGCCGTCCTAGGAGAATTATTCCTTATTCTCGGTCGTGACCCTGAATTACTTGCTCAACTCGACGGGGTCAATCTAACAGGCTCTGCCAAAACACTGCTAGAAGGTGCTCTCTCAGTAGACCCTCTAGACCCAGATACATGGTGGGAAAGGGTAAGTGCAGATGGCGGAGTTGTATCATTCATCGAACGCATCCGAAAACTGGATTTTGCTGATCAGCGTGCAAACATTCTATTTTCCCGTCGGATGGAACGCCTGCTTGAGGACGGATACGAAGATGAGTATCTCGAACTAACTGGGAAACTGCTCGCCCAACGTCCATCGAATCACGAAACATGGGCGCGCATGGGAAGATTGCACGAAAGACGAGCAGAATACGACCACGCTTGGTTCTGCTACGACCAAGCCCAGACACATTCCCCTACGCTAAGATCACGTGATGAATTCCGTGAACGTATGGAGGCGAGGATAGACGGAAAGGGCGCAACTCCGTGGAAGGCTCCAGACATCAAAGATAGAGTTGAATTCCTTGCACGTATGCAGAACCTTGCTACTCCAGCCTCTGCCAGCGTCGCATCAAATAAACAATCGATTGAAGTAACCGACACAATAGAATCTGAGTTGAATCGAGCAATGAGACTGGCAGATGAAGGCAGACATTCTGAGGCCTTCTTCATCGCTCGCCGCCTCGCAGCCGAAGGCGACACAGAAGCACAATCATTCGCTGAATCCATCCGCGAGGCGATGTCAAATGACTGATGATAAGCCCTGGGTAGTCGTTTGGGGAGTGCCAAAACAATCTTTGGAAATACCGTGTTGGTTGATGGTCAAGCACTGCACACGAGGGTGGGAATTACCCGGCGGCACCGTAGGAGATGCCGAACCGAACGAAATTGCTGCACTGCGAGAACTATTCGAAGAAACTGGACTCCTTGGCGTAGCAACANCATTCGATGAANATCTATTCGAAGGCGGGACCGTNGTNCGTGTCGAAATCGACGAAGAACCAAAACCCTACGGCTGGGAATCAGATGACGAAAATATCAGCGAAGTCGGTTGGTGCGTAGAAATACCTGGCGACCTCTACTGGGGAGAGGATGAAATTCAGAAATTGCTCAATCACGATTGGAGTGCTTCGAGAAGTCTCGCATCCTGAATCGATTCGGACTTCTCAGCAATCGCCTCGCTCCACGATGATTGTTCCAAGATTTGTGACGCGTCGAGGATTAATCCTAGGTCATTGCGCTCCATACCACCAACATCAGTGAGCAGAATGGGAAGAATATGCTCAACCACATCAACCACATCGGAACGATTAGCCGGAATCCAAGATGATCCAGGAACTGCACGCGGGGCGGCATTCTGGATTCTGTTGAGCATACGAGGGGAATCTTCGACTACCTCTTCGAGNGCGAGATCCAGCCATTCCAAAGAAGCAACTACTGATTCGGCTATCATACCCGCATCAGCAAAAACTGCTTTTGCTGTCCAAAGATGACGCATTGCGGGGTCGAGGTCGTCGAGAGCAGTGAGAATCCTTCCGACCTCAAGGCGTGAAAGACCTCTAATTTCTGGTGGGTGACCGCTATTTCGAGTAATGTCAGCATGGACTGCCATCGCCATCATCACTTCGCCATTATTGACGTGCCATGCACCCTGATTCAGGAGTGATATTCCATGAAGCGCACTTCCAGGTGCAATGGCCTTGAGTCTCTCAGTACACCACTTCAATTCCAAACCAGATGTTTCTGTACCATCGACTGCAAGTAATGCTCGCTCCATTCGAATCCTAACCTCGCATTCAAGGTCACGCTCTTCTTTGGAACGAGAACGCGCGAGTAATTCTTCACTCAACACCACAGCACTAGCAAGGTCACCCTCCATCAACAGAGCTTGGAGACCGAGGACATCGCGTTGTAGTGAGTTAAGTCGAGTGAGAATCTCATCTTGTGCCTCGGCCTCAACAAAAAGAATCTCCGCAGCAACTTGTAGGACCATTTCATCAGGCACTTCTGCAGCAGAAATTTCGCCCGAATTCAAACGATTGAGGATTTCTCGTATATCACTCATCCAATCAACTCCGAGGTTAATGCAGCCAAAAGAGTCGATTGAAGTTCTACTGGATGACACTGGCCGGACCATCCTGCAGCACCTGGATGACCACCGCCTTCTCCNCCCAAACGCCCAGCNACAGTCTTCATCACCGAACCNATATCAGCCCCTTTCTGAGTCCCTGTTCTGCTGGCTCTGCCGGTGACTCTGAGACCATCTGGTGTTTTCTTATGGACTAAGGCAACATGAGCACCGGATGCAAGCAAAGCGTGGGCNACTACACCTTCGTGTGTGCTAGCTCGAGTTGTTGCTACGACCAAATCTCCGATTTGATGCGATTCACAGCGACCTACCGCCTTGAGAATTGCAATGCGCTGTGAATGGCTGAGGTCTTCGGATTCCATCTTCTCGATTACATCGACGGGGTCGATTCCCGATGCTTCGCTGATTTCATCGACACGGCGATGGCATCCTGCACGTGAGTGCTTGAAACGACCAGTGTCTGAAATGATTGCTGCGAGTAGCAGGGTCGCATCCTCAGCAGAACAGACCGGGTCAGTGTCTCTAATCCAAGACCAAACCATCTCAGCGGTGGAGGATACATTACCTCGCAGTATCAACGCATCTTCTGGCCATGGGTCAGAAGCGGATGAATGATGATCGACTACACATAATGGGACATCGGGAAGAGCGAATCCAACTTGACTAGGCGACGCGCAATCAACGACGATGATTCCACCCAAACTACGCGGGAAAGCAGGGCGGTCAGCATCTATTTGCATGAAATCGTATGAATGCCCGTCTAGCATCCTGCGCGCTAGCGTACCGATATACAATCCACAGGCTCGAGCATTTCCAATTCTCCTCGCTAGGACAATCCCTGAACCAATTGTGTCCATATCGCCGTTTCGATGGGTGACAACTGCGATAGCGCCCCGTTTTTCTGCTGAATCGACCCACTCAGTGAGCGGTGTCATATCGAGTTTCATCTAATCCCTCAATCATCCAGAGACTCGACTGCTTCGGAGTACTGAGCTCTNATTTCAGATTCACGCGCACTGAGCGTNTTGAGATGAGATTCTATGGTTCCACGCGATGACTCAAGGTCGGAAGTTAGTGTCGCGCGATCATCAACTTCGAGTAAAATACCACCGAGAGCCCGGTAAACTGAGCGATCGGGGGCTTGAGAAGCCAAAGCTTCGATTGTTAGTGAAATCTCATTCAGTTGACTAGTCAGTGATTGTATCTGACCGCGGACCATCTGTAGTTCTTGCACGAGGCTCTGAATTTGCTGTTGGTCGACCATGTTCTCATCCCGCTGTCTCAATCGAGCGCTTTCAATGCCTCGTCGGCTGCTGCAAGCCCTCGCATCACTGTATTCCAGCGCGCACGCATGTCCACGAAGACCGCTTCGGACTCCTGTACAACGATTGTATCAGTATCACGACTGACTTCAGCCTCTGTGATTAGAGAAGCCTCCAAGGCTTCGGCAAATCGGCTCTTGACCTTCAGGGTGAGCTGGATAGCTTCACTCTTCTTCGTCGCTGACATCTATCTCACCAGCCGCAAGCTTGCGCTCGTAATCGAGAGCGGCCTGCTGAGCGATGACGGTCATGTCAGTCGCCGTAGCGCCTTCCATACCGCGACGGATGACGCGGGAATTCGCGTCTGTGGCGCGGGTGAATGGTTCCCAAACTCCGCCAGAGAATGTGTGTGAGCACTTCTTGCACTCCCAAATTCCAGCCACCTTACGAGTGACTTTCTGGTATTGGCAGACAGGGCAGGTGTATTTACGAGACTTCTTCTTGAGGGCAGAGCCAGCACGGCGACGGACACTAACACCGTATCGTGGACCGAACTTGGCGGTCGCGCCTGCCTTCTGTGTTCTCTTTGCCATTTCACACACCTTCCAATTTTTCGTCAATTAAATCACGGAGTTCGGCGCACCTCGAGCGTGCCTGTTCCATGATCTCGGCGAATTCGGCCGCCGTGAAAATTCCCTTGAGTCCCTTCTGCAATGAATGGACGTGGTCATCATCACCAAGGGTGATGTGAATTCGCTCGTCTCCTCCAAGCTCTTCTCTCTTGTCAGCATCGTAAACGAAGCGACCGCCGACCTTGTGATATGAGCACATGACGGGAGTCTTTGCAACATCGAGTGGTTGATCCTCACCAATTCCGAATCGCTCAGCAGGGAGAACAGCGCTCTTCAGAGCAGCAATACCAGCCAGAGCGAAAGCATCGAACAAGTTTCCATCATCAGATACTGCGAATAAGTCGAGAATGACCTGCCAGGCCTTCTCACCTGGAATCAAACACAAATCCTCAGTGTTAATGCAACCCGACTCGCGGATTCCACGGTCGACCACACGACCCAACTCGATGGATTGGGGGCTTGGTGGACCAGGCTCCCAGTTTCTACCTGCGACAGGACGAACTTCAGCGCTGCACATCAAACCGCCCTGGTTAGGTCGGTCTGGGTATGGAGTCATGATCTGGAACTTGACACCGGCGTAAACGATGGTGTCACCCATGCGCACCTTGGCAGAACCCTCTGCGCGTGGCAGACAGTTGATCTCAAGTTCAGTGTCGCGACCAACGAAGCGACCGCGACCGTCATGACGCTGATCTTCAGCGGCAAGTGCCGCGAGGTGAGCACGTAGGAGTTTCGGGACAAGTGGGATAGCCATCACTCATCACCTCCTCTGAGAGCGCGAACCATCTCGGCGTGAATCACCTTAGTTGCTTCCATATTGTAATCCCATGCTTCCTGGAATTGATCAGGTGAAAGNTCACCGTCCATCTGCAAGAAGACAAGTTCTCCGGAGTTAGGCAGAATTCCCATTGGAAGGTCTGCCTCGCCGTAATTGTCCTCTTCCTTGTTCAGATCGCAGACCACGATATCGTGGACCTTACCGCTGGCAACCGAGACAACCATGTCGCTCATCGGGATTCCAGCGTGGGCAAGAGCGACGGATGCCGCTGTGATTCCTGCGCAGCGNGTGCCTGCTTCAGCGCAGATGATTTCAATTTCGACGCGGATCTTGCTGCGTGGATAGAGTTCAGTCAGCACTACGCTCTCGAGCGCCTCAGCCGTAACCTTGGAAATCTCTCGGCTGCGGCGATTAAATCCTGGACGAATCCTGTCTGTTGTCGAGAAAGGTGCCATATTGTAGCGCACATCGAGCACAGCACGGTCTTGGCGCTGAATCTTACGAGGGTGAGCTTCCATAGGCCCGTAAACTGCTGCAATGACATCGTTCAGACCCCAAGTCATTCGGGCCGAACCATCGGCGACTGGAACTACTCCAGTCTCAATGTGTACGGGTCGAACCTCATCCTTGGTCCTACCATCTAAGCGAATTCCATTCTCATCTATGCACTGTATATCTCCGTATCCGCCCATCAGGCATCACCTCTGTATTCCTCTACTTTCGCTTCTGTGAGAAGCGCGTTGAGTCTGTCACGAGCATCGACGATACCACTGAGGTCACCATCGATCCATACCCGGCCATTATCGCCGGCTACGACACGGCATTCCGTGTCTTCCTTGAGTTGGCGGAGGTTATTGCCACCGCGACCGATAAGTCGGCCAAGCAGGTGAGGATCTATGTCCTCCACGCTACCAGCGCGAATTGCACGCAGACCCATTCCCTTCATCGTCACGACGCTCGAATGATTCTCTTCGACCTCTTGTACTCGACAAAGGATAGCGTCACCGATGTCGAGGACCTTTCTGATACCACCAAACTCAGCCTTGGATGGTCCGAGACTCATTGGTAGAATCGCGTTGAACGGTGCACCGATGTCGATGAACCAGATGTTGCTGGTGCATCCCTCGATGTATCCGATTACGAGATCGCTTGGCCGCGGCACGTAAGCGGTGCGTCGCGGCTCGATCGAAACAGTACCGTCTCGATTACTCATTCTTCCTTGCTTCAATGCACGAAGCCGACCGTTGATGGCGAGTACGCCATGCCCGGCTTCGAGCCCCCCAGAATCACCCAGGTCATCCCCGGGAGCGACAAGCAGAGGTGCCTGTCGAGATCCGCGCGGTCCGCCCGCGCCCTTGTCTCCACTCATGTTATCGGGCCGCGCGACCGACCTCCCCTTCATAACCGTATATGCTCACACCTACGGTGTGTGAAGAGTCGCTATGCAATCGTCTGCTTACAACTCTTTGATTTAGTCCAACTCTCTAACATCAAGACCCGAACTGCGCTTGGCAACGCGGCTGATTAAGTCTGATTTCATGCCACCCGGACACTCCACCACACATACCCAAGAACCGTCTGAAAGCCACTCTTCCTTCTGGATGGAATCACGCAATAACTGATGCACTCCGCCGTAATCCTTGCCTTGAATGCGGAAGGCCAAGCGTACTGTGACGAATTGCAGCGGAATCAATGCTCGGATGGCATCGACAGCATCCTGAACTTGGCGCTCGACGGAGAGGAATGGATCAACGCTGAATCGAGCTTCTGAGAGGGCGTTTTCGATACGTGTAGGAGGGTGGGGGCCACGTGTTTTCGGATCAGTCGCCGTCGTCGCGATGGCGTGGATAATCTGCTTGCGCTTATCGTTGACCATTTGCTTCCTCTGAGCGGTGGTTAACTGGATGCTCCCATCGGTAAGAATACGCTCGACACATGAATGAAGATCAGTAGTTCCGAAGATATTCTCGAGCGCATCTGATGTCGGCCTGTCGCCGGCTTTGACATCAGACCAAACCTCGTCTGTAGCCAACATATCCTCAAACGAAACCTGTTCCGGATTAATTTTCCACTCAGCAACAAGGTCAGGGTCGACAAGAATCTCATAGCGGTTGCCTCCTTTTTCGAGGCGAGCGATGACCGCATCATCGAGGCTTACCATGAATCGTCAGATTCGGCCCAGCCCTTAGAGCAATCGGGGACGCAATCGGGCTCAATTGAGCTTGTCGAGATGCTTCAGAGTATCTTCGCGGCTCATCTTTTTGTAGCCACTGCCATTGACGATGGCGATTTCCACAGCTTCTCTATTGAGATCTTCATCGATCGATTCGCGGAGGGCTTCGAGACCAAGCTTGATTGCTGCATTCTGAGTCATATTTGATTTCCAATTTGCTTCGAATTGGTCGATTACAGACGCTCGACCTCGACCGATTGCGCCAGCATGATACGACTGGTAAGCTCCACTAGGGTCAGTCTCGAAGAGATGCACACCCTCGGCATCTACTCCAGCGATTAACAAGGCAGTGCCAAAGGGCCTAGCACCACCATATTGTGTGAAAGATTGCATGTAGTCACACATTTTCTTTACCAGAGTGGTGACAGGTATCGCATCACCATAGGTCATCCTGTTGACTTGGCACTGAACGCGAGCACGATCGACGAGTTGCCTCGCGTCGGCCACGAGTCCAGAAGTAGTGAATCCAACGTGGCCGTCNATCTGATACATCTTCTCGATTGAATCGATAATAACCAACTTGCTTGAAATCCGCTTGTCAACGATAAGAACCACTCCATCACGGAACTTGAGTCCGACCGTAGTCGTCCCACGTTTCACCGATTCTCGAGCATACTCGACTTGGTACAATCGTCCATCTGGCGAGAAGGTCGAAACCCCATGGTCATATCCACGTCCGCTTGGCTGCATACTAACGCAGATGGTCCCCCACCGGCCTCTTATCAACCTTGGTCGCGGTCCCTTCTCGCTTGGTCCGGAAAGGTTGGGATGCGAGATTGCGGGATGTATGGCTATGCTGCGGTAAAGAGAACGGCTTTGCCACGGGTGAATTGATGGGCGCGAGTCCTTCCGCTGAGTCATGCGCGTTGCAGTCCTCTCTTCAGCAGGGAAGGACTCGACCTACGCCTGTTGGTGGGCGTTGATGCAAGGTTGGTCGGTCGAATCACTTGTCACCGTGCATGTCACTTCAGATGATTCGATGATGTTTCAATTGCCGAATACTTCGCTGGCTGGATTACAGGCAGCCTCGATGGGAGTTCCTTGGCTACCAGTTCTTTCAGAGGGTGTGGAAGAATCTGAAATCGATGACCTAGAGGCCGCCATCAGAGGTAGATGNGATGTTTCGACTGCATACGAGCGGGTACGCGCGGANNCGCCGTCANTCAAATTTCCAGAGGAGTTGATTTTNCAAGATGGGGTTTTGGAAGTCGATGCGCTAGTCGTTGGAGCGCTTCGATCAGATTACCAGAAAACNCGCATCGAGCGAATGTGCGAGCGGTTAGGTTTGATTTCTTACTGTCCGCTCTGGCATCATTCATCAGAAGAACACATGCAATCGCTGGTAGATCACGGATTCGATGTCAGAATTGTATCGGTTTCAACCGACGGACTTGGCGAAGAATGGTTGGGGGTAAAAATAGACAAGCAGAGCCTTTCGAAACTGTCCCTCGCTGCAAAGCGTAATCGATTCAATTTAGATGGCGAAGGAGGAGAATTCGAAACNATTGTCGTCGGCGCACCCCACCTCCAACATACCCTAGATATTTCGGGCCATCCGCAATGGTCNGGNAGAAGGGGNGTGTGGATACTCGATAGTGCTGCATTAGCCCCTCAGTGANGCTTTTCGCTTCTTATCTATCATCCGCTAGCCTCAAGGGGGGGCGTCAAGTCGACGGCACACGGGGAACGTAGTGTCTGTATCACCACTAGACTACCGTTACGGCCGACCTGAAGCCAAAGACATCTGGTCTAGAGAGGGACGGCATACTCGACAATTGGATGTCGAGCGCGCCCTAATTTGGGCTCATTGTCAGCTCGGGCGCGTGAGCGCGGAGCATTACGATAAGATTGCAGATATCTCAGACCCTGGTATCGTAACTGCAGATCGGGTCGACGAAATTGAGGCTGAGACTCGCCACGATATCATGGCTCTCACGAAGGCAATGGCCGAGCAAGCTGGCGAAGCCGCTTGGTGTATCCACTTGGGTGCGACGAGCAATGACATCGTCGATTCAGCCGTCGCACTGCAAATTCGCGATTCAATTATTATCCAACGCGTGATGTTGAAGCAAGTATTGGCGACTCTTTGTGACTTGGCTGAGCGCGAGCGCAACACAGTGATGCTCGGGCGAACACATGGTCAGGCGGCAGTTCCGATTACCTTCGGATTGAAGGTTGCAGTATTCGTTGATGAATTCCGCCGCCATCTAGTGCGCCTCGACGAGCTTGAGGCTCGCGCTATCACAGGCAAATTCCTCGGCGCTGTCGGCACAGGAGCAGCCCAAGGCGAGAATGCCAAGGAACTTCAGAGGCTCATCCTTGAACATCTTGGATTGAGTGTCCCAGTCGCGACCACACAAGTCGTTGGCCGCGACCGCTACATCGAGTGGGTTGGGTGGATGGCCAATGTCGCTGCCTCAGTCGAAAAGTTGATGCAAGAAGTTCGCAATCTCCAACGCTCGGAAATTGCCGAGGTCGGAGAATGGTTCGATGACGAGAAGCAAGTCGGATCGTCAACCATGGCTCACAAGCGTAATCCGATTACTGCTGAGAACGCATCCGGTCTCGCCCGTATTGTCCGAGCGATGATAATCCCATCTTACCAAAACGCACTACTCTGGCACGAGCGCGANCTTGCGAACTCATCGAGTGAGCGTTTCACTCTATCACACGCAATGATTCTACTCGACGACATCCTTGTCAAGACTGACCGAGTGATGAGCAAGTGCGTCGTCGATGCCGAGCGGATGCTCNCCAATATCGAATCTCAAAACGGACTAGTCATGGCTGAGAAACTCATGCTTGCCCTCGTCGACACTGGAATGCACCGTGACCAAGCGCATGAGGTTCTCAGAAGTGCCTCAATGATTGCCGTTGCCGACCGCCGTCACCTGCGAGAGGTTTGCGGCGAGGATGCGGAGATTACNACTGCTTTCACTTCTGATGAACTAGACCAACTTTTCAATCCGATGAACCATTTGGGCGTCAGCGGAGAGATCGTCGATGAATCAGTCGCCCTCGCGCGCGCAGCGATTGAATAATCGAAGAAGAACTTAGAATCAATAGATGAACATCAGGGCAAGTAGGACTGCTCCGGTGATAGTCGCAACAATTCCAAGCAGGATAATCATCGTATGCGGACCGTATTGATTGGAATCATTCAGAGCTGTATTGAAGAATCCATCTTCTTGTAACGCGACGAAGAGATTGGAATCCTTCTCTTCAAACGCCGGCGCTTCTCGCCTACGTATTCTCTCAGTCATCGATGAATCGACCGTCGGCGAGTCCTTGAGCATATCCGCTCAGAGTCGCCCAAGGATAGCAATCCTCATCCACCCTGAGTTCGCGAAGCAATCCTCATGCTCGACCTTGACTCAGGGCCGGTCCACCTCTCAGTGGAAGCGGGGATTGGTGGCACCAGCCTATGCCTCAGCCTCGCAGCAGCTGTTCTAGAGGCGAATTCTCGAGTTGTTTGGCTCGGCAGAACAGCACCAGACCCAGTCAGAACTAGACAAATATTGGCAAGCCTGAACGAGCAACAACTCGAGCGTCTATTCATCATAGAATTCGGAGATGACCCACTGACTAGAGCAAAGGCGGTTGGACCACTCATCTCCCGCCTCAATGAATCTGATATTGTCATCATCGATGATTGGTGCCCATCGAGCGGCCGTGCACCAGCAAGTGATCTGAAAGCGGCGCGTTCAATCATCAGCGCGGCCATAAATACCCGATTGGTTCTCACAGCGAAAGCCTACGAGTCACCCTCAGGAATCGGAGAACCATGGAGGAGCCGAGGTGAGCAATTAGATGGAGTTAGACAGACTTGGCTCTTCCGCGTTGATGGAATCAGAAACCGGAGGAAACTTGTCGATGGAGAGCTGCACAACGAATTAGAGTTGAAAAATAGCGGTTTTTTCCCCGCATAATCATTCTTCAGATTCTAGACTTGATTCCAATAAACGGTCCAATTCAGCGAGAGCATTTTCATCAGGAACCATCAGATTCTCGGGGCTCTTCGCACGCCCAGAATATTCCATCTCTATTTCTACAATATCCAATCTACGTCGCTGCCGCAAGCGCAGAATGAACCAGGTCAGAACTGCAGCGGATAGACTCAACAAGACTCCCGCTATCGTTTGACTGTCAACGGCCATAGATTTCGCAACCGTGACTCAGTCTTGATTCTTCGCGGGACTCGGAAGTGAACGTTTCAAGGGTATAGCAAGATGTCTTCGATTGGCTGTGGTTGGCTCAACCCAACCATCGTTTTGCTCGTCGGATGATATTGATTCGACTTTCCAAGTTTTTTCTTTTATTGAACCACAAATCGTGCAGCGGAGCCCCTGACCTTTACCGGCACTGCGCATGGCTTTACCGCAACATGCAGGTCGCTCGCCCGTTCTTGGGACTGTAGATTTTAACCGTAATCTCTCGAGGTGAATCTCACCTGAAGGAGCTTTAAGTCCCAGCCAATCGACTTCATCACCCGGTCTCGTGCTCCGCAATAACACGTTGACTGGTCCGCTCTCAGCAAAGGCTACCAGAGTTGCCCCCACCTCACCATCCCAAACCAAAACTGAGGAATGCCCCCCTTGTACTTCGTTGGGCAAACCACTTACAACCGCTCTATGATAACCCTGCAAATGATCGTCCGATACCTGATTTGTCCGATGGATTGCCCAAGATTCACAGGTCTCGACATCATCTCGGGACTGCATGAATTTGTGAGCATCAGAGACCTCTTCTGCTGAATTCCCACGCACGCCGTATAGAACTGGACAATTTGTGCGGGGCATAATCATGCCACGGCCTGTAGTAGGATCTCTATTGGCGAATGTTCCAGGAAACTTCTCTGACATATCGATAATCGACTGTTGCGCAACTTCACGATTCGTTCTGATTCGATTCGACTGACGCCAGGAGATTAATTCCCACGTGCTGCCCTGCGAGGGATTCCAAGCGATTGCAGAACTCGCACCGATAAGTCCAGTCGGCTGAGGGGAAATCGAGTGGATTTTGGCACTTTCCGGTAGATCTTCTAAACGTGTTTTCAACTTGACTTCATGCCTAACGGCTTGCCAATACCATTCCTCAGGAAATTCCACATCTGATACGATCAAACAAGGGTCAGGACGTTGACCTTCACTAGGATATTCAGTCTCGATTTCGAGCGCCAAATCATCGATGAATTTCTTACAAATTTTATTCACATCGTCCAAAGTACCGTGGCCCAATTCGCACACTGCCGACAATGCAGCATTACCCCGCGTCCTCTTCGGTGCGAAAGGCCAAAGCCTTACCAGACGTCTCTCGAGAACCGAGAAGTCATCGACACCTACTTCGAGCATTGACAGCAATCGCTGGAAATGCTCGGTTGTACACGCGTGATCGACATGGTCTGTGTCATCCAAAGCGATTCGGACGACACTTTTCACATGGGTACCGCTCACGCGGCACCCCCCAGTATAGAATCAACAACCCCTGAAAGGCCGATATCAGGATTACAACGGATACCGGTTACCCCAAAGGCGAGTGCAGCAGCCATATCGACACCTCTGTCACCGACCATGAATGAGGTTGACTCATCAGGCCTGTCCTGCCAATCGTCGTCAAACATTAGTTGCAGTGTTGCGAAATCAATGTCTTCAGCGGCCGCATCAAGCAATTGACGACCAGCCTCTAACATACCAGGATGTGGTTTGCGCGCCCAAGCTCCTTCCCATGGTGCGTATGGTGAGTAAAGCACGAGGTCGAGATGGGCATCCACATCCTCAGCAAGTAACATTTCACGCAAGCGAGTATGAATTGAATCCAAATTCCTTGAGTTCCAAAGACCTCGCCCCACAGGAGATTGATTCGTTACAATGACGATTCGATATCCTGCCCGACGAAGCCGCCCAACGGAAGTTCCAGCATCTGGGAGCAAAACTACCTCTGCAGGCGAATTGACATAGTCTTCACTGCCGATATTCAATACGCCATCTCGATCGAGATAGGCGATACGACCATCCCACTCGATTCCGCTAGGAAGAGCATCAAGTTCGAGAGCATCTATCAAGCCCGCAGAATCGCGATGCGGTTCCAACATGATATCACTGGCCGCGCTGGGCCTTCATCGCTTCCTTGACGATGTGGTTGATGACTAGCTGCATATCCTCAATTCGTTCCATTGAGGTTGTTGGGACAACGATTGCCACATCGACCATCTCAGCCAACGCACCGCCAGCACCGCCATTGTAGTCGCCAGTTACCGCAGCGGTGCGACAACCAGCCTCTTTAGCCATTGAAATTCCATTCAGAACATTGGCTGAATTTCCAGAACCAGAATAAGCGATTACCAAATCTCCCGCCTTAGCAAATGTTGCTAATTGACCGGCGAACACATTCGAGTAATCGGTATCATTGGCCCACGCCGTGAAAGAGGAGATATTGTCGGTGTGAGCAATGGTTGGAATTCCTAATTCCTTCGACCAATCCCCAGCACTGTGCGAGGGTGTGGCTGCGCTCCCACCATTACCAATCATGTGAACGCTACCGCCGCGTTCACCGACAGCAGCTAATTCACTCAACAAAGCCTGAATCTGTTCTAACGAGACGTCCGCAAGGGTTCGACGCAAGTCGCCAATGTAATCCTGAGCGAACGAATCGAAATCGAAGGCCATGATGCTCCCTGAGCCGAACCGGCGAGGGCATCCTATTTACGAGTTGATGATTGGAGTCGGTTCAATGCAGGAACCCATCGGGGCAGTATTGGGCACTGTCGCCGAGTCCATCGGTTTTACCGGAGAGGGTATGCGTTTACTCATCGGAAGCCTCGGAATGGTGCTCCTAGCTGTCTCCTTTTCAAAGTCAAAAGAAGCATACTCCGGAAAACTCGCAGCGGCCGGCTGGATTATGCTTGGCTTGTTCATTTACCTGCTTTCGGAGTATTACGTCAAGATTGGAGATCCGGTTCTCGTCTTGATGACCGCTGGTGCACTTCCGGGTGGTTTTATCCTCGCTTATTTGGAAACCGCCCGCCTTCACACATTATCATCTGAAACCAGAGAGGCAATCGTCTGGTTCAGAGGCATGGTAGCTTGGTCGATGATACCCTACCATGTTGTGTACAGTATTCCATACCTCAATGTGGCATTCGTAATGCTGACCGCTCACAGTGCAGAATGGATGCTTGAATTCGCAGGACTAGGAGCTTATACGATGGGTGAAGTAATGGTAGATCTGAATGGTGCAGGAGAGATTCCACTCTCAGAATGGGATGGGAATATGTTTCTTTTGACTGCACCTTTGGGTGATGGTGGATTCTTCATTCCAATGTACCACGCTACTGGAGAAGAGGTCAATATCGGCTTCATTCTCAGTTGCTCTGGCCTTCAATCGATGATTATTTTTGTAGGTGCAATCGTTGCACTTCAAACGGTTCCATGGAATCGCCGTGCCCGAGGATTGCTGATCGCTTTGCCAACAATCCACATCCTCAACACATTTCGAAATGCAGGAATAGTTTGGTTGACCGATGAGTATCGAAATTGGGATTTCTTAGGTTTGAGTATGTTCGATTTCACTCATAGTTACGCTGCGAAAGCAGCCAGTCTATTTGCGATGTTTTTGATGGCTATCGCTCTTTTCGACTTACTTCCTGAGCTTCACAAGAATATCATGCGACTTCTTCCACGGCAGTTGCGTGGAGCTTCGACATCTGAAGAATCAACGGTTTCGTAGGCGCTCGTAAAATTTCCCACGCAATGGCATATCATGCTCCCAGGCGAATTCCTTCATCACTCGCAGGGCCTCTTTCTCAAGGTTCGAATCACCAACGAAATCGGTGATGTGGATTACTCCCTCCCTAGTATTTGCCTTGAATGCGGCCACAGGCTCTTCACGGTGGAACACAAGGTATGCCGAACCGTAACCGAACCTTTCACGAAGCAGACTGCCAAAGTAGTGGATTAGTGGGTCGGAAGGTGGGATAACAAGGTCCCGTGTACGAGAAATTTCATCCGCTCCATCCAATAATGCATGTCGGCCCCAACAGACATCGTGCATATCATCGACGAGGAATCCTTTGATGAGAGTTCCATCCTCTTCGAAATCACGCATCACATCTGAAATTTCTTCGGCCGAAAATGGTGACCCTGCAAGCCTCTCGACTTGTTTGAGAGTGATTACTGGATAATGCTGAACGAGGTCTCGCAGGTAATCGCGTTTGACTTCCCAAAGATCAGGCCCTTGAATCGGCTCGACCGCTTTGAAGCCACCACGGTAATCCTGAACAAGGTGGCCACTTCTTACCAGTGGTGAAATGAGTTTGCGGAATTCGCCGCGCCTCATCGCATGTCTTTCCATGAAGATGGTTGGATCGTGGTGCTCGCGGAAGAATTGCAGAATATCCTCATCCTCCTCAGGAGCAGGTACATTCCGTATTGTCAGCAGCCTCTGGAAGTGAGACATACGAGCCCAGACAAGGTGGCCGCGAAGGTTAGTTCCTTGGTGGAGTTGATGGGCAGCAGCCATCGATTTGAGGTTGACGCGAAACATTTCACATCGACCACGTAGAGCGAAATCATCGCGCAATTCGTCTAAGTGTTCAAGCGCGATGGTTTCATTCTCGTAGCGAGTTTTCTGATGCATTGAATGATGATGGAAAAGAATGCGATTGATCTTCTTGCGCGGCTGCGGATCAACTATACCTCCGCGGATATAGCGCTCCCCATCTCCCATCGATTCGAAGCCAAGACCGGCCAAGATCTGCTGTACATTCTCATCACAATCGTGGACTGGGACGCCGTTGAAGGCGTGAATCACCGATACGTCGACGAGCCTGTCTCGATAATTTTCCAATAGCTCGTTGAAAGTCTCCTTGAATTCGTCGAGGTATGAGTGAGGGATGTTGATATCCTTGATTTCAAGGTAATCATTTACAACAAACATGAGGATTCGACCAACTGGATCTACCCCCTTGAAAACAGGATGGTACCATCCCTGTTTGAGCATAAGTCGGACCTCTTGGATAAAGCGAGAACAGAACGGGTCCGACTGAGAGAGTATACGCATGGTACGGTCCTCAGCCATTGGTGAGAGGAGGTTCTCAGCATCCTCGTGACTTGAGTAATAATCAGTCGGGTCGGGTTGCAGAGCGACGATGCGGACAATTCGGTCCGACTTTTCGAGATCGCGAAGAGTCTCAGCCAATTCTTCGACTGGCCTGGAGACAAAGAAACGCAGAGTGTGAAGGCGGACTGGCCCAATCCTCTCGATGAGGTTCTTGACAGCCTCATCGAATTTCATTGGTTTAACGCGCTCGTGAATCCGGTGGAAGACGGCAAGCGAGCGTTTTCGATTCGGCAATTCGATGTATTTCTTAGCGATGAGTAGTTGACGCTCGAGGTTTGCCAAGGCACTCTTCAAAGAGCGCTGAATATGCACGTGTTCCTTGCCCTTTGGGTAATCGGCGAAGAGTTCTATCCGGCTCATTCCATCCTTCGGAATCTTCTCCAGTAATTCCTCTTCTAGATGCCCAATCCAAGGATCTCCGCGAAGACCTAGAACAAGAGGCAATTGATCTTCCATCGTATAGCCTACTCGATTGTGCAGTAAGCGACCATTGATGACATCTGGGTCATGTTTGATATCCTTCCAATCACGGAATCTGTAATCTTTCACACGATGTAACATTTCATCGCGACGCTGGACAAGAATCAGATTACGAATCGCCTCAGCCGGCTCTTTGTATTGCTTGAACGACTTGTGTAAAATCAAGGTCTGAAGAGTTCGATAATCGACGACCTCAACTTGTCCTCCCGTAATGCGATATTCGTCGACACGTAGGATGTATTCTCCATCGTCAGTCTGTGTAAAGAAGCCTATAGAGACAAGGTTTCGCATCTCGAGTTCTTGCAGAACTGACTCAACCTGAGCCCGTGGAAATGGAAGCCTATCCGCCAATTTATCCAAGGTTCGCGGCCCCTCAGAGCCCAGCATATCGAGTAGTTTGAGGCGGAGACAATCAATAGGGTCAGAAAGTGAAGTTTTCTTCCAAGTTCCGGCCTGACCAGCTGTGAAATCCATTCCAATATCAAAGGTTAGACCGCCAGTATAGAGAGAGCGTAAATCATCCATCTTATCCGCGCCGGAAGCGGCAAGACATCCGAGTGTTCCGTGCACTCCGGCCATGCGTTCCGAAAACCATTTGTCATCAATCTGTGAATGGCCGGTATTGCGCACCTTAGTAATCAGTCCGCGCTCAGCGAGTTCGTAGACCCAAGCACGTAGTTGATCGAACTCGAGACTCTTGAGTTTCTCAGAATATAGTGGATGAGTCAGGGTCTTCTCTAATCCACCACCCATGTCCATCAGCCTCAAGAGGCCCATTGCAGAGTTCGGCACTGCGACCTTGTCTTGGTAATACTGACCAAGCCTCTCACGGTCGAGATCTGTTGCTAGCGAACGCGCGCCTAGCAATCGGCGAAGAATCTCTGGATCGATATCCTTAATCAGATAAGCTCGAGTCCTCAAACTCAGCAAATCCTCGAATGAGGACATGAAGAGAGTCATCCCCAATGGCGAAGGCATCTTCACCTTTCGATGGACGATTCTAACATTCTCGCTGTCCATACGCGAAATGAAATCAGAGAGTTCATTCATCTCAAGGTCACTGGTTAGAATCTCACTCATCGCCTCACGGATGATTACTGAATCCTCCATTTGCCGATGAGCACGGAGGAGTTGTTCAGCGCGATTCTGGAATTGCTTTGGACTGACCTCTTCCGCACCTATACGTCGAGGATTCAGCATACTTCGGCTCGAGACCTCGCGGAATCTCTTGGCGAAAAGTTGCGAGTCGAGCATGTATCGCTGAAGAACTTCTCGACTCGAACCATCCTTGAATAATTCAGGGATTTTCGAAATCTCAACCTCATGACTCAGTTTGATCATGAAGCCATTTTCATCGAATGAGATTTCATTGACGATTATGTTGTCACGCACGGCAATTCCAGCGAATAGATAGCCGAGTGCGAGATTGAACGCGCGACCACGACAAGTAGTCACGATGTAAGTTGGAAGCGGGCCGGCGACCTGTTCAACGATAATCCGGTCGCGGCTAGGAACTTGGAAAGTGGTCGCACAATGCTCATCAAGATAATTCGCCAGAGCATTCGCCACAGGCCTATTCAATCCATAGACATCCGTCAGCAACGGACGGACGTCTCGCCCCATTCGCACCATAGTCGATGTTCGCTCAAGCACGTCAAGAACCTCGTAACTCAGTTCGTTAGTGCGGCTATTTGCCTCACCAGCCCACGATGGTATCGTCGGGCGGTAACCCGTAGCTGAAGTCACATTCACTCGGGTTCCTCGAATGGTGGAAACTCGGTATGTCGAACCTCCAAGCAAGAAGACGTCCCCATTCCGAAGGCTCGCAACGAATCCACCGGATAATTGACCGACGAGAGTCCCGTCTGAGGTGAAAACGAGGAAGTTATTGCTGGGAGCGATGGTGCCTATGTTGGTGTAGTAAATCATCTGCGCATAGCCACGCTTCCCGAAGCGATTTTCTTCCCAATCGACCCAAACTCGACGTTCCTCCTCTAATAGATCAAGAACCTCGATAAAATCATCATATGGTAATTCTCGATAAGGCCAAGCCGCGGTCACAAGTTCGTATGCCTCATCTATGTCCCACTCCCTGATGATGGTCAGACCAATCAAGAATTGCGCAAGCACGTCGAGAGAGTTTTGTGGGAATTTTAGTAGATCCATTGACCCCCGTAAGATGCCGTTTTGTAACGATACCATTTCGAGTAAATCTTGCGGAGATGTTGGTAGCAATCGCGCTCGCGGCAGTCCGTCGACTTGGTGACCTGCACGTCCAATCCTCTGCAATCCTGTGGCAATAGAACCCGGACTGCCGACCTGGATCACACAGTCTACCGAACCAATATCGATACCCATTTCGAGAGAAGATGATGATACGACACTGCGCAATAATCCATTTTTCAAGCGCTGCTCGACATCGAGACGAATGGCTTTGTCCATAGAACCGTGATGGCCTTCGACTCCTTCTGTACCGAGAATCTTCAGTTTCTGAACTACCGTCTCAGTCATCTGCCGAGTATTGACGAAGACCAATGTCGTCGTATGAGCCTCGACGATTTCTTTGATGCGATCGACATTGTGTTCGAGGATTTCCTTAACAGGCAAAGATGAGAATCGAGGCGTCGGGAGGATGATGTCTAGATCGAGACGCCTCGAACCAGATACCTTCGCAATCGCAACATGCTGGGGCTCTGCATCACTTTCACGAGAATCGCTGGCAACCAAGAATTCGGCAACAGCATCCAACGGTTCCATCGTCGCCGAAATACCGATTCGCTGCACCTGAGAATCAATCACGCTATCCATCAAGGCAAGGCTCAGAGCGAGGTGAGTACCTCGCTTGGTCGGGACCAGCGAATGCATCTCATCGATAATCATCCACTGGAGCTCGTTGAGCAAGGGTCTGAATCGCTTCGAAGCCAAAGCTAATCCCAGCGTCTCAGGAGTCGTAATCAGTATGTGAGGAGGCTTACGAAGCATCCTTTCACGGTCCCTACGACTGGTATCTCCAGTCCTCAGACCGACCTTGATCTCCTTCGCCCTACTCGGCAGGTAACGCTCTCGAATCTCAGTCAAAGGTCCGATGAGATTCTTCTGAATATCATTTGCCAGTGCTTTGATTGGTGAGATGTAAACACACTGAATCGAATTACCTAGGGAACCATCTAACGATTTACGCACAAGATCGTCGATAATTGTCAAGAAAGCTGTGAGTGTCTTACCAGACCCTGTAGGCGAGCAAAGCAAGAGATGTTCGCCATTGAGAATACGGGGTATTGCAAGTTTCTGAGGTTCGGTGAAGTCAGGGAACTTGTCCTTGAACCAGTTGCGCACAGGTGGTGAAAGACTTTCGAGCAATTGCTCGGTCTCCCAGCTATCCTCCACATACTCGATTTTTGGCATTACTTCGCCTCACACTACGGTCGATACAGCGCATTGATACCATACATGAACGCTTCGCTTCCATAAATCGAACAGTACTGCGTACTGAGTGAGATTATGCACCCCCTAAAGGTGAATTTAGGGCCTCCGGCTCTAACTCATCAGGTGCTCTGTCGGGTGTTCTTAGCCAATGGATTGAGGATGGCTTGAAAGACAGGCGGACGGTCGCCTCGCCGTTAGAGATGGCTGAGGAGAGGCGNCTCGAGAGATTGTCGGCTATGCTGAAGCGGCGCGGCATAGTGCTGCCAGCCTTCGACATCTATGGTGGGGTTTCTGGACTCATCGATTACGGGCCGGTGGGCGCTGCTATTCGTCGCCGTCTGACTCAGAAATGGGTTGACCACTGGTTAAGTCACGGNGACATTGTCGAAATTGACTCGCCGACGATTACTCCTGANGCNGTTTTGATTGCTAGTGGTCACGTCGGCGAATTCAACGATTTGATGACTGAATGCCGAGCCTGTGGCTCAGTCTTCCGTGCTGATCACTTGGTAGAGCACCTGCATCCAAACGCAGATTCACTCGCTGCGGAAGCAATCGATGGGCTTCTCGCATCTGGAATAGAATGCCCATCGTGCTCAGATGCTGCTTGGACTGCAGCTCAACCGATGAATCTGATGTTCTCGACCCAAATAGGCGCTATGAGCGCTGGTCGTACCGCATTCATGCGGCCCGAGACAGCGCAGGGCATGTTCATGCTCTATCCTGCGCTGTATCGACACTTTCGACAAAAGCTGCCTTTCGGTGCAATTCAGACTGGAAAGGGATACCGCAACGAGATTAGCCCGAGGCAGGGGATGATTCGGCTTCGCGAGTTCAATATGGCTGAACTCGAGTACTTCATTGACCCAGAAAATCCCCCAATAGTTGACCTCGCTCGCCGCACCGAGATTGTCACCCTAGTTCCTGACCCAGACGGGCCACATGCTGGTGAGACGCGAATGGGTTTCGGCGCTGCCCTCGATGCTGGCATCGTCAGGCACTCTACCGTTGCTTGGTTCCTAGCGCGGACTTGGGATTTCCTTGTTGAGGTTGGAATCGATCCAGCACAGATTCGCTTCCGTCAGCATGCTAGCACTGAGATGGCACATTACGCAGCGGATTGTTGGGATTGTGAGATTCATGGTGAGTATGGATGGATCGAGTGCGTTGGGATTGCTAATCGGACTTGTCACGACTTAGAAAGTCACGAGGCGCACTCGAAGGCAAAGGGATTGCGCGCTTGGCGGCAATTCGCTAAACCTCGCACGCAGACTGTTGAGCGATTAGCACCGAATGGTGCTATCGTCGGCCCAACATTCAGAGCCGATGCAGGGGCTGTAGTTGCCGCTCTAGAGGCTCTGAGTGAATTACCTGATGAGTTGCCCTTCGAGTTGCAATTGTCAGATGGGCGCAGTGTTACAATTGACTCCAGCATGGTTGAGCGCCGCACGGAGACAGCTAATGTCAGTGGCGAGTGGTTCACGCCTCACGTTATCGAGCCGGCTTTTGGTATCGATCGCATCATCTGGCATGTCCTCGACCACGCTTACGAAGAGGCCCAGAAAGAGGGAGAGGACTACACATTCCTAAGGCTCTCTGAAGGCATTTCAAGCGTCGATTGTGTGGTGCTTCCACTCTTCGATAAGGATGGAATGCCCGAACTTGCTCGAGAGATTACCTCTGCCATCAATTCGCTACCGCGGGCGCGCGCTGAGATGGATTCGAGTAGATCGATTGGAAGGCGTTACGCACGCGCCGACGAAATTGGAATTCCATGGGCTCTGACCATAGACCACACCTCGTTAGAGGATGGTAGTGTGACGATTCGAAGACGCGATGACCAGATACAAGTTCGAGCCTTCGTCGATGAAATTCTCGAACGAATGGCTGCCGACACAATTCAGGAATTATTCTGAAATCAGTCCGCTCCAGTCGAAGCCGACCACCAATCTTCATGAGGCTCCACGATAGGGGTGTATTGTGAGCGCGGCCGAGACCCTCGAGGACTGGACGGAGAAGTACCGTCCGACACGCATGGGTGAGATGGAAGGTAATGATTCACAACTACGACTCATCGCCCAATGGCTCGACCGCTGGGACAAAGGTAGCGTTCCAGATAAACGCGGTATAATGCTCTCAGGGCCTCCGGGCGTTGGCAAAACCACGCTGGCCAAAGCAGTGGCAAAGGAGCGTGGTTGGTCAATTATCGAACTGAATGCCTCTGAAGAACGCAACGCAGCAGCCATCCGAAGGGCTGCTACTCGGGGGAGCCAGCACATCTCGTTAGCCGCTTTCTCCGGAGGGAATACTGATTCGATGAAAACAATCGTTTTACTCGACGAAGTCGACCATCTTTCAGGTAGTTTTGCAAAGTTATCTGAAGACCGTATCGACAAAGTTCTCTCCCCCGAGGAAGAGGAAATTGCGACCATCAAAGGAGACTCTGGTGGTAAGGCCGAACTGCTGAACTTGCTGAAACTTGCTGAACAGCCGGTCATCATGACTTGCAACGACCCTATGCGCCTATGGGGCTCGGGTCGACAATGGCGACGGAACCGAGATCGCGTGATGGCACTCACCGAGAATGTTCAGTTCAAGCGCGTGGGTAAATTGCATATGCGTCGAATCGCCCACCGTGTCCTCGACGGCGAAGGATTGTCGATGGATCCTGAAGCAATCGAAGCCCTCATCGAAAACAATCCTGGCGACTTACGCGCCCTGATTCGTGACTTGCAAGCCGCAGCCGCCATCGGTGGCCAACACATCGCAAAAGAGGATGTTCAGGCGCTCGCAGAAGTCGCCGAACGCGACTCTCAAATCGATGTCTTTCGCGCCTTACGAGAAGTCTATTCAGCCGAAAATGGAATGCATGCGAACCGTCTGCTAATGAATTCAGACAAAGACCCAGACGAGATGCTTGCATGGTTCGCATGGAATAACCAATCCGTCTTCGAATCTCAAGCGCTCGCCGGTATCTCCCAAGCAATGGTTCTAGCCGACCGAGCGCTTGCAACCAAATACACCAATCGNGCCTACCGTTCGTGGTATTGGGGATCATCTCTGCCCTCACAAGCCGCAGTAGCAGCAAGTCAAGCCAATCCTGGAACTAACCCATTTCTGACCTTCCCTGGATTCCTCAGAAGAGGGGGCGAGGCATGGCGAACCTCAGGGGTTGTAGAGTCTCTTGCGGAACAAGCAGGGACAAGCAAAGCAGCAGTGAGAGAAGATCTCTGGCCAAATCTGCTGGCAGTTCATGACGAAACTCTGGGGGGGAATCCGGAGGACTTCTCACTAGCCATGCAGCTTGGACTCAGCGGTGAGGATCACCTATCTCTTCATGGAATACCAAAGTCTAGGAGAGAAGCAAAGAAGATTCTTGCAGCCTTCGATGAATCTCTTCCAAGCGATGATTGGGATGAAGTTCCAGAGCCAGTTCAGCAAGTAGAAGAAACAAAAAATCAAACAAAACAAGAAAGTGATGAATCGACTCAATTTTCTTTAGATTCCTTCTGAAAAATTCCTAGGCCATAGATAAATTTGTGATATTTGTAATTGAACACAATCACTCTGGTTTATTCAGACTCAGAGTATCTCCTTTTCCAAAGGAGGTAAGATACCGCCCCAAGAAGTATTGTCAAAATTATTGGAATCATTATCCCAAACGGGCCGGAAGTCCCTATACCTAGTAGACTCTTCTCAACGTTAATCATGTTTGACGAACAGAAATTTGGGAGTTCTTGACCCTCTGATTGAATTCCCAAGCATACATCAAGAGATGAAAATGACATAGAGGTGGATGTTGCTACAAAGCTGCAATCATGTAATGTATAACCGACCTTAGCCTCTAGAACACACTCTGGACTTTTGTCCTCAAAGCCATCTGGCCAATACACTGCTCCTGAATTATTGGAACTTATTTCCCCCACCTCTATCATAACGAAATTAATATCCATTGAGGCATCTACATTGCTGCTGCAATCTAAAGTGAAATCAAAAACCATCGTTCTATCTGCTCCAATCTTAACCTCTTCAGGTGTATTGTAAATACTACAATCAGTGTAAGGATCTACCGTGATTGTATTGGTGTCAGAGTCGGATTGTGCCAAAAAGCCTGCAGAAACACCAGCAACCTTTCTGACTACTGCGTTGACGGACACCTCATAATCACCCGCTTCCATGTGAACTGGCGCTCTAGCTTGAACTGTGATATTGTTTGTACCTCCAGCACCAATCAAAATTGTCGTTGGCCCACTTACTGCCAATTCATCAAAACTATACTGAATTTCTATTTCTTCAGGAGCACTGGAAGTATTCTCTACTTCACATTCGAATGAAGTCGACCTCGTAAGATGAGTTGGAGACGAGTCTAAGTGCACTGGACTATCTTGGCAGTCTATTTCCACACCAGGTACTACTTGTTCCGTGTGAGCGGGAGCGCCCGCTAACAAGAGTAAGATTACTGGGATAATTTTGACCCCAACAGCACCTAAGGACACAAAATCACAACATGAGAATTATTGATAATCCTTGCGTTATTGATTTTCTAAAGTGAAAACCATTCGGTTTTTTCTTCCATCTTTTAATACATCTTTCAACATCTTGTAGAAAAGAAAACTGAACCTTCTGATGAAAAATCAGATGATGAATCGACTCAGTTTTCCCTTGATTCTTTCTGAATCAAAGGGTACCCTTCCGATTGTTCCCTTCCTTTGAGGCGGGATTCGACATGTCCGGTTTCAACACCCAAAAGCTGAGTATCGCCATGGATAAGAATGCAATACCCAAGAGGTATTCACCACTAGCCTCGCCCTGGGTGATGAAGACCATTCCAAGAGCGACGAAGATGATTGAGGGCCACAACCTCCATTCGGGCGTCCCCAACCAAAGCATGATTGGGAGATAGATTGTTGTTATTCAAAGATATTCATTTTGTAATCGCATGGGACCCCTTTGAAACGACGGGCGTCGGAAGGGTACCGTTCCGAAACCCGTTTTTTTGTAAAAATCGATGATGCCGGGAATAGGACTATATCTCAAATGTCAATATACAAAACATGGTCGAGATACTATGTCCGTATTGCGATGAAGAAATAGAGTTGGATGACGACTCGTCCGGGGTATTTGCTTGTCCATATTGCGATGAGGAATTTGAGTGGAATGTTGATCCTACCCCTTCAAAATCAGGTGGAAAAGCCGCTGAAAATAAGGGTCCAGAAGTAAGTTTCAATGGTGATGATAGTAGTTTAGGCACCTATGCAATTGTTGCAGTCGTTTTGGGTTCTATCGCGGTTTTCACCGGTATTTGTTCCGCTT
>JGI26060J43896_10000040_pt1 | contig 41033 bp, 41 predicted proteins | sample MarorgKNORR_S2LV_6_FD_43896 | JGI IMG/M metagenome (IMG submission 43896) | reverse complement strand
TAGGAAACCTTGCCTTCAGCTCGAAAGGTGAATTAAGTCGTTGGGAATATGTAGCTAGTGCAAGCAATTTACCTGGCATAGATTTGGTATTTGGCATCGATCTGGAACAAGAAGAAAATGGCACAAGAGAGCGCGATAACAAAGGCGTTTATGTGGAGTTACTGAGCGACTTCTCAGATAGCCTATTTCTCTCTGCAGGCGTACGACAAGATAACAATAATGATTTTGGAAAACACGACAGCTACCGCGTTTCCTCTGCTTACCTATTAGCTCTTGGCAGTTCAACCTTAAAGTTGAAGGCTAGTTATGGCTCAGGATTTCGCTCTCCTAGTCTGTTTGAAATTGCCTACAATTCTGGCCCCTTTTCTGCTCCACCAGCATCTTTAGTGAGCTTGAAGGAAGAAACAAGCAAAGGATACGAAATTGGTTTCGAGTTTTTTGCCAGTGAACAATTAAACCTTGAGGCAGTAATTTTTGCGCAGGAAATTGAAGATGCGATCTATTTCGATTTATCTGGTTTTAGCGGCTACCTACAAGACATTGGCAAGAGCACTTCCGAGGGAGTAGAGTTGTCAGGACATTATTCTTTGAATGGCCAATGGGAGCTCTCAGCTAATTATACTTATAACGAAACAGAGCGCCCGAATGGTAGTCAACGGCTACGCCGCCCAGAAAGGCTTGCGAATCTCGGCATAAGCTATCGTAATAACAAAGATAGATTGAGTGTACATTTTTTTTATAGAGTTTCTAGAAACTCCCTAGATGAGGTTTTTGGGTCAGCTGTTCCTCTAGATAATTTCGAAGTTCTAGACCTCACCGCCAGTTACCAANTTAGCGAACGTTTGGAGCTTTATGGTCGAATCGAAAATGGCTTGAACNAAAGCTANTCAGAAGTAACAGATTTTCTGGCTCCTGAGCGGGCTTCTTATTTAGGCTTACGAGTAAATTTTTAATTCAGGAGATAAGCGTGCCCGAAAGTAAAGAGAGAAACGAGCGCCACAAGAAAGCGATGCAACGTAAAAAGGAATATATCGATGGTCGTATAGCTGAAGCCACGATCGATAAGGGACTGATGGTGGTATTAACTGGCAATGGCAAAGGAAAGAGCTCCTCTGCGTTTGGCATGCTCGCTAGAAGTGTTGGGCACGGTTTACGCTGTGGCGTAGTTCAGTTTATTAAAGGTCAGTGGGAGTGCGGCGAACAGATGCTATTTCAGGAAAATCCTCTTGTTGAATTCCATGTGATGAACACTGGCTTCACCTGGGAGACTCAAGACCGAGAGAAAGACATTGAAGCAGCTGTATCTACATGGAGAAAGGCTGAAACATTATTAGAAAATGAAGATGTAGAAGTAGTAGTCCTAGATGAACTTACATATATGCTTACCTATGGTTATTTAGATAAAGAAAAAGTTCTTAACGCATTAGAGANCCGTCCTTCCCAACAACATGTAATTGTAACTGGTCGCAGTGCCTCAAAAGAGCTTATAGAAATTGCAGATACAGTAACCGAGCTCGGCGAATCCAAGCACGCCTTTTATGATGGGGTAAAAGTTCAAAAAGGTATTGATTACTAAAATGATACAGCAATTGTTCCGCTTGCTAATGAATATGAATAAAGGAAATTTAACTAAATTGCTTAAAATATTCTGTGTCTTGCTAACTGCAATTTCTTGTTCGTTCACTGTCCATCTATCCAATGCGGCAGACGTTATAGATGATGAAGGCACAGTTGTACACCTTGTAAAACCCGCAGCTCGAATTATCAGCCTCGCCCCGTCACTTACTGAAATTATTTATGCTGCAGGCGCAGGTGAAAGATTGGTGGGAGCGGTTGAATACAGCGATTATCCTGAAGAAGCAAAGGCTCTGCCGATAATTGGCCGCTTTGATTTATTAGACATGGAAAGAATTTTAGAGCTACAACCAGACCTGATTGTTGCCTGGCAAACTGGAAATCCAAAGGCTTCTATTAATCGACTACGTGAATTGGGGTTGACGGTTTACATAGCAGAGCCGAAAAGCCTTGCCTCTATCCCTTCGCACATCGAAAGGCTTTCCATCTTGGCAGCAACTGAGGGTTTAGCTCAGAAATCAACAGTTGCTTTCAAACTTAGACTCGATTCTTTGCAAAAAGAATTCAGCTCTAAAACTCCAGTAGATACCTTCTATCAAGTTTGGGATACGCCATTGATTACTGCTGGAGGCATTGAGCTCATCAATGACATTATCAACTTGTGTGGTGGCAATAATATATTTTCAGATATACAACTGGTAGCTCCTAAAGTAAGTGAAGAAGCTGTGCTAGTTCGAAACCCAATGGCAATCATTGCCAGTGGAATGGATATTGAAAGACCGGAATGGTTAGACGACTGGAAGCGCTGGCCCAGCATCGATGCAGTGAAGAAGAACAATCTGTTTTTTGTACCGCCGGAATTATTACAGAGACATACACCGCGAGCGCTGGAAGGTGCTGAACAAATGTGTCGCCATATCGACACAGCGAGAAGCCTATTGAAGAATTAGCATATTCCTAACTTTGTACTAAATTGTTAGAGCCCTCGATTCATACTCGGCTGCATTGTGAAATTGTAAACTAGCAGTAAGTGTCGTTTCCTTTACTTCCAGACTTACGCGACTAAAACAAGCAAAGGGAATTATTAGCGGAGAGCTGCGATTAAGTGGCATGCCTAAAATAGTCGGCAGAATGACTCGCATCACGCCGCCATGGGTAACCAGAAGCACATGGCTACCATCTTCCAGCTCAGAAATTTCTTGCCAGGCAGCGAGAACCCTATCTTTGAAGGAAAGGTAGTCCTCTCCATTGGGCGGTGCCAATTTCGAAAGATCCTTTCTAAATTCCTCAAATTGATCCGCGGCTTCTTTCCGCCATTCGCTCAATAACATCCCATCCCAATCCCCATAATCAATTTCTTGCCACTGATCTTTCACCTGAAGATCTGTTTTAGAGTGTTGGGAGACTTCTTCTGCAAATTGCCGGCAGCGTTGCAGCGGTGAGGATATTATATGAGTCCAGTTTGGCGTGAGTGTCGATTTGCTGTCCAGATCGACCAGTGCAGTCGCTCGACGCATTTGCTGCCAACCCAGCCGAGTCAATACGGGATCAACTCTTCCCCGGAGTATATCTCCACCTTCCGGCTCACCATGACGCAGGATATCGATTAATATTCTTTTTGCAGTAGAACTCACAAGCAGCCCGCTGGAGTAGGTTTTGGATTTTGAAATAGATCCTAAATTCTTATTTTATGTGGCCAAGCTTATTAACTTTTACAGCCAGATAACTTTCATTATGGGGATTAGCTGTCGTATGAATTGGCACTATCTGTACTATGAACCCCGCCTCTCTTAAAGCATCAACTTTCCGGGGATTATTTGTCATTAGGCGTAAATTCTGCACATCAAAATAATCCAACATAGGCTTACAGACTTGATATTCTCGACTATCGGGTTCGAATCCAAGTTGTACGTTAGCCTCTACCGTATCCGCGCCAGAATCTTGTAAAGCATAGGCTTTAATTTTATTTAGCAGTCCAATGCCTCGGCCTTCTTGACGAAGGTAAAGTATTAAACCTTGGCCAGCTTCAGCTACTGCTTGCATTGCAGTTTGCAGCTGCGCCCCGCAATCACAGCGCAGACTAAAAAGACAATCACCTGTTAAACATTCAGAGTGAACACGACATAGTATCGGCTTTTCGGTATCTAATTCGCCAAAGGAAAGCGCCACATGTTCTTTTCCTGACTCATTGTCTTCAAAGCCATGAATGGTGAACTGACCCCATTTCGTTGGCAGTGATGCCGATGCTACAAAATTAACTGTCAACTGCCTTTCCTCTCCTCATGCGGGCTCAGCTAGTAGCTATCCCTTATTAAACAAAGATTTTATATCTAGAGTCTTAGGTAATAATCTCGACCCGAGTAACCCCTGATTGGCGAGCCGGGGCGGCGAATAATGCACTTATGGGAGCAAAATCACAATGGCTTGTATACTCAAGGCGGCCATTATACCTGCTAATACATCATCTAGCATGATCCCCATACCACCACCGATTTGCTTGTCTGCCCATTTAATAGGCCAGGGTTTAACGATGTCTAGTAACCTGAACAAAACAAATCCAATAATTACCCATATCCAGCCTGATGGCGCCATAAACATAGTGATCCAATAGCCGACGAATTCATCCCAAACAATGCCACTAGGGTCTTTAATTCCAATATCTTGCGCGGTTTTACCGCAGATCCATACTCCGAAAACGAAGCTAATGAGAAGAAGGCTGACATAGATTAAGGGGCTAATCTGAGGCAAAAGAAGGTAAATAATCACTGCCACTAGGGTCCCTGCTGTTCCTGGAGCTATAGGAATAGCTCCGCTGCCAAAACCATAGGCAACAAAGTGAATTGGATTACGCCAAACTGAACTTGGGGCTGCCATCGATTTAATTAGCTCCTCTGAAGTGCATATAGGCACCAGAACTCAAATCGATTTCTTCCTCTTGAGAATCCAGGCAACGAATTGCTGACCCAGTCACGATTTCACCAATGCAAGTTATTTGGGTCNAAACACTTTCTGCTGCCGCTTCGAATTCTCTGCAGTTAAGTGCGGGAACCGAGACACAAAGTTCATAATCATCACCACCAAATAATGCCGCTAATTGACGATTTGATTCAGAAACACAACACGTCGCAGGGTTTGAATAAGGAAATGATTTGGTATTCAACACAGCTCCAACACCACTCGCTTTTATTACATGGCCGAGATCACCAACAAGCCCATCGGAGACATCGATACCACTACTCATAAAGTCAGCACAGTTATTAGAGAATTTTATTCTTGGTTTTGGTCTATAATATGCATTATGAAAATGTTGTTTGCAGGCGTCAGTTTGTTTCTCTCCATCCACAGTGAAGGAAGACCCTAAATGGCTATCCAATCCTAAACTCGCTAAAGCGATAGCTCCATCTCCTAATGTTCCGGTGACATAAATTAAGTCTCCTACCTCCGCGCCATCTCGACGCAACACTCGCTCCTGTTTACAAAGACCATGAACTTGAATAGCAATACTAAGAGGTCCCCGAGTGATATCTCCACCAACTAAAGGGCACTTAAAATCTTGAGCAAGCTCAAGCAAGCCTTCACTGAATCCTGCTAACCAAGATTCGTTAGCATCTGGCAAGACTAAACCTAGAGTAAAGCAGAAGGGATCAGCTGCCATTGCTGCCAGATCGCTCAAGTTAACAGCCAAGGCTCGATAGGCTACTTGAGCAGGATCGGCAGAATAAGGAAAGTGGACCCCCTCAACGAGGATATCCATAGACATGGTTAACAAAGAATCCGTTGGTACTTGCAAAACTGCACCATCATCACCGATTCCAAGCTCTACACCTGGTCGGGGGAAATACAATCCCGACTCGGCAAAATATCGGCGGATAATTTCAAATTCAGACTGACTCATGGGAAAACTAGTGTCGCTATAATTTCCTGAAGAAATTTTATCTGTTCTTAGAATGTTCTAAGGTCCTAAGTGTCGGAGCCAATTTATCGAGAACGCCATTGATATATTTGTGACTATCAGTAGCACCAAATTCTTTGGCGATATCTATACATTCATTAATAACAACTTTATAGGGAACATCTATACGACTAGCTAGTTCGAATGTACCTAGGTAGAGCAGTGCTTGTTCAATTGGATCCAAAGCGCTGGCATCACGATCTAAAAGTGGTTGTAAATGAGCATCTAGGATTTCGACTTGTTTAGGTATTTCGATAAAGACTTCCTGAAAGTATTCCCAATCGATTTTGCCACCATTATCTTCGCGGAATTCCTTAAGTATATCTAAGGGGTCAGCCTTGGCAATCAACCATTGGTATAGAGCCTGGAGGATTAGGCGCCTAGCTTTACGACGTTTAGCCAAGGACAACTTAGGCTTGGTCTTGACTGCATTCGATTGTTTTTGATCCAACGATTGTTGATTGATCACCTTGTCACTGTCTAGCACTTAGCTCTCCAGCTGTCGTAACAAGCTAAGCATTTCCACAGCTGTTATCGCCGCTTCAGAACCTTTGTTACCCGCTTTCGTTCCAGCCCTCTCGATCGCCTGCTCGATTGTGTCTACAGTTAAAACACCAAAGGCGACTGGAATCGTGCTATCCAAACTAACCTGACTTAATCCCTTAACACATTCGCCAGCCACATACTCAAAGTGTGGCGTGCCCCCTCTAATGACAGCTCCAAGAGCAATTACTGCATCGAAAGTTTCTGTCATTGCCATTTTCTTCACAGCCAGAGGTAATTCATAGGCGCCTGGCACTTTCACAATTGTAATATCTCGCTCTTGGACTCCATGCTTTTTCAAGGTATCAAGCGCACCATCAAGAAGTCGATCGACGATAAAACTATTGAACCTAGCGAGTACGATTCCATAGCTCGCTGAACCGTTATTATAATTTCCTTCAATAATTTTTATGTTACTCATAATTGGCTTTCCGATATTTGACTCTTTGACATTTGAATATTATTCCCGGGCCATCGACAAGCTATTTTTCGAACTGAACAAACTCAACTACTTCCAAATCAAACCCAGATATTGCAGGATATTTAGCCGGATAGCTCAGTAATCTCATTTTCCCAACTCCAAGATCTCGCAAAATTTGCGAACCTGTTCCAATAGTTAAATCGCTCCCAGGCCGACTTGTAGCTGAAACTTCGTTCCCTACCGCAAGTACAGAGGCCAAACTACCTGCGATATCCTGCGAATAATCATCTCCCGATAGTAGCACAGCCACTCCTTTACCTTCTTTGCTGATTTTTTCCATTGCAGTGTTGAATGACCAACTTGTGCGCTCTCCATTATAGACTTCGCAAACATCACGCATGGTATTTGGTATATGCACTCGCACCAAAGTTGGGGTATCAGCAGCTACATCTCCTTTCGAAAAAGCCAAGTGCAAACCACCGTTAATCAAATCTTTATAACTATGTACTATGAATTCCCCGTATTTGGTTTCCACAGGATGTGAATCAATTTTGGTCACCGTGTGTTCATTAGCGATGCGATAGTGAATGAGGTCCACAATAGTGCCAATTTTAATCTGATGTTTCTCTGCGAAAATTTCCAGATCCGGCCGCCGCGCCATTGATCCATCTTCATTCATAATTTCAACTATCGCTGCAGCCGGAAGATATCCCGCCATACGCGCCAGATCGCAACCTGCCTCAGTATGGCCAGCACGACGCAAAACCCCGCCGGGCTGTGCCATAATAGGAAAAATATGGCCCGGTTGGATTATGTCCTCGAACTGACTCTCACGACCAACAGCTACTTGTATCGTACGTGCGCGATCTGCTGCGGATATACCAGTTGTTACTCCAGTTGCCGCCTCAATGGATACAGTAAAATTGGTGTTGTAGGGAGTATTATTTTCATTGACCATCAAAGGCAATTTGAGCAATTCGCAACGCTCACGAGTCAGAGTTAAACAAATCAAACCACGGGCATTAGTCGCCATGAAATTAATATCTTCAGTGAGCACACGTTCCGCGGCAATTATTAAATCACCTTCGTTCTCTCTATCTTCGTCATCCATCAATATCACCATTTTCCCCTGGCGGATATCATCGATGATTTCTTCTACGGTATTAAGTTTCATAACATTGATTACTTATTACTTGGCTATCTTAAAGCCATGCTCCTCAAGAAAACTACTACTAATTGTTTTTGTAGAGTCATGTTGCTCGTGATTCCCGGCCATTAATCTTTCTAAATACCTTGCGACAAGATCTACTTCTAAATTCACTACTTGACCTACTACATAATTTCCAATAATTGTTTCTTGCTGCGTGTGGGGAATAATATTAATAGAAAATTTATTTTTGTTCACCGTATTAACTGTAAGACTAGTTCCATCAATACAGATTGATCCCTTATCTGCTATGTATTTACTAATCTCAACTGGCGCATCGAATTCCAATTTGACGGATTGCCCATCAGCTGTAGAACTTATTAATATGCCCACGCAATCTACATGGCCACTAACAATGTGCCCACCGAAACGACTACTAGCAAGCATAGCTTTTTCTAAATTAACTCGAGCTCCAGTTTTTAAATTCCCTAAACTAGTGCAGCTCATTGTTTCGTTAGAAACATCAGCACTAAAATGTTTAGTAGATAAAGAAGTGACAGTAAGACAGCAACCGTTAACTGCTATACTATCGCCAATGCTTGTATCTTCCAGGCTCAAATTACCTGCATCAATATGTAAACGCCATTCCAGATCAACTTTCTCTAGCTTATTTATTGCACCTGTTGCTTCAATTATACCGGTAAACATTTTCTACTATTCTCAGTTATTTTTTTCAGGAGCTTTCTTTTTCATGCGTCCTTTTTCCCAAGAGCTATTTTTGAGGGAAGAGACAAGCCCGAATATCGTCACCGACTTTATCCAAATTTTTCACCACAAAATTTCTGCTTTCTGACATCGATTGAAGCCCTGCAATTTCGAACAGCGGCTTAGCATCACTTCCTAAAAGTTTTGGAGCAATATAGACAATAAGTTCATCTATAAGTCCCGCCTCAAGAAATGCAGCGCTTAATGCAGGTCCTGCTTCCACAAAAACTTCATTACATTCACAATTCAAGGCCAACGATTCTAACACAAAATGCAAATTTACTCTCCGCGACTCCTCTTCAGCGAAGACTAATTCCACATTATCTGGAAGCTCTTTGCTTTCCACTAATTCTTGGTCAATAGTTTTCTTCGCCAAATAAATTCTAATCCCTCCATCAACATGAAGTATCTTAGCTGTGCCAGGTGTCCGCAAATTACTATCTAAGATCACTCTTAGAGGTTGTATCGAATTCAACGATAAATTTTGCTGTTTTTGTTTTGCTGTTAAATTAAGCTCATCAAAACGGACATTCATCGAAGGGTCATCACTTAACACTGTCTCAACTCCAGTGATAATGGCGCTGCTCCGAGCACGATATAATTGCACATCTGCCCGCGCTTCTGCACTGGTAATCCATTTGCTTACGCCATTTGACAATGCTGTACGCCCATCGAGGCTTGCTGCTAACTTACAGCGCACATAGGGCAGACCCGTCTCTCTTCTTTTGAAGTAGCCCACATTGATCTTACGGGCTGCAGCCTCCGAATCCTCTAGATGAAAAACTTCAATACCCGCACTTTCAATTTTCTTGATTCCTAGTCCTGAAATTTCTGGATTAGGATCTATTCCGGCGATTACTAAGCGACTAATTCCTGCTGCAATGAGCGCATCACAGCAAGGTCCGGTTCTTCCTATATGAGAACATGGTTCAAGAGAAACAAAAACTGTCGATGATTTCGCATCCTCTCCAGCAGACTTTAAAGCCATAATTTCTGCATGGTCTTTTCCTGGGCTAACATGCCAACCCTTACCAACAATGCCGCCAGCTTTAACGATAACACAGCCAACGCGGGGATTCGGGCTGGTATTTATTACGGTCACAGCTAAGTCCAGCGCGCACCGCATATAGACTGGCCAGTCAATAAACTCTGACCCTAATTGACTACTATTTAATCTTTGCATAAGGGACTAAAAATACTCAATTCATGATAATAATCTCTAATAACCAATTCGCTATTAGACCTAGAGATTTCGATTATACAGCGAAGGAATAGAACTAGAGAGTCTAAATTTTAAGAAATGAGAAATAGCGCTTTTACTTACTAGTGTCTTTTGAGAGGCGATCGATTTCTTCGCGGAATTCATTTAGATCTTTAAAACTACGATAGACTGATGCGAAACGAACAAATGCAACTTCATCTAAATCACGAAGCTCCTTCATTACCTGTTCACCAACATCACGTGACTGAATTTCTCGCTCACCGGTGGAACGCAAATTCGCTTTAATCCGACCGATGGCTTCTTCAACTTTTTCAATACCAACTGGTCTTTTTTCCAGCGCCTTAGTGAGACCTGCTAGCAATTTATCTTCATTAAAAGGTTCACGAATTCCGTCTTGTTTGATAATCCGCGGCATAACCAATTCGGCAGATTCATAAGTCGTGAATCTTTCTTCACAAGTTATACATTCACGACGGCGGCGAACATGATTCCCTTCTGACACCAATCTGGAGTCAATAACCTTGGTATCAACGGCACCACAAAATGGACAATGCATGTAAAACCTATTCGCTCAGATTTTTAATCTAAATTAAATTTACTGATAAACTGGAAAGCGTGAACAAAGTTCAACAACCCTTTCCTGCACTTCAGCAATTATCGGTTCGTTCTCAATATCATCAAGAATATCACACATCCAATTTGTTAACTCGACAACTTCGCTCTCTTTAAAACCACGAGTAGTAATAGCTGGAGTTCCTAACCTTAAACCACTAGTGACAAATGGTGGTTTTGGATCATTGGGCACAGCATTTTTATTTACTGTTATATTTGCTCGACCTAATGCTGCATCAGCATCTTTGCCAGTAATATCTTGCTTAATAAGGCTTAACAAAAACAGATGATCGTCAGTACCATTCGAAATTACATCGAAGCCCCGATCCATAAATACTGATGCCATGGATCTAGCATTGTTTAAGACCTGCTGCTGATACGTTTTAAACTCATCGCTCATAGCTTCTTTGAAACAAACAGCCTTGGCCGCGATTACATGCATCAGAGGGCCACCCTGACTCTCTGGAAACACCGCAAAATTCAATTTCCTCTCCAGCTCGGGATTAGCTCTGGCCAGGATTATGCCACCTCTCGGACCACGCAGCGTCTTATGAGTGGTGGATGTGGTTACATCTGCAATATTCACCGGAGAAGGATAAACACCAGCCGCGATCAAACCTGAAACATGAGCCATGTCGACAACAAAATACGCACCGATGCTGTCAGCGATACAACGAAATTTTTGCCAATCAATAACCCGGGAATAAGCTGAAAAACCAGCCATGATTAACTTGGGCTTATGTTCTTGAGCAAGAGCATTTACTTGATCGTAATCAATCTCACCAGTTCCGTTTTTCAATCCGTACTGAACTGAATTATAAATTCGCCCTGAAAAACTTACACTCGCCCCGTGAGTCAGGTGCCCACCATCTGCCAGACTCATTCCCAATACGGTGTCGCCCGGCTTAACTAAGGCCATGTAGACGGCTGCGTTAGCTTGGGACCCTGAGTGGGGTTGCACATTGGCATAGTCTGCATTGTAGAGCTTCTTAACTCGGGATATAGCGAGCTCTTCGACAACATCAACATGTTCACAGCCACCGTAGTAGCGTTTGCCGGGATACCCCTCAGCATATTTATTCGTAAGAACGGAGCCCTGCGCTTCCATCACGAGGGGGCTGGTGTGGTTCTCCGACGCGATTAATTCGATGTGGTGCTCTTGTCGTTGACCTTCAGCATCGATAGCGGCGCTAATTTCTGGATCAAAATCAGACAGGCTGGTATCGCTCTTAAACATCTAGTACTCCGGGTCATGTCTGGGGATTTTTTGAAGGCNTTATTCTACATGATGGCTTTAGAATGAGCATCAATATTTGGGGTTTTGNAAACTCCAATTCCCAACATTAAGCGACCTTGGTATGTAATAATATCNATCGTTTTTTCTCAATTCCTCAATACTAATAATTGGGGCTTTGATAGTTAGATATAACACTCAGGATAGTCATATGGCTCAATTTGTTTACACAATGCAACAGGTTGGCAAGGTGGTCCCACCAAAGCGCGAAATTCTTAAAGATATCTCACTCTCATTCTTTCCAGGGGCCAAAATCGGTGTCTTGGGATTGAATGGTGCAGGAAAATCCACACTGCTAAGAATTATGGCTGGAGTAGACACAGAATTTAATGGCGAAGCGCGGCCACAAGCTGATATCAAGATCGGTTATCTCCCGCAAGAACCGGATTTAGACGATGAGAAAGATGTGCGGGGCAATGTGCAAGAAGGCATTAAAGACATCATCAACCTAGTTGAAGAATTTAATGACATCAGTGACAAATTTGCCGAACCTATGGGTGACGATGAAATGACTGCTTTGCTGGAGAAACAAGGCGAACTGCAGAATCAAATTGATGAAGTAAATGGCTGGGAAGTCGAACGAATTTTAGAGCGTGCTGCCGACGCTCTGCGCCTGCCTCCATGGGACGCCGAGGTGGTCAAATTGTCTGGAGGAGAGAGAAGACGAGTTGCCCTTTGCCGATTGCTGCTTTCCAAGCCTGATATGTTGCTGTTGGATGAGCCAACCAACCATCTAGATGCAGAATCGGTAGCCTGGATGGAACGGTTTCTGCAGGACTACCCTGGTACAGTGGTGGCAATTACTCACGATCGCTATTTCCTCGACAATGCAGCCGGCTGGATACTGGAATTGGATAGGGGCCATGGTATTCCCTACGAAGGCAACTATAGCGCCTGGTTAGAAACCAAAGAAAAACGCCTCAAAATTGAAGCCAAACAAGAAGCTGCCCATGACCGGAGTATCAAATCAGAATTGGAGTGGATACGCTCTAACCCGAAGGGTCGGCAATCCAAAAGCAAGGCTCGAATTGCACGATTCGAGGAATTAAATTCTCAGGATTTTCAGAAACGTAATGAGACCATGGAACTTTATATTCCCCCAGGCGCTCGACTTGGCGATAAAGTTATCGAGGTGAAGAACCTCTCGAAGGCTTTTGATGATAAGACCTTGATTGATGATTTAAGTTTTTCAGTACCCAAGGGTAGCATCGTAGGAATAATTGGCGGCAATGGCGCGGGTAAAACGACCTTCTTGCGAATGCTCGTGGGCGAAGAACTAGCAGACAGCGGTACCATTGAATTAGGCGATACAGTTGATCTAGCTTATGTGGATCAAAGTCGCGATGATTTAAATGGCGACAATACAGTTTGGCAGGAAATATCTGATGATCAAGAGACGATAGAAATTGGTAAATTTGAGATCTCTTCTCGTGCTTACGCAAGTCGATTCAATTTCCGTGGTGGTGATCAACAGAAATTTGTTAAAGACTTATCCGGCGGAGAANGAAACCGCTTACACATGGCGAAACTTTTAAAGCGTGGCGGCAATGTGTTGTTACTGGATGAGCCAACCAACGACCTGGACGTGGAAACTCTGCGAGCTCTAGAGGAAGGATTGCTAACCTTCCCCGGCTGCGTCATCGTAGTTTCTCATGATCGTTGGTTCCTCGATAGAATCTGCACACATATTCTGGCATTCGAAGGCGATACTGACGTGTTATGGCATGAAGGGAATTATTCTGACTATGAAATTGACCGCAAGAAACGATTAGGAGATGGGGCAGAGCCGACAAGAATTAAGTATCGAAAATTGGACGCCTAAATATGAAAATCGAATTCCCCGTTATAAGCTTAGCTCGGAACGCATTTTTGCTATTCGAGCTTGGACTTCTTTTTTGCTTAGCTTACGACTAGTTTTTTCTGGCAACGCTGCTGGGGCTATAATCCCCAACTCTTCCCCGCTGAGCACTTGTTTGCATAGAATTCCGTAGTGGTATTCATATACCGGCAATGCACTGGCCTCAGCTTCGTTGGCAAGCAAATACCAACCTGCACCTACACCTGCTAGATAAACAGCTGGATGACTCCAGTTCTGCAGACGTTTTGGCGCTGCAGCGCGGCAAGCTTCAAGATAGGCTTGTCTCGGAGAGGGCAAGCCAAAAAGATCAAGACCTTCTTCACAGGCTCTAACCAGAGCAGCTATAGACGGAAGATAGTCTTGAGTTTTTATTACCTTCTTAGCGGCCAAAACGATTTGCCTAGGCGCATAATTGTCGAGCGAACTCAACCAGTACTTCTTTGCAATAACCAAGCTTTCGGCATCAGAAAATGCTTTGTGAAATTGATTGTGGTAGGCGAATTCGAACTCAGCGAAAGCCTGGTTAATCGCATCAACATGGTCCATGTGAGCATTTGCATCTTCACTATCCTCAGAACTAGCTGAATAAGCGACACCAGACTCCGTGATGTCGCAGGAGGAAGTAGCAGTATAATCAGTAGTATCTCTACTCTGCCCAACTTCGGTCAGCGATGCGTTGGAATCGCTCTTTAATTTTCTGCTGGTTTGATCCAACAAGGGATTGATTTTCTGCATGAGAAAGATCCACTGTCTCTAATTGTTTTAGCTGTCGTGCCCAGTCCTGTTTAATGAACTGTAAAAACACAGTATTCCAAGATGCCTTCACTTGCTGGCTATCTTTCCAGTACATGACGAATTCGGGAATCTTGCTTCTGGCATAATTCTCATCAATTTCTGCAAGCTGTAAAATTTCGAAACAATCTGCACTGGGTTGCCAATTATCTTGTATCGCTTTGGGTGTATCATCATAACCAAAGGCGGCGGAGAATTTTGCCCACTGGCGACGTATATGTTCTATAAATTTGGTATTCCAGGCACCGTTCACCATCCCTCTTTCACGCCAGTACAAGACAAACTCAGGAATCGCATCTTCAATGAACCTAGGGTTTATCCCAGCATTCTCCAGAATACCCACCGCATCATCACTGGGATGCCAATCAGCGGACATGGTGCTCGCTTTTTCGAAAGCGCCTTGACGAGTTTGCTCGTTACGCCACTCTTTTAAGACATGTTTGTAAAAGGCATTACCCCAGGAGAATCGTGCCTGCGCACGCTCTCGCCAATAACCGACAAATTCTGCCACCAAACCTAATATAAAAGCTTCTGGAATATTGTGTTGTCGACATTGCTTGATCCAATCTACACCCGGTTTCCAATTGGATGGAATCAGTGAGGCACTGCCAGCCGGGCTGCTTGCTTGAGCTACAGCTTTTTTTTCCACTGGAGGGATAACAGGACGAGCGGCCAAGCTGTTCGTGTCAAACTGAGAGGAGTAGCTCTCTTTAGCATGAAATTCTGATACATCATCGATTGCACAGAGAAAATTTTCTGCCGTGGAGTCTGCTTGGTCTAGCACTATTAGGCCTAGATTCTGTAAACTAGCCTGCACTCTCTTAATATCAAGGGTCGCCCAAAAAGGAAAGGCATCCAAAAGCTCTTGTTCGGTTAACTCAATCCAATTTAAATCAGTTCTGCGGGGATTCTTTATTATGGGACGAAGATTAATTAATTCGGATAGACCCTGCAACATAACTGCTTCTTCTAAACCTATCGTGGCCGCCAGAGTCGGTGAAATAAGCAAGGGTCGTTCTGTTAGCAGTGATGAATACATGGATGAGGACATTTTTAGAAAAATTAGCTAGGGTGTTCAATCAAAAGAATCGTAACACAAGCAAATTTCTGAACCCAGTTCCGCTCTGACACATTAGNGAAAACATTGAAAATAGTTTTAACATACGGAAAAAATGATCTTACCNACAATGTACCAACAACTTATAAACAATTTTGTTAGCAATGAATTACTTCCTGGGAATTATGCAGAAGATGCGTTGAAGTTTTTTCTTCCTCTATTAAAAAATATCGAGAAATTACTCAAACAAAAAAAATTGGAATCTCGCAATTTTGTATTCGATTTTCCCATGCTCGGTATTCAAGGGGGACAGGGGACAGGAAAATCCACCATGGCGACCTTGTTAACATTACTGTTACGGTCAAAGGGGATTCGCGTGGCGCAGTTATCGTTAGATGATTTTTATCTATCTAAAACTGATCGCCTTGATCTCGCAAAAAACGTACACCCCTTACTGTCTAGCCGTGGCGTTCCTGGGACTCACAATACTCAGCTCATGGGAGAAACGTTGGACCGACTTCAACATCTAAGAGTAGGTGAAAATTTAGTACTCCCGAGCTTTGATAAGTCTCAGGATGATTTAACAGAGCAGGCTTTTTTGCCGGAAGTTGAGGGTCCGATCGATCTGATCATTCTGGAGGGTTGGTTTGTAGGACTCTGCCCCGAATCAGAATCGGCATTGCACTCGCCGATAAATGACTTAGAAGCAAATGAGGATTCTGACTGTAACTGGCGAATTTACGTGAACCAAAAACTGGCAACAGAGTACCAGGAACTGTTTCAACATATATCGCTTCTAGTCACACTGCAAGCGCCGGATTTTAAACAAATCATCCATTGGCGAACATTGCAGGAAAATAAACTAAAAGCCCGCAGTGCTGAGAATATAGATGGCATAATGGACTTACGGGAACTAAAAAGATTTGTCCAACATTTCGAGAGGTTAACCCGACATGGTCTAGCTACTATGCCATCAACTGCCGATATTACCTATCAGCTGGATAGTAATCACAGAATAATCGCGGGCTCAATTGATCCCAGCTGAATTCCAAACAAACTCTTACGCTGTCAGTTCTGGTTTCTCCGTAGACTCATCGGTCGCAACCTTGGGCCCTAGCAATGGTTGGACCCAGACTCTTGCCACAAGAGCCGCTAGAAGAACCGCTGCTAATTGACGCCACAAGGGATGGCTCTCTCCATGCTCCATCATAGATAGTTGTAGGGACCAGCCGAAGGTTGCATAGAATTCGTTTAGCATCAGGCCACAAATTACAGCGGTAGCGATAACCCCGATCAAATAAGCAATTAGAGATCTACTGCCCAATTGTTCTTTAATCACTCCCATGGTGGCGATATTAGTCGCAGGACCCGTCAACATAAATACTAATGCCGCCCCTGGTGATACACCTGCAAATAACAAACCTGCTGCAACTGGCGTTGACGCCGTGGCGCAGATATACATGGGCAGACCGATTAGAACCATGATAATCATTGAAAGCAATCCATCTCCCCAACGCAAGAAAAATGACTGGGGTACAACAGCTGTTATTATCGTGGCTGCAACTAAACCAATAACAAGCCATTTGGCAGTATCGGAAATCATGCGACCATAGCCATATTTAGCAGCATCAATTAATTTCTGGCTCAGGGAAATATTCTCAACCCCTACTGCTGGTTTGCTATGACAGCAACTACTAGTCTCTGTCACAGTTTCTTCTTCGAATGATTCCTTATCCAGGCTATTCACCAATACACCAGCGATAACTGCACTAAGCAAAGCGCTAATAGGCCGAGCAATAGCAAAAATTGGGCCTAGCACAGCATAGGAGAATGCAATTGAATCTACACCTGTTTCAGGTGTAGCAACTAAAAAAGAAGAAGTGGCACCTTTCGATGCGCCAGCCTTTCGAACAGCAAGCGCAGTGGGTATAACACCGCAGGAACATAGCGGCATTGGCGCACCAATCAACGCGCCTTTCAATACGGAAACAAAGCCTGGCTTTGCCAATTGTTTTTCGACCCAGGAATTTGGGATGACTTGCTTAATTATTCCTGCAAGTAGATATCCGATCAGCAACCAAGGTGCACTTTCAATTACTAAATTCCAAAAAATACTGACCAGATTCATTTTACTTTCCCCGATGCCTGTAATGCAGATTCATTGTCTTGGTTTCTAAATAAGTCTTTATCAAGCGCTTCCATTATTGAACAGTGGATCGCTCTCTCAGGTCCACCACAGCAGCTATCCAACAATATTTGTAAGGTTTGTTGCATAAATTGCAGTTCATTTATTTTGCCATTCACTTCATCAAGTTTGTTTCGTGTTATTTCTGTTACTTCCTGGCAACTATGACTGAGCTTATCAACACGAATAGACAGAAGCTGGTTTATATCTTCCAATGAAAACCCAATGCTCCGGGCTGTTTTCACGAATTCTACCCGCCGAATATCCGCAGCATTGTAATATCGATAGCCGGATTCACTCCGCGTGCTAGCCTGAATAAGGCCATGCTTCTCATAAAATCGCAAGGTATAGGCGGTTAGGCCAGTCTTGGCGGATAGCTCACTAATTTTCAGCACTTGCTTACCCTCACAGGGCTCCCATCGAATGAGAGTAGTGTAACCTTAGAGCTAGGTCTAAGGTCAACAATTTGACCAATTATTTATTCCTGCTTAATTTATGTTACAGGATCGAGCAGTTTCCCTATCCAAGAGGCGATATCCACGATTTCCTGAGGACAAACGGCATGCTCCATGGGATAGGATTTATAGTCAGGCTTAAAGCCCATTTCTTGCAAGGTGGCGAGGCTTTGCAGTCCCATGGCCTCGGCTACTACCGGGTCTAAGCTGCCATGGCATATGAGAATAGGAAGCTCACTGTTAATGGTATCAATCTGGATGGTTTCCGCTGTAGGAAAGTAAGTCGATAGTGCCATGACACCTGCCAAAGGTTTGCTGTAACTAAGAGCCGCCTCGAAAGACACCGCCCCCCCCTGGGAGAAGCCAGCAATAATGATACGGCTGCTATCAACTCCCCGTTCGATTTCTCTCTCGATAAGAGCATGAACCCAAGTCGCAGACTCCCTTAACTGCTCTTCGTCTGCGGATCGCTCAATATTTAATTGCCTGATGTCATACCACGCCGGCATCACATGGCCATTGTTAATAGTGACTGGAATTGCTGGCGCATGAGGAAAAATAAACCGAATACCATAGGCTGCACTTAAGTCCAATTGGGGAACAATGGGGGAAAAATCATTACCATCAGCGCCCAGGCCATGGAGCCAGATAATAGAGGCGTTCACGCCCACTTCGTGCGGGAACTCTATTTCTACAGCTGGCAAGTAATCCATAAATTGATTCCCGTCCTCGAGTGCTAATTCTAATTCAGTTGTGGACATAGTCATATTGCAGAAGCTATCGCCGGTGTCTCACACTATCAACAACTCCGGGTAAGCCATATCCCATGTGGGCGCTTTTATAGCAAGACAGCCCAAAGGCCGCAACTGTGGATGCGGGATTTGCATTAAAGCAAATCTATGATTTACTATTTTAATCCTCCAATTTGATTAATGTGCGAATGAGATAGATGTTTTATTTAACACTAAGAGAGCAAATCATGAATAATTTTTTCGTCGATACCAGCAGAAAGTCAGCTCGGCAGATCCTACTCAGCACATTACCTCTTTTTGTGACTACATTATTTCTTGCCGGTGATTTACGTGCACAAGCTCAGGATGACGAACGTTGGGTCACAACCTGGACTGCAAGCCCAAGCACCATGGCACCGATAGATCAAGATTCGGAGGGACTCCGGGACCAAACGATCAGGTTAATAACTCACACTAGTGTCGGCGGCAGCAGCCTGCGTATTCGCTTGGCTAATTATCATGGTGAACAAGCTATTGATATTGGCCGCACTGCCATAGCGTTGCAATCTGAAGGGAGTTCTATTCAAATTGGGACTTCAACAGCTATAACGTTTGGCGGCGAGGATTCAGTGCGTGTTCCAAGAGGTGGGGTAATTATTAGTGATCCAATCCGTTATCTGGTACCTCCATTAAGCAATTTAAGTGTAAGCCTATATCTGCCCGACGATACAGGTTTCGTCACTGCTCACTCGCTGTCTAATCAAACTAACTATACATCTTTAATNGGCGATTATACGACCAGCACTGAACTGAACAATGCCAAGGAAACACCTGCNTGGAGTTTACTTACAGCAATTGATGTAATCGATGANACNGGTATTTCGGCCATCGCCACCGTTGGTGACTCTATAACTGATGGCTGGGGCTCAAGCCTTTCAGGCAATCAAAGGTGGCCAAATCATTTGGCCAGGCGCCTCTTCGCAGATGAATCAATAGCTAACTATGCAGTGATCAATGCCGGTATCAGTGGTAACCGAGTTACCTCAGAAGGCAATGTGATATTCGGCCAGAATTTACAGGCAAGATTTGAACGTGATGTGCTAGCACTTAGTGATGTTACCCACATGGTGTTAATGGAGGGCATTAATGATATCGGAATGCCCACGATGGAAGGCAGTGCTCCTACGCCTGCCGCAGATATCATCGCCGGTTACAGACAAATTATTAATCGAGCTCATATGAATGAAATAAAGATCATTGGAGCCACTCTAACCCCTTTTCAAGGAGCTGTGTATTTCACACCAGAAGGCGAAATAATCCGGCAGGCTGTTAATCAATTTATTCGAAGTAGTGGAGAGTTTGACGGCGTTATCGATTTTGACAAGGTTGTACAAGACCCAAACAATCCAATCCATATACTGCCTGCATTCACAGAGGACAACTTACACCCCAACGATGCAGGTTATGCTGTGATGGCAGATGCTATCGATTTGAATTTGTTTCGATAGATTGCTGTTGCAACATCCTGACTTCTCGCTGCGAATAGAGAATCACGATGCCTTTCTCTCTGAGAGCTTCGAGGAGGGCGGAATTACATTGATAACGGGTCTCATGAAATTTTTCCGCCTTAGTCCATGCTCCAGCCCCAATTTTCTTTTGTATTTCCTCTTCAAAAAACTCCCTACCTGCCAGTATCTAAATTACTGATGACTTGGTTATTAATCGACCTCTAAGACTACTTGCACTCCCTCGCTCAGCTGATCTAATATCTATCTCATGCTCAAAACTCTGGCAACCGTATTTATATTGGCGCTAATAATCGCCAACTCTGTGGCTCAGCAAAAGATGCAACCAACCTTTGTTGGTGCATGGGAGGGGCCGTTAGTAATTGGACGTGACGACATGACAATGTCTTTCACTTTTACTGAGATCGACGGCGCTTACTCAGCGACCTTGATTAATGGAGCAAAAGGAATCTACGGTATGCCTGCCGATACGCTGAAAATAAACGGCTTGAATATCCTGATCCGAATTCCCCGCATCGATCTGGAGTTTACGGGCACATTGAGGTTGGACGAGAATGAAGAAAATTATATTCGCATAGATGGTGACTGGTTCCAACAAAGCGAAATGATACCAGTGATCTTGTACCCTGTGGACACTGCTAGTTTCTGACACTCTGTTAGAAACCAGATTTAATTTATAAAAATACGCGCTCATAGAAATTCTTTCTTCTAAACGTAGCGGTTCCGAAATTATTAGCACCTATATCATGTTTTCGCTTTTCGACGTATTCAAACGCGATTGCAGCGCCAACTCTATTGAGCTCAAATTCATAGGCAGCGTATACATGGAAAGATGTTCAAGTTAGAAGCCTCACAATTCTAGAGGATGGCGAAAAAGGAACATATTTTGTTTAATCGACGAGCTTTGATCTAACCACTCCTTTGTTAAATTTATCATAGGGGCTGTTTCTAGTTGCGGAAAATCATGACAGTAATGTAGAAACGAATTCGAGAATTGAACAAACTTTGGCTCAGGGAAAGTACTAGTTGGAAATCTCCAGCTTCACCGCTAACGAAATCAGTGACCACAATATCGCTGCGTCAGCCATTATTCCTTAAATGATTCTAAACTCACACCAAACTATTTCAGAACTAGTCCAGCCGCTGAATTGCGCCCACCGGAGGCAGGGAATCTGCAAATATTTTTAAGTAAGCTCGGTTTTCGTGAATAGCCATACGTAATTGTGGGCTCATGAAGACTTCGCCCACCGCTAAATCCATATTGGGGCCGAGGAAGTTCGCAATAATAGGGTCCGTTAATCTCAAGGTATCAGGGTCATCTATTATGAGTGTGATAGCGTGTATTTCAGCAGAACCAGCAGGATCGATTTGAATTTGATAAGCAAGGGTATTAAATAGCATGTTTATTTCAAAACTGGCAAAAAATTTAGCCCCTGCGTCATTGAACGCTATTTCTATTTTTCGCGCGGACGGTGCCTCTCCATTCTCTAATGGTGGTGTAACAGAAGGCGGCTGTCGACTCTGCTTCGACTGCTCCAGAGCATGGGCGATCGAAACCAAGCGTACATCACTAAGATAAGCTCCTAGCAATTCCATCCCCACTGGTAAACCCGAGTCCGAGAAGCCAGCTGGAAGCGATATTGCGGGGAGGCCAGAATTCGCACTGAGGCTGCAGTTATTTCCCGGCTGAGATTCTCCAATTATTACTGGAAGATCAGCTATTGTTGGATAGACCAATACATCTAACTGGTTTTCTATCAGCACTGATTCCACTAACTCGCGGAGCTCAATACGAACCGCAACAGCCTGGTTGTAATCTATTTCATTGAAAACCGAAGCATGACTGCGAGAAAGCGCCCCTCCTACTGCTTCATGAAACAATCCCAGATCAACGATGTCGTCCAGGCTCATTATTTCATCGATGGTAAACAACGCTAAATATTGATTAAGATCATTCTTAAATTCGTGACCAATTANAGCCGACTGATCAATTAAACTTGCAGCTTCGGAAATTTCAATTTCCACAACTTCAGCGCCTTGTTGCTCTATGTGCTCGAGAGTAGACTCTATCGTCCGCCTGGTGGCTATATCAGCTCGATCAAAATAACTTTGCAGCTTGCCGATGCGCAGCCCTTCCAAACTAACACTATTCAGGTTCCGGACAAATTCCGGCGATTCCTGAAATAACATGATACTCGTTGCCTCATCTTTCTCGTCATAGCCCACAACGACGTCCAATAAAATCGCCAAGTCTGTTGAGTTTCTTGCCAGTGGACCGGCCACATCCTGAGTATGGGACAGAGGCATAACTCCATAAATACTGGATAAGCCTTTGGTTGGTCGAAGCCCAACTAAGTTGTTAAAGGCCGAAGGGATACGAATTGAACCACAAGTGTCTGAACCCAAGCCGATCGCTCCAAAACTGGCTGCCACCGCAGCCCCCGTTCCCCCGCTGGAGCCACCTGGGACTCTCCTTATGTCGTAGGGGTTGCGAGTTTGACCGACCAGTGAACCAACGCTAGTGATGCCATAGGCATACTCATGCAAATTGGTTTTAGCCAAAATGATCGCTCCAGCTTCGATCAATCTATTAATCTGAGTAGAATTTTCACTGGGAATAAAATCTGCCAAGGCAACAGAACCACCGGTGGTGGGCATAGTTGNAGTNTTGTAATTATCTTTTACCAGTATAGGGATACCGTGAAGAGGGCTTCTAATCGCAGAGGTTTCTCGTTCTGCATCAAGTTGCGCAGCAATACTTCGCGCCTCAGGATTGATTCGAATTATGCTATTCAATGCCGGACCTTGCTTGTCGTAGGCAGATATCCGCTCGAGATAACTATCCACTAACTCTACTGAACTGACTCTTCCTTCCGACAAAGCATTCTGCAACTCTGAAATGTTAACCTCCATCACTTCGAATGAAGACTGAGCTGAAACAACACGCGAAAATATAACCAGACATTGCAAAATTGAAACAAGAAAAATTGCTTTCATAATTTAGTTCCTCAATCGTCGCCAGAGAAATAGTTTGATTAATTCTGAATTGGTAAAACTTAGTAACGAAAAACATACTGTTGATTTAGAGAAGCAACAGGGTCCCCATTTTCGAATCTAGGAGCAAAGCGAAATTGCTGTATCGCTGAGAGGAAAACTTGGGAAAGAACTTCACTATCGATAGTGCTCATTAATATTGGGTTTACCACATAACCATTCGCATCAATCGTGTAGCCAACTCGTACGCCATATTGTTCGGTTGGGGTACCTATTATCTGTTCGCTGTCTGGGATGACAGTATACAGAGGTCGCAAACTGCCTTCGTTACCAATCCTTCTTACCGCACCGATGGCCAAACAATGAGCTGTAGCCTCTTCGCTTCTGCCTAGTTTTTCATAAACTTCTATCAACGCAATTCTATTTCGCAGAGTGACATCGGCATGAGGGTAGGTAGAAAGCGTTTCCAAAGCAAGCAGTAAAATTGACAGGGCTTCTTCATATTTTTCTGTTCGGAGATAATAGTCTCCAAGTAAGAGACCTGCCCGCGCACGATTAGATACTGAACCTGCATCATCATATTGGCTGAAGGTTTCAAGAGCACTGCGTAGCAATGGGAATGCACTTTCTACATTATTCTGAGTTAGCGCTATTGAACCAAGTTCCAATTNTATGGCACCACTTTTANTAGCATCTACACCAAAGTGATCCTCACTTAGAGCTAATGCTCTNCGATAGTAGACATTAGCCAAAGAATATTTGTTGGTATCTGTTAGCGATCGAGCAAGACCCATGANCGGATCAATCATCGCTTCGCTTCCAAATCCGAAAACCGCTTGGTATATCGTTACTGCCTCNTCAAAAAGATCCTGTGACTGAGCCTCATCTTGCAAGAGATTAGCATAATTGATGGCTAGCATAGCAGTGCGTTCGTTTTCATCGCCAAATATTTGTTTTCCTAGACCGAAGGCTCTTCTAGCCGATTCTCGCGCCAAACCAGGATTGGAATGCAAATTGTTACCGTACTGTAAATAAGCAGCATTGAATTCCTGAAGTTCGAGAGTAGATTGAGCTTGCACTGTGACAGACAGCAGCAGGAGAAAAAAGATTAGTAGGCGCCAGAGTCTCATGTTTTATCCTGGAGAAAGTCATTCAGTGTCAACAAGCGAACCAAGCTTTGATTGTTAATCTCAAAACTGTTCATGCGCAAAAACTTATCTCGTTTAGGGTGTTTTATCACTTCTATAAGGAGGTTCTTTTTAACAATATTGGTAAGATCTCCAGCCATAGCAGGACCGCTAGTAAAGTCGCTAACGACAATTATTTTTTCTATGAAAGCCAGATGCTCACCAGACAATAGATTCTTTATTCGTATAAACATTTCTGATCTCCTCTGTCTTAAAAGCCACTTACTAGATATCAAAAAAGGTCGGTCACGATTTAATTAGATTATCGTGATTCCGACCTTTCCAGAGCAACTACTATAGATTTATTCTTTGCTGTCTTTAATTTACAGTCTTTTGCTTACTTTGCATGATTTAGTCTGGAACACGTGCAGCGCGAATTTCTATTTCGATCAACCATCCGTCGACAACCAAACCTGCAATTTGCACAAATGACCTCACTGGCTTCATTGGATTTTCATCTGTTCCAAAAAATTGCTGATAGCCAGCATTAAATCCAGAAAAATCTAATTCACCGTCTGGCCCAGAAACTGCAAAAGCTCTTACTTGTACAATATCCTCTAAAGACCAGCCCTGGGATTCGAGAGTTTCTTGAAATTTACTAAACGTATTAATAGTTTGCTGCTCCATATCGCCCCAGCTGCCATCTGCCTGTTGGCTGGCACCCGAACCACTCAGATAGAGCGTCTCCGCACCTGCTGGAATAAAAATATTATTATAAAAATTGCGCCCTTCGCCAGTGCGAACAATTTCAGCGGCACTAACAGCTGCGGTAATACTGAGGACTGACGATAAACCTATAATAGCAGCCGTCTTTGAAATCTTGATCATGATTCTCTATCCTTTTTTAGCCTATAACAATTGTTGTAATTAGTTTTCTTGCAAATTTCGATTAACCAAGTCAGGAGTTGGTGCCTCAGCTTGATCCCCCAGAAACCTTGTCGTGATCATACCAGTGGTGATGGCACCATTAACATTTAAAGCTGTTCGCGCCATATCTATTAACGGTTCAATCGAAATCAGAAGTGCCACCACCGTTACTGGAAATCCCATCACCGGGAGCACGGCAAGTGCAGCATTGGTAGCACCGCCGCCTACTCCGGCGATTCCAAATGAGCTAATCGCGATGATTAATATAAGGCTTAATATAAATCCCAAGTCGATATCGACACCCATCGTTGGCGCTACCATAACTGCAAGCATGGCGGGATAGATTCCCGCGCAGCCATTTTGTCCTATTGTGGCGCCAAAAGAGGCAGCAATATTGGCAATCGGGGCTGGAACATTTAGCTCCTCGATTTGCGCACGTATTGTTAATGGGATAGTAGCTGCGGAGCTGCGAGTCACGAAGGCAAAGGTGAGTACTGGCCAAACCTTTTGGAAATAGGTTTTGACATTTGCGCCAAGCAATCCTATCAGCAAAGCATGGACAGCGAACATGATTGCAATTGCAATATAAGAGGCAATAACAAAGCTAATCAGTGTAACGATGGCGCTTCCATCAGATGTNGCAATCACTCGGGTCATCAGTGCCAAAACTCCGTAAGGAGTGAGGCTCATAACGACCTTCACCAGTTTCATGATGATTGCCTGAGCCGTGTCGATGAAGCTAGAAATTTTTTGACTATGAGCTGAATCTTCTTCACTTACGAGCAAGGAAGCGATACCAAACAGTAGACCAAAAACCACTACAGCGATTATTGAAGTGGCCCTGGCGTCGGTTAAATCAGCAAAAATGTTCCGTGGAATAAAGCTTTGCAGCAATTGGGGAATACTTTGACTCGCTGCTCCACTTTGCCGAGCTTCAAGGATTTCAGCTCTCGCCAACTCTTCCGCACCCCTGGCGAGTTCGCCAGCATTCAAACCGAAAATGCTCGCCATAAAAATACCAACTAAAGCCGCGATCATAGTCGTTACAATTAGTATACCTATAACCGATCCGCCAATTTTCCCGAGGGACCTGATTTCTCCCACCCGCAATACAGCTGCAATCATCGTCACCAAAATTAGGGGCATGATTAACATGCGCAAAAGGTTCACATAGGAATTAGCAATAACATTAGTCCATTCCAATGTTTGCGCGGCAACAGGAGATGCTAAGCCAAATACTGCCTGCAAATAAAAACCAAAAAGACTACCGGCCACTAAGCCTAATAATACTCTCTTTGATAGTCCAATTTCTTTGCCTGCCAGCTGATAGAGCAAGCTAATCAGTGCTGTAAATAGAACTAGATTGACGATGGCAAAAGTTGTCATTATTGTTTCCTCAGGGGCAGGCAAAAGCAGCTGCTATTAGGCTCTTTATTAGATTATTTAATGAGCTCTTATTTTAAACTCTATTTCAAATTCCTATTTAGGTCTCTGAACGAGACTCTGAGCAGCTGGTGGCTGCATCTCCCGCAGTTTGTGACCATGGCAGTACGAAGACCGTGTAAAATCCTGCTATTTTAGTAGATTACCATGAGCTGTTTTAAAAGTGATCATTTGATCGGTCTAATTTGGGGCTTATTCATTGTGTTTCTTGCCCAATCTTTGGCTCGCTGCACTCTCCGAAGTAGCCAAATCCAGCAACATCCCCCACTTTAATATCCTAGCTAAACCTTAAAGCAAATAGAAACGCAATGCCTACCTGTTTCTGCTAATCTAGGTTTCTCGGGTAAGNGCCGAACCCTAAACTATGGAGATACTTGCCATGACTCCTTCTAATATCTTNATTCACAAAACTTGCCTTTTACTTCTCTCGCTCATCTTACTTTTCTCAAGTCTTGCTGCAAGAGCTGACGAACTTACTGAGTTAGGCAATCGTCTGGCCATTGCTGAAATGCTAACTCAATACTCATATCGCTGGGATGGAAAAGAATCCAAGTCCTTCTCAGAATTGTTCACTGAAGATGGAAGCATGGAGCGTTGGACCGACAACGTTGCAGTGCCAGGCTCAGAAGTTGTAGGAAGAGCTGCTATTTATGCCTATGCACTGCAGGCACACGGAGGGCGCCTAGCAGATCGTCAGAGCCGACATCATTTTTCCGCGCTAGTTTTTCTTGAACTTACTGAAAATTTAGCGATCACAGAAAATATGGCCTTGATTACTCATCAGACGGCGGATGATCTTGCACCGGTTATTCGTAGTTCTGGGATTTACCGAAATACCTGGGTTAAAACCAAAGTAGGTTGGCGTATTAAAAAGAGAATTTTGATCATTGATCAAGGCCCCAGTAACTGACTCGCCGAACTTCGGTTGTAGGAAAACATTCCACGCCAAGTGGAGAAATGGCAAGTAGTCACTAGACTAGGGTTATAGGTTAAAATTTCGCAGTACTAGGGGTTCACGAGCTAAGTCTAGCTTCTAGATTGCTGCGAGTGGTGATTTAGCTAATATTTTAAGGCAAGAGCTAATTCCTGCAGGAACTATTGATTCCTAATCTAAAGTCCATTTTTTACTGCTGTGTTTTCAGAAACTTCGCTCGCTTACAAATTCTGGTGTTTACCTTTTTTCTCAGTTTGAGTTTTGCTACTGAAGACTCAGCCAAAAATATAGAGCCATCATTAAGTGTCGATGAGCTAGCTTTTACCAATTGGTTAGATTCTCAGGAAGAGAATATGCTCACCTTACTCCAGCGAATTACCAATATTAATTCTGGCACGCTCAATAAAAAAGGTGTGCACGAAGTCAGTAATATTTTTAGTTAGGAGCTCCACTCATTGGGTTTTATGATGTCTCGACTTCCCGGGAACTTTATCGAAATGCCCAGCTGCCCTGGTAGTAATTACAATGTCGATCTTGCTGACCATTTATTAGCTCAGAAAGAAGGTGCAGGGAAACGATTGCTTTTAATGGGACACCTGGATACCGTATTCTTTCTAAATAATTCCTTTCAAGAATTTTACCGTGAAGGAAATATGATGTACGGCCCTGGCGTCGCCGACATGCAAGGCGGCCTCGTCGTGCTACTTTATGCTCTAAGGCTTTAGCGCAAGCGGGAGAATTGGATGATAAAACCCTCGCAATTTTACTGAATAGCGATGAAGAAATCGGCTCACTCTCATCGCGCAAATACTTAGAAGAGCAAGCTCTAATTCATGACTATGGGCTTGTCCACGAATCTGGAGTAACTGTGAACGTGGGTGTTATCAGCGGCGGTGAAGCGCGCAACACGATCGCACCCTATGCGGAAGCGATGGTTGATTTGCGATACCCCCAGCCACAACATGGCGAAGATGCTGTTGCTCAATTCGAAAAAATATTTGGTTCTGTCATGAGTCACCCTATCGACTCTGGCGAAATCAGTGCTGAAAGCTGGATCAACCTTCATCGACCACCAAAAGTACCTACAGCAGAATCGGAACACTTACTCGAGAAGACCCTGGCGATTGGACGCCTCTTAGGACAAGAGCTTGGCATAGTGAACTCAGGCGGAGGAACTGAAGGCTCTCTCACTCAAGCTGTGGGACTTCCAACTCTTGATTCTTTGGGCGTTGCCGGACCATGAGCGCACTCTAATCAAGAAAAAACGAGAGTTTGCTCTCTCCTCGAAAGAGCAAAATTGAGCGCAGCACTTATACGTAGACTGGCTGCCGAATAAATGTTCTCATGCGGCATAAGGTAGATTTCAAAACTACAAAAACAACACGAATATTAAGACCAACTGGAGTTAACTGATGACCGATAGCACAGAAGTTTCTGGCGCAGTTGAATCTAATGAAGCCTCNAAAGAAGAGTCCGAACGCGCTTCAATCATCCAAGCCTATAAGAACCCCTACTATCGTTATCTAGTCTTAGGCATTTTAACAACAGTTTACGTCTCAAATTTTGTCGACCGCCAGGTCATCAATGTTCTCGCTCAGTACATCATCGATGATTTGCAACTATCTGACGGTCAGTTTGGCATGTTGTCAGGCGCTGCCTTTGCGATTATTTATACAACGCTCGGTATCCCGATTGCCCGCTTGGCTGATATAAGCAATCGCCGCAACATCATTGCCGTCTCAGCAGTTATATGGAGCGTGATGACAGCACTCTGTGGTTATGCTCAAAATTTTACTCAGCTCTTTATGGCTCGTTTCGGTGTCGGTGTAGGCGAAGCGGGCGGCTCTCCGCCCTCCCATTCCATTGTCTCTGATATCTTTCCTGCGGAACAGCGGGCCACGGCGTTGTCTACATACTCGCTGGGAGTGTATGGCGGAGTCCTAGTTGGAACCGTCGGTGGGGCCTACCTAGTACAATACTTCGACTGGCGTGTTGCCTTCATAGTGGTGGGTTTACCTGGCATTCTACTTGCACTAATCGTTCGCCTAGTCATCAAGGAACCCCCGCGAGGAATGGCAGAGGCAAAAAGCGACGTGGCTCCACCCGGATTCTGGCGGGTGATGACGTTCCTCTGGGAACGCAAATCTTTTCGACACCTCTCTTTCGCCTGTGCATTGCATGCTTTCGTAACCTATGGCATGGGTAATTTCATGCCTTTGTTCTTAGGACGTACACACGACATGTCAATTCTTGACGTGGGTTGGTACTACGGGCTGATTGCGGGCATAGGAGGGCTGGCAGGTACCTATTTTGGCGGCTGGGCTTCCGATCGAATGAACCGCAAAACTGGAGATAAAACATGGTATGTATGGATTCCTTTTATATCCACCATTGCGGCTGTACCTCTGGCCCTAAATACTTTTCTGATCATGCCCACCGGATACCTCGCCGTTTATTCCTATTTTTTACCAGTGTTTTTTGGAGGCTGGTATCTCGGGCCCTGCATTGCCTCTACTCATTTTCTCGTGGGACTCCGCATGCGTGCCATGGCTTCGGCCATCCTGTTGTTCGTACTTAATTTGATTGGTTTGGGTTTGGGCCCAGCGGTAACTGGATTTATGAGTGACTATTTAGAGCCTAGATACGGAGATGACAGCTTGCGCGTTGCCATGTCCATAACTGTCTTGGTAAATCTTTGGTGTGCAACTCATTATTATCTCGCGACGAAAACCATAAGAGCAGATTTTGCGCGAGCACCAGATTAGAGAGCATCTAAAGCTTGATCTATTTTGGTCACACCAACCACCTCGAGACCGTTGATCTTTCTTTTAGGCGCGTTGGCCTTCGGAATAATGGCTCGGGTAAATCCATGTTTTGCAGCTTCTTGCAAGCGCTCTTGGCCACCAGGCACTGGTCTAATTTCTCCAGCCAATCCTACTTCTCCAAACACCACCAAATCTTTTGGTAACGATCGGTCTTTAAAACTGGAAACAATTGCCAACAAAAGAGCAAGATCAGCACTGGTTTCAGTTACCTTTACTCCGCCGACTACGTTAACGAAGACATCTTGATCCGCCATATAAAGTCCACCATGCCGATGCAGTACAGCCAACAACATAGCCAGGCGATTTTGCTCCAAACCTACGGCTACCCGTCGAGGATTACCCAACTGACTGCTGTCCACCAAGGCTTGAATCTCAACCAATAAAGGTCGAGTTCCTTCCCATAAAACCATAACAATTGAGCCGGGCGTATCTTCTTCAGTTCTTGCAAGGAAGATTGCTGAAGGATTCTTCACTTCTTTCAAGCCTTGCTCTGTCATTGCGAATACGCCGAGTTCATTCACTGCACCAAATCGGTTTTTCTGACCACGCAAAATTCGATACTTAGTATCATTACCCCCTTCCAACATAATAAAACAATCTATCATGTGCTCAAGAACCTTCGGACCTGCGAGGTTTCCTTCTTTTGTTACATGCCCAACTAAAAATAGAACCGTGTTGGTTTGCTTCGCGTATTGAATAAGGTAGGCGGCACACTCTCTTACTTGAGAAACGCTGCCGGGCGCAGAAGCCACGTCGGCACTGTGCATAACCTGAATCGAATCCACTACTAGCAATTCTGGTCTATTTTGCTGAGCTGCATTGCAAATTTGTTCAACGTTGGTTTCTGCCAACATTTTTAAATTTTCCATGGGAAGTTCGAGCCGCTTTGCACGCATACCGACTTGCTGCAGTGATTCTTCACCAGTGACATACAATGATGGCCTGCCACTGCTGGCTAACAAACACATTATCTGCAGAAGCAAAGTGCTCTTGCCTGCTCCAGGATTGCCACCAATAAGGACAACCGAACCCGGCACCAAGCCACCACCGAGCACACGATCTAATTCTCCAATGGAACTAGAAAAGCGCGGCAGTGCTTCTAGATCAAGATCGGATAATTTTTGCACGTTGGATTGATCGCCAGCATACCCCTGCTTGCGAAAATCAGCCCTGGTTGTCGGTGAGTTGCTGGTCCCTAAGTTTATCTGAGAGAGAGTATTCCAAGCTTTGCAGGAAGCGCACTGCCCTTGCCACTGACCGTGCTCTGCTCCGCAGTCGGTGCAGACAAATGCTAGTTTTGTTTTAGCCATTGGCTTGTTAGTTACTCCAATACTCAGTGCTCAAATGTATTCATAGATTACACGCTTGGTAACCTGACAAAAAAGTTCGTAAGAAATCGTGCCCGCATGATGGGCCACTTCATCAGCGCAAAGATCTTCGCCCCAGAGCACAATATCATCGCCTATCTGCGCATCAGCGATTCCATTCAGGTCGATAGTAATCATATCCATAGAAACTCTACCAATAAGCCTCGCTCTCAAAGCACCAGAAGCTGTCTTTATCAAAACCGGCGTTCCATTGGCTGCAGACCGAGGATAGCCATCACCGTAGCCGATCGAGACAACGCCGACCCGAGTGTCTTTATCGCAGGTATAAGTTGCACCATAACCAATACAAGAACCTGCGCTTACTTCATTAATTGCAATAAGCCGAGAGTGCAATGTCATGACAGGCAGCAAACCCAACTCTTCTCCGGTTTTTTTTGCCAGAGGAGACGCGCCATACAACATCACGCCAGGCCGCACAATTTCGTAATGAGACTGGGGCAGGGTTAATATTCCGGCGGACGCCGCTATGCTACTTTCAATTTTCTTATTACTGAGCAGTTGCACGGCTTCACGAATCTTTGCAAATTCAGCAAGCTGATTTTGCGTGAAATCATAAGACGGACCGTATTCCATATCATCTGCATAGCCTAGATGAGACATAAGAATCAGCTCAATATTCGGAAATTTTGAACTATCTGAAAATTCTTTGAATACGTCGATACAGACATCTGAACTCAAACCCAAGCGATTCATTCCAGTATTCAATTTTATCCATAGCTTCGTAGCCGGAAGGTCAAGGTTTTTTTCTGCAGCATCTCGCAACAGTTGTACTTGATACTCAGAATGAATGACCGAGCTGATACCGGCATCAAGACAGGCTGATAACTCACCTGCGGAGGCAAAGCCAGGGAGCAGTAAGAGATCGAGGCCTAACTCTCTAGGTTTTAATTCACGATTCAGCTCCAAGGCTTCTTCTAGGGCAGCAATCCCAAACCCCTGAATTTTTCCGCGACTTTCTAACAATGCCCGTGCGGCTGAAATCATGCCATGGCCATAACCACTGGATTTAATAATTGGGAAGATTGTTGAATTGGGGCAATGAGCACTTACCTGAGATAGATTCTTGCGCAAAGCTTGCAGATCGATGGTTACCCAAGTCCGCTTGTTAACTTCTGCCATGCCTTGCTTCCAGATCAGATGCTACGAGGATATTGATATACGAATTAAAACCTACTGATCGCGGGTATAGCTATCGTCGTAGCGAGGTTGTGCATAATTATCGAAACGAGTGAATTGCCCCTGAAAACTTAGGCGAACGGTACCAATTGGTCCGTTACGCTGCTTGCCGATTATGACTTCCGCCATACCTTTGTCGGGAGAATCTTCATTGTAGACCTCATCTCGGTATATGAATGCGATGACATCGGCATCTTGCTCAATAGCTCCAGATTCTCGCAAGTCTGACATTACCGGACGCTTATTTGGGCGCTGCTCCAATCCACGATTCAGCTGTGAAAGAGCAATAACTGGGCATTTAAAATCTCGCGCTAACAATTTGAGCGAGCGGGATATTTCTGAAATCTCTCCCACTCTATTTTCACTTGTTCCCTTTAATTGCATAAGTTGTAAATAGTCGACTACAACCATACCTATATTGGTTTTTCTGTCGTCCTTGGGTTTTATCTTTTGAACAATACTCTCAGATGCATCCCCATTATCGCCGTCGCCACCAGAGGCTGCTGATTGATTCTTTTCTCTTTCTAATTGGCGGTCAACCCGTCGCAATCTGGCACGCATTTCCATCGGAGTTACAGTGGCACTGTCATCTATATAAAGCGGTCGATCTTTTAATTTCGCGACAGCGCTATTGAAACCAGGAAAGTCTTCGTCAGTTAGTTGCCCAGTACGTAATTTGGTTTGATCAATCCGGCCAATTGAGGAAAGCATTCTGAAAATCAAACTTTCAGCGGGCATCTCTAGGCTAAACACGACGACGGCGTCTTCGCTCGTCATTATGGCGTTCTCGACCAGATTCATAGCAAAGGCAGTCTTACCCATTGAAGGCCTGCCAGCCACAATGACTAGGTCAGATTTCTGCCATCCTGAGGTCATGGCATCGAGGTCTCTAAAACCACTGCTAAGCCCGGTGAGGGCCCCGTCAAGACCGGCTAACTCATCAAAGCGATCAACTGCCTGACTAACTAGGGGATTGATATGCAATGGACCCTGGTCCCCTGCCCTTTCGTCGTTAATATTAAAGACCAGCGATTCGGCATTATCCAAGACTTGTTTGGCTTTCTTACCACCGGTGTTATAGCTACTGTCGGCAATAGTATTGGCTGCGCCAATCAGGCGACGCAAGATCGCACGCTCACTAATGATGTCAGCATAAGCCATGATATTGGCAGTGCCGCGAGCGTTGCCCGCTAACTCGCTTAAATAATCTATGCCACCGGCGTTGTCTAACTCATTTAAGGAATTAAGAGATTCAACCAGTGTTACCACATCGATCGGACTGTTGCCCTCATTCTGCTGAGTCATTACCTGAAAAATAAGTTGATGCTCGGAACGGTAAAAGTCTTCAGTCAGAAGAACTTCAACGATATTTTCCCATTCTCTGTTATCCAGCATTAAACCGCCGAGCACGGCCTGTTCTGCCTCTACTGAATGAGGCGGAACTTTAAGGGTAGCCAATTTGTTTGCCTGATTATCGAAAGGCAACGGGCTATCGGGTTCAAATGTTTTGGCCATGGAATTTCAAAACTAGGTCACAAAAAAGCACCATCTGAGTGTACAGAATGGTGCTTAATGATGCTAGCTGGGGCTAGTACTTTGAGCTTTTAGCTTCAGCTAAATTTTCAGAGCGCGCTTAAGCGTCTTCAGACTTTGCTTCTATTTCTTCAGCAGTAGGCGCGGCAGCTTCCTCAGAATTTGCTCCAGCCTGTTCTTCTACAGCAGCAGCTTCAGCGGCTTGAGCCTCATCAATTTCTTCAATCATTGATCCATCAGCACTGACTCCTGCAACAGCATCCAGACCTTGCACAGACACGCTGATAGACACACCCACTTCGTAGCCAAGATCCAGAGCGATATTGAAATCTCCCAATTCTCTAATAACGCCGTGAGGAAGGAGAACCTCCGCTTTTGTGACATCACTACCTACTTCCGCATTAATGGCATCGGCAATATCCTTGGTGCCCACAGAACCAAATAGTTTGCCTTCATCACTGGCATTTACTTGGATGCTCAAACTTAGTCCTGTAACTTTGTCAGCACGCTTTTGCGCAGCGGCAATGTTCGTATCATGCGCGGCCATAAGGTCAGCACGACGACTCTCAAATTCAGTCAAGTTTTGCCTGGTCGCAGGTATAGCTTTTCCTTGGGGAAACAAAAAATTGCGAGCATAACCAGATTTAACACTGGCAGTATCGCCAATTCCACCTAGCTTGCCTATTTTTTCCAGCAAGATAACGTTCATGATTTCTTCCTCATTTTCAATTCTTTTGCACCTCCAGTTTCTTAACTCGAACTGGATAGGCGACTTCTGAAATTATACCAACTATCGACTATCGCTAGCAGTACCAATACCTCTAATGATATTGGTAAAACCAGTAAAGCGTAGAAAGCAGCCAACCACATTGTGGAAAGTTTCTTTCTTGCCACCGTGGCATGAACTAGAGCAACTCCAGAAAACACTAACGGTAAAATAAAATACATTACCCATGACTCCAGCAATAAGAAGCCAGAATTTGCTAAAAACATTAGCCCCAATAAACCAAGGGCAACTTTTTGTCGAATTCGCAACTGATGAAATTCAACCTGAAATCCACCAGGGTTAAACAATACTGCTTGCATCCATCGGGAAGCCATTAAAAGAACAATTGCCAGAAACATATAGACCGCCCCAATAAAGCTGATCATAAATTCCCGCAGATCTTCGAAAACGAATCCTTGGATATTATTCGCTTCTATATAGACTCTTACTTGTTGTAAAACTAAATCTAAATTTNCGGTTTCGAATCTAAAATAAAACTCTATTCCTAAACCCACTGCTATCGCAGCCAACAGAGTAAATTCCCAAGACTCCGTCGATCGTAACACTACTGCCAGTCCACTAACGCCGATAAGCATAAACAGTGGAATGGGATCGCCTATAACGACCCAAGCGCCGATTGGCAATATCGCCCAGGCGAATACAAAACTCGCTTCGTGCAAGCCTTTTCTCAGAAATACCAACCCAACAATTATAGGACTGAGAAAGTTAAGCAGAGGAATAAGCCCCAGGCCTAGCACTGCAATAATGGCCTGCTTGCGTCCTCTCATTACGAATTCAGCAAGGCCGCGCATAATTTACCTTTCTATACTTGGTGGCTATCCGTGTAGGGAATCAAGGCAAGATATCGAGCTCGCTTAATGGCTGTTGCAAGCTGACGCTGATAGCGGGCCTTGGTACCAGTAATTCGGCTAGGAACAATTTTACCTGTTTCAGAAACATAGGCTTTCAATGTTTCTAAATCTTTGTAATCGATTTGTTTCGTTCCTTCTGCAGTAAATTTGCAGAATTTACGTCTTCGAAAATAACGAGCCATGATTAATATCCTGTATTAAATTGTTGGGGAAAAGTAAATGACTATTTCCCTTCTTCGCTTTCGGTTGTTATTTCCTCATCACTTGATTCTTCTTTTGCAGGTGCGTCTTCTGTAGGCGCGTCTTCTGCAGGTGCGTCTTCTGCAGGCGCGTCTTCTACAGGTGCTTCTTCAGCAGGTGCTTCTTCAGCGTCAACCGCTTCCGCAGCTTCGGACTTTAATGCAGCAGCTGCTGCTGCGTCTTCTTCCAACTTGCGTTTTTGTTCCGACCTTTGTTTACGCTCTCTGTTTTCACGCTCACCCTTAAGGATCAACGATTCTTCAGTAACCAGCTCTTTGGACTTGATAACCAAATTACGTAAAACAGCGTCATTAAAACGAAACAGATTGGTCAACTCGTCCAACGCTTCGCTACCACATTCGATGTTCAATAGAACATAGTGGGCTTTATGAATTTTGTTTATGGGATAAGCTAATTGACGTCGGCCCCAATCTTCCAAACGGTGAATCTTGCCGCCGCTTTCATTCATTAACTGGGTATAACGTTCGATCATCCCGGGGACCTGCTCAGACTGGTCGGGATGCACCAGAAATACTACTTCATAGTGTCTCATAGAGACTCCTCTTGGATTATGTCTTCCGTCCAACACAAGGCGTGCGTGGTAAGACAAGGAGTTATGTCGGGCGGAAACTTGCTCCGCCAATAAAAGAGCCGGAATTCTAGAGAACCTGGGGCCTTGATGCAACTTAATTCACTAGAAATAAGGTCTTATTTCAGCGGTTTTACCGTTGACCTTTGCCGAGAGGCCTCGAATAGCGCCACTCCCGTGGCTACTGATACATTGAGACTGCTGACTGAGCCCTCCATCGGTATGGCAACAACGAAATCACAACATTCTCGAGTCAAACGCCTCAATCCAGAGCCTTCTGACCCCATAACCAAAGCAATGGGGCCCGTCAGGTCTTGCTCAAACAGATTTTTCCCTGTCCCATCAGCTGTTCCTACCAACCAAATCCCCCTTTCCTGCAGCGATTGTAGACAACGGGCTAAATTGGTTACGGTAACAAAATTTATTGACTCGGCTGCCCCGCTAGCTACTTTTCTAACAGTCGCATTCAATGGCGCAGATTTGTCTTTTGGGACGATGACAGCATCAACACCGGCAGCATCTGCAGTGCGTAAACAGGCTCCCAAATTATGCGGGTCGGTAATACCATCTAATATTAGCAGCAGTGGAGGACGATCCAATCCATCAAGAATTACGACAAGGTCTTTTTCGGATTTAGTCGAAGAGCTAAAATTACAGATTGCCACAACCCCTTGATGCACCCCGGCAAACCTTTGATCCATCTCTTTTCGTGAGAGTTTGTCGGTTGGTATTTGCAATTCACTAACTTTCTCTAAAATTTCACCGAGCCGCTTATCTGTGCGGCCAGCCAATATAATCAATTGCTGAATAGAATCAGGCCGTTGACGAATCAACTCGGTGACGGGATGAATGCCAATTACATTATTTTCTGATGAGGGCATTGAAGATTTCTATTGAAGGCCTTCGGCACTTCTGTTTATGGTCTAATTACGGATCTTGCTCTTCTTGGGTCTGGATTTATTGGGATTCGAGTTCTTTTTACTTTCTGTTTTTTTACTTCTTTTATTCTTATTGGCCGCTGTCTTAGTAGTTTCTTTATTTGACTTTCCAGAATCTTTCTTTTCATTTTTGTTCGAATTATTCGATTTTGGTTTTGGTTTTGGTTTTGGTTTTGGTTTTGGTTTTGGTTTTGGTTTTATAGTTTTCCTATCATTTGCTTTTCGTTTCTTAGAAGCGAAAGATTTTCTGCGACCACTATTTTCTTCTCGAGTCACGCCTACCATTTGCAGATCAATCTTCTTGTCATCCAAATCTACTCTAACTACTTTTACTTCGACACTATCACCAAGACGATAAGTTTTTCGAGTTCGCTCACCTTCTAAAACATGGTGCACCGGATCGAAATGATAGTAGTCGTTAGTCAGTTCAGTAATATGCACCAAACCCTCTATGTAAATATCATTTAGCTCAACGAATAAGCCAAAGCTGGTTACAGAAGATACGGTGCCGGTAAACTCGTCCCCTACTCGATCTTGCATGTATTCACATTTCAGCCAGTCCAGCACTGAATAACTAGCAGCATCAGCTCGCCGTTCTGCAGTGGAGCAACTTTGTCCGAGATTCTCCATATCATTAAATGAATAGGGGTAGATAGAATTCTTATTCAATTTCTTTGCGTTTTTTTCTTTTTTTAAATTGGCATAGGCTTTGTTACGAACCAAATAACGAATACCACGATGAACCAACAAATCAGGATAGCGACGAATTGGAGACGTGAAATGTGCGTAAGAAGGAAATCCAAGACCGAAGTGCCCGAGATTTTCTGGTTGATATACCGCTTGCATCATCGAGCGAATCAACATCATTTGCAGCAGATGTCGATCTGGACGCTGAACGATTTGCTGCAAAACTTTCGAATAATCAGCTGGCATGGGCTTCTCGCCACCGGGAAGGTACAAGCCCAACTCATTGAGAAATTTCCTTAGATTATCCAACTTATCTGGATTCGGTCCTTCGTGGATACGATAAAGCGCAGGCAATTCGGATGCTTCCAGTAACTGTGCTGCCGCTACGTTCGTACAGAGCATGCACTCTTCGATCATCCGATGGGCATCATTTCTTTCAACAGGAACAATTTCACGAATCTTTCTATCTTTGCTGAAAACTATGCGCGTTTCAGTACTGTCAAAATCTATTGCTCCTTTTGCTTCTCTTGCTCGACGAAAAGCTCGGTAGAGTCCATGGAGATTTTCTAAATGTCCAACAACTGCGCCATGACGCTCTCTGAGCTTTTCGCGAATGTTTTCTTGAGTAGGATTTTCTGGATCTTGCACAATATTAGCTACTTCTGTGTAGGTCATCCTGCCATGGGAATGAATAACCGCTTCATAGAAGCAGTAATCAATCATCTCTCCATCAGGCGAAATATCCATCTCGGCAACCATGGTCAATCGATCAACATTCGGTTTTAAGGAACATAAGCCATTGGATAATTTCTCTGGCAGCATGGGAATAACGTGGCCGGGGAAATAAACTGATGTGCCCCGGTTTGCGGCTTCCTGATCAAGAGCGCTGCCAACAGAAACATAGTGGGATACGTCTGCTATCGCTACGTAGAGAGTCCAGTTTCCTCTTTGATGGCGATGGGCGAACACTGCATCATCAAAATCTTTGGCATCTTCACCATCAATAGTTACAAAAGGGATATGTCTAAGGTCAAATCGACCAACCATATCCTCNTCCTGAATATGATCAGCGAAACGCTTGGTTTCTTTGACTACCTCGCCGGGCCAGAAATGNGGAATGTCATGACTACGAACTGCAACTTCAATTTCCAATCCTGGCGTTCTGCTGTCACCTAACACTTCAACAATTGCACCGATGGCTTTACGACGTCGACTCGGATATTCGGTTAATTGTGCAACGACGAATTGGCCATCCTTTGCGCTCCCAATATTTTTTTCTGGAATAAGTATTTCTTGAGTTATGCGTTTGCTATCTGCAACTACTAAACCAAAACCTTGTTCCTGATAAAAGCGACCCACTAATTCCGAATAACGTCGTTCCAATATTTCGACGATAATACCTTCTTTGCGCCCTCGACTATCAAATCCAGCCAAGCGCGCTAGAACACGATCACCATCGAAGAGCTTTTCCATCTCTCTAGCATTTAAGAATAGATCGTCAGAGCCGTCATCAGGAATAAAAAAACCAAAACCATCTTTATTACCCTGAATACGACCTTTGCTGAGGTCCATATGTGCAGCTAGACCATACACACCTCTTCGATTAGAAATTACTTGCCCATCTCGACTCATGGCTATCAAGCGGCGGCGCAAAGCTTCCACTTTCTCCTCCTCGACTAAATTAAGTTGTTCACACAAATCTGCATGACTAACAGGCTCGCCAAGGCGTTCAAGATGCTCAAGAATGTGCTCTCGACTGGGAATCGGATTGGAATAGTTTTCCGCTTCGCGCCGAGCGAAGGGATCATTGGGCTTCCGAGATTTAGGCATTATTAAGGGAGGATGTGACTAACATTCGAACTTAAGTATACACTTATAAAAATGACTTGTATGCGACGACAGCCGCCTGTTGACAGTTTAACTGGCACTGGATAGAGTTTCGCTCCGGTGATTTGGGCGGACAGTCTAGCTAGAAATTGCTTTGATATGCCCAGGTGGTGAAATTGGTAGACACGCTAGCTTCAGGTGCTAGTGATCGAAAGGTCGTGGAGGTTCAAGTCCTCTTCTGGGCACCAATCGCATGTAACACCCCAATGATAATACTTGCTATAACCCCGCAAATAAAGGCTCCTGGGCTCTTTTTGTTGTTCTTGTGTTGCCTTTAGTATTTAATTTTGAGTAATTATTTTTTAAGTATTTAACATGAAAGAATGAGGGTATAAGCATGAGAAAAACAATTCTGAGATTGAATCTACTGCTTTTGATTTTGACCTGCTCTTTAGGCCTTAAGGCGCAAACAGAACTGGCTGAGAGCATAGATAGCGTCGTTCAATCGGTCTATCTGGATGACATGCCTGGCGCAACTATCATCGTGGTCCAAGACGGTGAAACCATTTACCGTGGTGCGAAGGGTATGGCGAATGTGGAATTAGGCGTGCCATTGCGAGCCGACATGGTGT